>JAAUXT010079068.1_pt1 | contig 24756 bp, 13 predicted proteins | sample 7278171 | NCBI WGS metagenome assembly JAAUXT01 (sample SAMN14350112, study PRJNA611818) | marine sediment metagenome | isolation source: surface marine sediment (1.8m) | place: French Polynesia: Moorea | collected 2018-08
CTGCTCTTCCTTTGCCTTCTGCTCTTCCTCCCCCTTCTGCAGTTCTCTCTCTTTCAGCTCTTCCTTCCCCTTCTACTCTTCCTTCTCCTTCAGCTCTTCCTTCTCCTTCTGCTCTTCCTTGTCCTTCAGCTCTTCCTTCTCCTTCTGTAATTCCCTCTCCTTCAGCTCTTCCTTCTCCTTCTGCTGTTCCTTCTCCTTCTGTGGTGACTTCTCCTTCAGCTCTCCCTTCCCTTTCTTCTCTTCCTTGTCCTTCAGCTCTTCCTTCTCCTTCTGTAATTCCCTCTCCTTCAGCTCTTCCTTCCCCTTCAGCTCTTCCTTCCCCTTCTGCAGTTCCCTCTCCTTGAGCTCTTCCTTCTCCTTCTGCTGTTCCTTCTCCTTCGGCTCTTCCTTCTCCTTCTGCAGTTCCCTCTCCTTCTGCTGTTCCTTCTTCTTCTGCTCTTCCTTCTTCTTCTGCAGTTTCCTCTCCTTCAGCTCTTCCTTCCCCTTCTGCTCTTCCTTTGCCTTCTGCTCTTCCTCCCCCTTCTGCAGTTCTCTCTCTTTCAGCTCTTCCTTCCCCTTCTACTCTTCCTTCTCCTTCAGCTCTTCCTTCTCCTTCAGCTCTTCCTTCTCCTTCAGCTCTTCCTTCCCCTTCACTTTCACTCTCGGCTTCAGCCTGCCTGTCGCCATGACTTCCAGGCTCTGCCTCACCTTCCCCTTCAGCAATTATCTCTGGTTTACCTTCAGCCGCTGATTCACCTTCAGTTTCAGGTTCACTTTCAGTTTCTGGTTCTTTTTCACTCTCAGATTCGCTCTTGGTCTCTGGTTCTCCTTCGATATCAGGTTCACCTTTGGTCTCTGGTTCACCTTCACTGTCGGGTTCATCTTCACCTCCAGCCTCAGGTTCCCCTCTAGCTTCAGGTTCACCTTCACTCTCTGGTTCACTCCTGGTCTCTGGTTCACTTTCCCTTTCTGGTTGACTTTTGGTCTCTGGTTCAACCCCAGTCTCTGATTCTCCTTCACTCACAGGTTCACTTCTTGTCTCTGGTTCATCTTCACTCCCTGGTTCACCTCTGGTCTCTGGTTTCGCTTCACTCTCTGCTCCACCTTCACCTTCATTCTCTGGTTCACTTATTGTCCCTGGTTCACCATCATCAGTTTCTGGTTCACCTTCACTCTCTGGTTCACCTTCAACTGTAATCTCTGGTTCACCATCAGTTTCTGGTTCACCTTCACTGTCGGGTTCATCTTCACCTCCAGCCTCAGGTTCACCTTCAGCTTCTCGTTCAGCTTCACTCTCTGGTTCACTTTCCGTTTCTGGTTCATTTTTGGTCCCTGGTTCAACCTCAGTCTCTGGGTGGCTTTGCGTTTCTGGTTCATCTTCACTTCCTGTTTCACCTCCAGTCCTTGTTTCACCTTCACCTCCTTCAGCTTCACTCTTTGGTTCACCTTCAGTTTCTGGTTCCCCTTCTGTCTTCTCAGTTTCAGCGTCCGTATCTTGGTTCACAGAAGTTCCTTCAGCGTTGCGTTCTGATGAACTTTGACCTTCGGTTTCATCTTGACCTTGATTCTCTTGATTCCCGGCTTCACCCTCAGGTTCAGTCTCCATGGCAACTGTCGTCTCGTGGTCACGTGATGGGTTTGAGCCGCCGTCCCCTTCACTTCCTGTTTCCGCTCTCGTCTCTTCAACTGCAAAAGAAGCCGGAAAGATAAGCTCAGATGAAAGTGAGTTTGACCACGTATTGCGTTCTTGTTCCTTTTTGTTCACAGGAAAAACCGCACAGATACTGGAGCATCGTGTTTCAAAGGTATCAGGCGAGCCCAGTCGATCCGTGGATTTCCGGTCGATCATTTAGTGACTCCTCACTTCGTGTCGGACATTGGACACTCACCTCGCAGCCTGTTTCCGTCATAAAACTTGTCATTGCATAAGTTACGTTGAACCAAGTTTGTTTCCTTTGACGACAGACGGGAGCGTGGTTTTGTTCTGGCTGCTGCAAACAGGCAGTGCAAGACGCCCCAAAGTTTTGTGTGCCACGGCGGTGGCCCAGTGCCTGCAGCGATGTCAGTACGGCCCACACCGGGACATGGAGGAACACAGGAAAACAGATGGTGGCGCGACCTTGCACAGTGCAGTGCAAGCTCACGTTGGATCAAAGGCGAGTTTGCAGCCGATTTGACAACGGACATGACCGTGTTCATTGCCCTATTTTCCTGCTGTATGCTGATCAATATACAATGATACAATATGGGAGAAATACATCATCATTCACAAACTACAAATTTCATTCTGTGTGTGTGTGTGTGTGCACGTGTGTATGTGCGTTGTGTGTGTGTGTGTGTGTGTGTGCGCACGTGTGTGTGTGTGTCGCGTTGTTACGTGCACCGTGCTTTGTTGCACCAAATAAAACTTCAGAAAGTTCCCTCCTGGTGTGCGATGTCAGATGTGCGGTCGCAGAAACTTTTTTCCTGTTATCAACATCAGTCTGCAAAAACTTTTTGGTTTCCTCATTGGGAACTTTGTTTTGATCTGCGGCTTCGGCTGTCCGTCCAATGAAGACAAATGTCCATTTCAATTCTGCGCAAAGCTAAGAGTTCCGTCCCGCGCCATCAGAAAGTCACAAATGACTCGAAACGGAAACCGAAGCCGGCGACCGGAAACGGGAGAGAGTGCAGCCCTGCTGACCACACTGCAGATCGAAAGCGAAAGTGAAAGTAGATTTTCTTGTCAACACCAGGCACTTGCTGATTTGGAGACTTGGTTGCCCTTGACATGGAGCCTGCAGATGGTCAGAATCGACAACCGTGCTTCAAGAAAAGAAATCCGCCCGTACATCACAGGTTGAACGGTGCTGAACACGCAGAAATGAGACAATTTGATTTTTTGTGCTTCTTTTCCTCAACAACGAACATTTGTTCTTCTTCACTTTGAAGACAAACTTTGAAAGCACAGATCAAAATGAAGGCGCAACAAGGCGGAAGGGTAACAGGGAAACCGGAAAGAATGGGATCCCTGTTCCTCAGGCTTACCTTTGAGTTCTGCACCTACAAACATTTCAAAATGTTTTGCTTGAAGAGTTTCAATCCAAACATTGAAAATGTGACACAATACAACTGCAAAAAAAGTTTCAAAGGGAGTGTCGACAACGGAATCGAGCCCTCCATGTTGAAACGAGGAAACGTGTCGTGATGGTTTGAGGCGGATGCACACACGCAGAAGCAAGAACCACACACAGACACACACGCACACCACATGCAAGCATCCCCCGCTCTCTCTCACATACACACTGGCACCACACACACACACACACACACACACAACACACACACAACGCACACACAACACACACAGACAACACACAATCACACACAACACACACACGCACACACACACACACACACACACACACACACACACACACACAAACAGAGCCTACCTGTAAGAGCAATGGTCACGGCCTCACCCGGCCCCACCGTCCTTTGACCCTGACCCTGAGGTCGTCCAGCGAGCGCGGAATTCACATCCGGAAGGTCCGAGGTCGAGCTTGGAGGCCTTTCGCGCACCTCAGGGTCTTCTGAGTTCACCTCCGATCTCGTCATCAGCAGCATCATAACCAGCGTCACTTCCAGCAGCAGCATTCTCCGCACGAGGGCAGAAACGCTGACCAGGATCGGCGACCACGTTGTCAGAACAGAACGCACCGCATGGTGACGAAAGTGTTCTGTGATCTTGTGTCAGAAAACGTCCAAGGGTCAAGCCACGTCAAATCAGAATGGTCCTGCAATGCTGTGAACAACGGCCTCAAGTGTCCATCACTTCTGCGTCCTTCATTCCAGGGTTTGGCTTGAACAGGCTCCGCCTCTCTCGGTGTACCCAGTCATGCGCACGCGTAAAATGACACATTTTTCGCAGACACTCACTCGGCTTTGACACGTCAGAAAATGCAACGCTTCAGTCGTAATGTCCACGCCAGTTTTAGCTTTTTCCACCAACCGTCCATATTTTTGACGATTAACCTCCGAGTGACGCAGTTCTCAACGGAAGTGAACGATCTCCAGACTCGTCGCCAGAGCAGAGACAAGGGACCTGCAGATCTACACTGCATACCATCTTGTTCTGCTCTCCGACAATTGTAGAAAAGTTGTAAACTTGCCGCATGCAGGCAAAATGAAGAAGCAAACGTTTCAGAGCACACCACGGTCTCTGCGGACCTCCTGCGACTGAACGACAGCGATACCTGAACAACAATCGAGCGACTCCCGTGACTCCGGCTCCGCGCGATCTGAGCTTAGCGCAGGTTGAAGCTGCCGAAACAAACTGCTGCGCAACTACCAGGTGGAGGTTTGATCTCAAATTTGCGCTGCCGGGCGTTGAATGAAGATTTTCCCCAATGTATCACTGACTGTTGGATTCCCTCGCTCCGGTCAAGCACGTGTGGTTTGTCGCTTGCGCGTTCGTGTTTCTTTGCTACAGTTACCCAACACCGTTGTGTTGAAATTTTGTGTTTTGACCTTCTGGTCCTCAGGCGAAATTCCATTGGGAGGGGGCAAGGGGCGGCTACGAGTAGCAAACCAAGAAATTCAAGCCTCTGGTACAGCAAAACTCCAAGGACTTGCAGGTTCAGGATGCACTCTTCGGTGAGGCCTTCTGGACAGAAAATGCCTGTGATTTTGAGCTTGCGGACGTCACTTGGTTCACGAGACCCAAGATGACAAGCAAATCGCGGGTTTCAAAATTATCAATCTTGCCAGTGCCACAGTCTGTGCGCAGAAAACTCAGAGGTTGGCAACTCGGTTCAAGTTGTCTTTGCTTGCAAGCGTGAGATTGAAAAGGCTCTCCTCCAGCCATAAGTAAAGCTTTGTGCATCAGGCAGCAAAGAACAGCTCTTCTGGAAGACTTTTCCATTGTCCTGTGCATCAGGGCTTTTCCCCTTCAACCCAGATTTGTTTTGTCGCCCAAGGAGAAATCTCACAAACGTAAGAAACAAGAAAACTTCAAACAAAATATGAGCGTTTGTAAAACTTTCAGGCCCTTGCCGATTTCTCAGGCTGGAATGAGTGATGAGCGAAATTGCAATTGTGCCCGGATCCCGAGCGCAGCCGCAGTTTTTCTGCCCCCCCCCCTCATCTGTCCGGCAGCACAGGTGGAGCCCTGTGAAAGCAGCTTCGGATGGGGCATTGACATGGCGCCAGGATCCGCGAAGGTGACACCGTCACTCAAAATGAAGAAAACACGACAACCAGATCGTAAGTTACAAAATACAAGTTTATGTAAATTTCCATTTATACAAGACAAACCAACGTTTCTGAGGTGGTGCGCGAGACATTTGAGAAACGAGTAGCAGCAGAAACAGTCTCACAAGTTGAAAACCATCATGTAGACCTGGGAGCATTCACTCAGCAGCATTCAGAACCTCGTCATTCAACAAAGCCGCACAAATTGCTTATAATTTGCTTTCTCTCTGCAAAGCGCCTATTGAACAGACTTCACACGGTGACAACACTTTGCTTCAAAACAGCTCAGTCGCAGACAGGAAGAGACGAGGGATGTCAGATCCGCTCCCAGATCGTGTCATCTTCGGCCTTGCAGTCAGTATCTGTTGGAATTGCGAATTGAGGAACCCAGATTCTGAGGCTATAGACCTGTGGACGCACACCCATAGCTGAGTGACACACGCACGCACACACACACACAACACACACACACGTGTCGCAGCATTTGTCACCGTCTCAACTTGACGACTGGAGAGCAGACCTTGTCAATCAAACGTTCTGCAGATCCACCAGACACATCGCGTTCACTGAGCGCGCTGAGCCTCACGTCAGCCGCGCATTCCATTCTTCTCAAACGCACGCATTTGTACAACATGTACATGACGCTATTTACAAAATGCACACAAAATAAAAAATATACATCTTTGGCACAAACTGCAATACTTGCGGCACTGCCACAGGAAGTTCTCTGACGCCTCACTGCGCACGTGTCAAAACGACCAAGCGATAAAAGCGTCCAATGACAGTGAGAACGAATACAATAGGACCTGGGGACCTCTGCGACTTTTTCAGATCATTTCCTTCACCCCAGAGAGAAAACACATTTCATCGAAGATTTACACTTGATTCAGTTCAGAAGTTCTCACAAACTGTTCCCACGTGGTCAAGACATAAGCAGTGAACACACGAGTGTGAAAATAAACGCTGCAAAGCTGTCGCCGTACAACACTGGTACAAGCAGTCTGCTTCAAGATCGAAACATTCACAGAGGGACAGGTAAAGCGTGCAAACATAGCACAAATCAAACACAAAAAGCAATGCACAACAAACTGAGTTCACAAAGATCTGGTGTACATACTGAAACAACTTTTCAGAACAAGTTCTTATCGAAAAAAAAAAAACGTTCCTTTATCAGCCAAACCATCAGGCAGACACTAAATCTAAGACTCTCAACACACATTACGTGTTTCGTTGTCTGGAAACGACAAACTGGTCAAACAGCAATGTTGGAAGTGAGTCGGAGCATCGACAACGTTCAGCTTGATTCGTTTCACTTGAAGAGACGCAGATCGCAGCAGCTGCGAACTCGCCACACTCTCCGCTCACGCAGTGATTTCTTGATGCAGATTGGACCACAACGAAGCAATGAGTCAACCACGTGACAGAGGCAGCTTTGCGCAAAATCCTCGCAACGAGACTTCGCCGCGTGTCAAGTCGCACTTTTGTCAGTCTCTGTCGTGGTCGGAGCGACGCTGGTGGCGGCGTTTGTGGTGCGACGTAAACTCGCCGCCGTAACAGCAGATACACCGTGTCCAGCGCCGAGAATGACCAGTTGATGATGACAAGATTTTTCAGTTTGACAGGCCGTGCCTTCTTGGGGTGGTGGTTGGTTCTCCCCTGTCCTCGCACCGCCCGGCCTCACGTCACACGAGGTGGCCCCGCATCTCGGGCGGGGTGGGCGGGGGCGGCCGCCCCATCGACCCGTACGGATTGGCCGGGGAGCCTGCAATAACGAAAGGCGAAGAAGCAAAGTTACAGGTGTGTCAAATACATTCCGGCAGTCTGTGCATTACGTTCCATCAGGTACATGAAGAGGGGTAAATTTTGCTGCATTACGTTCTGGTGGACGGGTCCATTTTCACTGACAGAAAAGTATTCAAGCTATTCACTCAGCGAAAGAATCAAGAGAGAATTCTCAATGCGAAAAGTGGCCCGACACATGCTGCGCAAATGTGTCTGCAGGTGTGACGTTGTCGCAGGAAGCAGCGCACCTGGAGGGGGGACGTATCGCGGGGTGTGCGGCGGCGGCGGGCGGCGGCTCGGCAGGTCGTCGGGGCCGTAGTTGCGGGACGGAAGCGGCGGCTTGTCGGGCGACGGCGCACTCGTGGAGCGGGCGGGCGGCGGCGGAGGCGGGCGCGCGCCGCTCGGCTGAAACAGGCAACAAAGAGCCAACTTTTTATGTTCTTGAGTTGTTTTTGTGGAAGATTTCCAGGGGTGCAGAGAAGACTCTTGTGCCTTCAGAGGCTTGGATCTTTTTGACCATTCGCTCTTCTTTTGCTGTCAACCCCCGCCCCATGCAGTGTATCAAACTTCGCGGGGTGCCCCCTGCCTTGCCCCCTTTGCGTGACTCACCCTGCCCGGGCGCGGCGCCGGCGGCTCGCTCGGCTGCGTCATCTGCTGCAGTTTGCGCAGCTGGTCGGCGTACATCTCGTCGTCCTCCTCGGGCGCCGGCGGCGGCAGCGACTTGCGCGACGGAGGCCGCGACGAGTACGGGTCTGAAACGCAGCGGCGAATCCGTCAACACCGAAGATATCAACCGATCACAATGACACGACGCAAGTGGCGCGAACGCTCCCACATCAGGCACAACTAACACAGGCAGAATTTTCCTTCCACCACCGTCCTCACACCAAAATCCAACCGACTCGGCGCAGGACTGGAAGCGAGACTAACTGAAACCACTTACCCATCGGAAGTCGGGGAGGCGCGTCGTACATGCGCTCGGACCCGTCCATGTAGATCGGCTCTCTGCTGCCCTTATCTACAGCAAGAGAAAACGAACCCATTGAATCTGCACACCAAAGCCCACGTGTTGAAAAGACCGTCAAAACCTCTTTGATCTGATACCTCCAATGCTTTTGGCACGAAATTCAACACTGTCAACGCGACATTTTCTTTCCGACAACAAGACACACAGGTTCACTCACCGCCTGGGTAGCTCCTCTGCGGGTCGAGGTGCGCCGGGTGGAGCGGGTCGCGCAGCGGCGGCGGCGGGAAGGGGCGTCCCGGCGGCGGGTGCACGCCTCCCGCCGGGGGGTACAGCGGGTCCACCGAGTACGGAGGCAGGAAGCGTTTCAACTCGTCATCCGGCTGTGGGAAGAAATTCACAGGTTGACTCAAGGTGACCCGCTTCCAAATGAGCTTTCCGCGAACCGTGGTCTGGCGCACGAGCTTTTTCTGGCAGATTCATTTCCACGTTCTTCATTCACTGCGGCATTGAAATGACATTTGTGCACTGAAAATCATACAAAATGACATTTGTGCACTAAGACAGTGTACAAACGACATTTATGCACTGAAAAGTGACATCTGTGCACTGAAAATCACGTGACCGCATTGGTTCAAAACAGCTTCCCTTCGCAAAAGTGTGCAAACCGCTTGCAAGGACAAACAGGTCAAGTCAGCTCCGTCTGTTTGACACAGGGTGGGATCGCGTGTGACGCGCGTGGGCGAGAAGACAGAAGACGCGACCTTCACGCACTCGCGCCGACACTCACATCGTACGGCCTGTAGTCGAAGTCCTCGATGCTGCGTCGGTCGTACGTCGTGTAGCTCTTGGAGTCCTCGGTGATGGTGGGCGCCGAGAACATCTCCACCGTGTTGGCCTTGGACGCGCTCTCACTGACATCTGCGCAAAAATAACCCGCGGCGTGAAGCACAAAACCACTGAGGTGTCAACGCAACAGCCGAACAAAGTCAGAACTCTAAACGCCAAGCCCCCGAAAAAAAGTTCACCAAAGTTTGACTTGGGCGTTTGACACGGCGTCCGATCATGATTGCCTGTCCTCTTTTGACGCCTTTCAGATCCTCAGACAAAGATTGCACGGCAAGGACAAAGTTCAGACAATGACTTTTGTGACCCGCGTATAGCTTGGAGCGGGACGCGCGCTTGCTTGCGGTCGCACCTTTCTCCATCTTGCGGCGACGGCGGCGGATGAAGAAGAGGATGAGCAGCACGTTGAGCGCGAGTAGCAGCATCCCGATGATGGACACCGTCAGGATGATGATGAGCGGCACGTCGTCCTGGTCGAGCCGCGCGCCCTCCAGTGGAGCCGCTGCAAAACAACACACCGCGTCGCTTGAAACACGTGTCGTGACTCTGTTTCCCTGCGATCTTCTGCTGTTCTCTTTCCATGAATACAGAGCGTTGTTTCTCTACAAAGTTGCGACGCAGAACACCTGCCTACTCGGCATTTACGCAAAGAACAAGCCACTGGCCATGCCAAGTGATTGGCTGTGCTGCACGAAGTTCCAGCGACAGAGAACATGTGCCCCTTCTGTTGAGTTGGAGGGATTCCTGAATACATCTTGACATCAGGAAACCACACAATACTCAGCGACAAACAGGTTTATCCAGTGCTGCAGTACGAGGAGACCTCGACAGGATTCATTGTCACATTCCCTCTACTCAACAAAGACGCCCAGGTTCGCTGGGTCCGATCTCGCAATGTACCAACGTTGCATTGCATTGAAGACAACACAAATACTATTTCTGCAGGAAACAATTTTTGTCAAGTGCACTCTGCACAAGAACTCGTCAGCACTTGATCGTGCTTCACCTGTGGTTCTCGCGGAGACGGGCGGCGCGGAGAAGTCTCCCTCTCCCAGGTTGTTGATGCCTCGCACCGTGAACTCGTACTCCGTCGACACCTCCAAACCTGAAGTACGTACAACCGATTGAATGGGCGACTCCACTTCTGCGTACAATTGCACAAAGAGAGAGAGAGGAACTTGTAACGAAGCCCTGGCTGCGTTTTCTGACATTCTGCGGTCGTGCACTGGGATGCAAGAGCGTTATATATCGTGTTGATTTGTTGTTGCTGAGCAAAGCCTCGCCCGTTGCCCTTGGTTACCGACCTGACACGGCGAAGATGGAGGCGGATTTCGGGACGACGTCCTCGTATTTGTACGCGTCCTCTCCAACCTTGTTGTAGCGAACCTGGGAAGCACAAGATTTCTGCATCACGCAACAAATCGACTTTTTGCTGTCGCGTAGTGCTGTTTTTGCATGAAGTCTGGACTCCACACAAATGCACAAGCAAGACAAGTGTCGCGAGGACGACACGAATGGAAAAGAACCAGGGGACGCCCACTCACCCGGAACCATTGCTTGGAGCCGCCGTCGAATCCCGGTTTCCACGACAACGTGATGGCGTTGTGCGTGTTGTTCACGAAGTACACGTCAAACGGTGGGTCCGGCCGACCTGCGCGAAATCATGACAACAACTAGAACCTCGCCCTCCTGTTGAGTATCATCACTTTTCTGATTACATTGTCAGTTTTTCAAGCGCACTGCAAAAATGGACGTTTCCGTTCACTTCCCGACGTGTGACGTCACGTTCTGATGCAATGGGGATTTTATGCACGGCGTTTGAGGTGCACGTCGCGTCAATGCCAATGTCGAAAAGAGCACACAAATTGATGACATTATGCACAGTTTCCATGGTACTGGCCAATCACCACAGTCCACCCAACATGACGAGTGGTGCGACATTTGAAACAAACGCCGATGCATAAAGTCCCAAATGACGTCACAGCTACTCACTGGTGCCGTCCAGTTTGACGGGCGCCCGGTCGTCCCCGAGCGCGTTGCTCGCGCGACAATAATATGAGTCGTAGTCCTGCTTCGTCACGTTGAAGACGGAGAGACGCGACTCGTACTGCACCAGCCCCAGCTTCTCCGACTCCGCCGAGAATTTGGTGCTCGACATATCGATGGCAGCGTCGCCCTGAAAAAGGACGGGATCGTCAGGACTCGCTGGGCCTTCATCTCACTTCCGGCCAGTGCAACTGTCAGCGTGAGCGTCACTCTGCCGTGGAGTGATCAGACGGCTCCGTTTCCCTTTGGATCCGTCTTTTCGCTCGGTATTCCGAGCGTGAAAAAAAAAACAACCAACGCCTTGCCTCGGCCAAAGCCGTTTCATTGGAGCAAAAGTGTCAAAGTGGCATCGCGCAATCCCACTGCACATTTATTACAAATGTGCGCCTGAGATTCACACGTGCCTTCGCACTGTTGCACAGCCAGTGCCCGGACTCACCCGGAACCAGGAGAAGGCCACCTCGGGCGCGCCCTCCGCGCGGCACACCAGCACCGCCGTCCCGCCCTTGTCCGCCGCCGCCTTCCCGAAGGCCGGGGACCGGTCGATCTCGGGTGCGTCTGGTGGTTCAGAAAACATGCAAATCAACGTCTCTTGAAACGCAAAGGCAGCTCGAGAAACAACCACAACCACAAATGCAGAGAAGCCATCGGGAACAGAATTTTCCAAGCAGAAGGCTCAATTTCTCCCAAAACATTTTCTCCTTTTCGACCAGCTTTCATTGGTTGCTGATGTGAGACAACATCGCCCCCCTCCCCCCCCCGCCGCCCCTCCTCCCCTCGCGGGAAGCGCGCCGCACTCACACTTGACGATGAGGTGCGCGTCTCCGTTCGCCGCCTCCCCGATCCCGTTGTTGGCGACGCAGACGAAGGTGCCCGAGTCCTCCTTGGTCACGTTGCTGATGGTCAGCTTCGCGATGCCGCCCGAGTACTCCTGCAGAGGGTCAGGGAAACCGTGAGCTGCGACTCGTCAAGTGAATAGAAACGAGCTCTGGTTCTAACAGGACATTTGACACTCCCTCCCCTACCGGTCAACCCCCACCCGCGGCGTGTTCAACCTCAGTTCTGAACGAAATGAAGTCACGTATCTCCAGGATTTCAGGATTTCTCCCTGCACTTTCCTGAGTCCATCCGTCAATTCCACCCCTCTCATCGTGCCCCAACCGTGACAAGGTTGCACACAGCAACCGCTGTTTCCATGGACGCATTCTCCGCCCTGATCATGCCGCGCACACCGTGTCCAACCCCCGCCCCCCGGTCTCCCCCCGGATGCTCACTCACCAGCGCCGTCCTCTCCGCGAGGTCGTACCCGGGGCGCGTCCACGTGAGCACGTCTTCGGGTGTCGGGTTGGCGTCCGCCTCGCAGCGCAGCGTCGCCGTCGCTCCCGCGTCGACCGTCAGCGGCTCCGACACCGACTTGACACTCGCTGGGTCTGGGGAAACAACGCGAAAGGCTTGTGTCAAGCACCGTTGATTTGCTCAGAGTAAAGGTAGCTTGGTTTCCATAAATCTACGACACAATTGACACTCACTCTGCAAGAAACCAGAGCTTTGGTAAAAAGTTGGAATGGCTGATCCCCAACACAAGTCAGGCTGTTTTCAACCCAACGGGCAGCAATCCCAACCCTGACGGATCTGGACACTCACACTGCACGTTGAGGACGAAGGTGAAGTTGGTTTTGCCCTCCTTGTTCCCCGCCTCCACGGTGTAGGAGCCGCTGTCCGCTCGCTTCACGTCCGTCACGTTCAACACGCCGCCCTGAAGAAAACGCAACCGAGCCGTCAACAAACCAAACAAAAGCCATCGTAACGTGTTGCGTGTTGCTTCTCAAACAGAACCTCATTCTCCCCCAGTTGCGTCGAAAATGTTGCAGGCGAAGAACTTCTGGTGATCTGCAACCTCATACAGGTACTTGTGAGCAAGTTCAAAGCTCCCCCTGCCGGAGCTTTTCGTCCCCACGTCAGCCCCCCTCCCCCACCTCACAGTCAGCGCGGACTGACCTCAGCGATGAAGTGTGGGATCTTGATGTCTCTCTTGCGCCTCTTCGCCTGGGGTCCGAGCACCAGCAGCTGCCCGTCCCGGTACCACGAGTACTCCACGTCAGCAGGGTTCGCTCTGCCAAGTTCAGCAAAACATTCAACGTGGCCAACGTTTAGTGCGCGTGTGAAACCGTCAAACGTGCATCTTTTTGTGCTCATTATTGCTGTCTGGAATGCTGAAGGTTCTCAGTCCATTGGAGAGCGTTTCCACGGGCCTAGACTCGTGTGTGATTGACTGACCTGACTGTGAGGTTGAGAATCGTCGCCGTCCCCTCCACGACGTCCACCGTCCCAGCATAATCGCTCGGAAAGGAAGGCGCGACTGAAAACACAATAACACACCACGTGATACAGTGTGACCCAAAATCCGGTTCCCGAAATCGTTGCCAATAGATGGACGGTACTTCACGTACTTCAGTTGACAGTTGAGAAGCATTTCAACAGTGAAGAACGCCGTTTTCGCAGCTTGTTGCAAACATGTGTGTGTTTGTGTGTGTGTGTGTGTGTGTGTGTGTGTGTGTGTGTGTGTGAATGTGTGTTGTGTGATGTGTGTTTTGTCCTTAGGCGTGCGCAGGCGGACGCGACTCACAGAGCACGTCGAGCGTGATGGCGTCGTGCACGGCGCGCTCGAGCAGCGGGTTGGACGCGCTGCACGCGTAGATCTGCTGGTCGTCGTCCGCAGTCGGCGTCAGGTGCAGCTCGCTTTTGGTGGAGCGCCCGCCCCAGTCAGAGTCCTCCACCCTGAAGCAGAGAACAGAGGCATCTTGCGTGAGAATTGCTCCAGCAGCAGGTTTCAGAGAGAAAAGCCAACAGCTGTCTGCTTCGATGGGTTGAAGTTTTTGACGCGAGACACACAGTTGGACTTCGCTGCTTTCAGCCACTTGCTTTGCCGAGTGGCTTGCAAAATCAGAAACCCGCATGGAATCCTGAATCTGGACTCTGCATGTCAGAATACAATTTGGATGAGTTGAGCAGCAGGCACTCACTTTTCATTGAGTCCGCTGAGGTCCTCGCCGTCCTTCTCCCACGTGAGCTGCGACGCGGGGTTTGAGGACGCGCTGCGGCACGTGATCACGAGCTGCCGTCCCGCGCGTGGCTTCTTCGGACGCGTCGTGATCGACAGCGACTTGGGCGGAACTAAAAATGCGACCCAGAATTCGCTTTGTTTGAACAAGTTCACACCAAGAACTGAAGCACTGCGTTGGCCGTGTAAAACTGTCACTCAACCGCAACAACCAAGTCATGATTCACAAGGCGTCACCAAATTCAAGGCGACTTCAAGAAAAGCAACGCATTTTCCTGTTTGGGAGACCCAGCATCGACTCACAGTTGACGGTGAGCGTTTTGGTGGCGAGCAGCGGCTCGGTGGTGGCGGCGTTGGTGGCGTTGCAGCGGTACTCGGCGCCGTTGTCGTCCGGCTTCAGGATGAACGAGATCTGCTTCGACACGATGTTCCCGGTGACGCGAGTCGAGCCCAGGATCTCCCGGTCTCCTGCAATTCCACGTCGAATTTCAACAACTTGTTCCACGTTTCCAGCAATTCAAACGCAACATTGCTGGCGCCAGTCATTCACCTCACAGACAGACACACACGTGTGCTCTCACACACAAACACCGCTCACACACACGCACCAACACACGGCCCACGCGCACAGACACACACACACGCGCACCTTTCCACCAGGTGAGGGTGGCGGGCGGGTTGCCGCCCACACACGTGCACGTCATGCTGAGAATATTCTCCGCGTAAACCTCCTTCCCTTCCGTGTATCCCGATATCGTCGGCATCTCGGGAGGGTCTGCAATCAAACAACCCGTTGACAGTAAGCGCAAGCCCACCAGGTTCCTCAGAGTGAAGTCCGCATGAAAACGACCCGATTCTCACACCACAGAATTGTCACAAGTTGATCCTCGCACAATTGCACCAAAGAATAGGCCTTGGGACTTTGAAGCCTTTTCGTGGACACAAAGGCGCAGCGCAAAAAGACAGTCTTGAAGAAGTTCTGCGGCTACTGACACATGACGGCGAGCGTTTCCGTAGCGACCACAGTTTCTCCGAGTGCAGTGTTCGTCCCGTGGCACTGGTAGATGACGTTATTCTCCTTGTTCGTCAGCAGCACGTGGATCTCAGACGTCGTCACGAATCCGCCCTGCAGCGCGAGACACAAACGAGTTGTCATGGCAACGAAAGACGCAGGGAAGTTGTTTTACGTGGGGCGCAGCAGTTGAGAACTGATACAGAGTTGAAACCAACACGTTTGACGCAACACATCCAGCCAAAACATCCAAAGGTTGCACGTGCGTGCGCAGGACCGCAGACAACTCTCTTCCAACCTCAATTCCCACACCACAGTTGTGGATGACCATTGTGCGCACAACAGGACGTGCGCGCGGTGTGAACCAGTGAATGTGTTCGGCCAACGACGAAGCTGACGCGCGGGCGGCACGGACCTTGGGCGAGGGCTCGACGTTGGACGAAGCGCCGGTCAGCTGCTGCCCCCTGGCGAACCACGTGATGACCGCGGGCGGGTTCGAGATGGCCGACTTGCACTTGAGCGTGATGGTCTCCCCGGCCGTCGCGTGCTCGTGTCCGCTGATCTTCACCTCCTCCGGCGCGACTGGAATACAGCAGAACAACCTGTGGGCTCCACACCTTGTTCAAACAGGGAGGAGTCAATGGTCAATTTCTTCACTTGGTTACGGGCTGCTTCACTTGTGCAGAGACTAAGACGATGACCCCCCACCCCAAATGTGTGAATGAAAATTTTACCCAGCAGATCGGATGACCTCAATTCAAACACACAATTCCAATTTCCATAAGAACCACTTGTCTGGTGTTTCAATACGCGTATCTGGACCGAAGCGACGAGTACTCACACTGCACGGTGAGTTTGACCTGCGCGGTGAGCGGCTGCGGCGTGACGCGGTTGGACGCCTCGCAGCGGTACACAGCCTCGTTATCGTTGGGCATGACGGTGAAGACGAGCTCGTTCTCAGCCTTGCCGAGCCCGGACTCGTACGAGAAGTCGATCTCCTCGTCGTTCTTGTACCTGTGTCAAAAATATTCTGATCAAAGTTACTGAATTTCCCAATGCGAGTCTTGTGGCTTCCAGTCCTGTCCAGAAAGGCTCTTGCTTCGTGCGCCCTCCGAGAAGGAAGCGCAGATGTACGCACCAGTAGACCTGCGCGAGCGGGTTGCCGCCCTTGGACGTGCAGAGCAGCTTCATCGTGTCGCCCGTCTTCACCACCTTCCCCGTCTCGTAGCCCTCGATCTCTGGCGGCCCAGGAGGGTCTGAAAACACAAGCGAGTTTTGCATGGTTTGCGCAAATGAGCAAAGATCGTGGCAGGAAAACAAACTTCCAGAACTCAGCCTGCAAGCTTTATCTCAGGCTCTGAAAAGGCTGGTGCGTGGCAAAACTGAAGGAAATCACAAGTTTCCCTGCTCAGCAAGGGAATTTGCACAAATCCTTTTGCATAAGGAGAGCGGGTTCCCGTGTCCGCAGCGCTGTACTCACGCATGACGGAGAGCTGCACCATGGTCTCCAGCGGCTGCTGCAGGGCGCCGTTGGTCGCGTCGCAGCGGAACCAGACGTCGTTGTCCTCCTCCTGCGGCCGCAGCGTCAGAATGCTGCGCGCGTTCACCAACTTGTTCCCGACGGGCTCCGTGACGTACTGCAGCTCGTCCGTGATCTCAGCGACCTCGTCCGGCGAGATTCTGCGAGAAGGGCGGGGCATTCAAAGACATTACACACCTGCGATTATCTTTCACACACACACACACACACACACACACACACACACACACACACACACACACACACACACACAGAGGCCGTGTGAGGACTTTCAGAAGAAAACTTGCTTGCGACCCTCTGGTAAATTTGGGTTGTGCAACGACCTCGGGGGATTTTACTTTTGTCGCTGTTTTGCGTTGTGTTTGATGTGGAAGTTTTGACAGGACAGCTCATCACTCAACCTCCCCACCCAACCCAGATCATCGTCACTTCAAAGCTTCACCTCGATTCCTGACATTCTGGTTTGACTGAAGACCGTTCAAAAAAAGTTGCAATGACACCTGTCAAGGAGAATGAGGGGAACGAACTGCAGCTGGTTCAGTGATCTGCATCACGTCCATTGCACGGCACGCAAACTCAGGGTGCGTCACCCTAGTCGTCTGAGGAGTGACCACCATTGACATTTAGTGGCGATCTGTCAGTGGTGATTGCGCTCTTCGCGATGCGCCTGTGTTCAAAGCTCTGCTTTGCTGTTGCCGTGGTTGTGTTTTGCTTGAAAACTTCGTGGACATTGTCAATGTGGTATCTTTAGTCAATTGAAAAGTGACTGAGTGTTGCGGGGCTGTGGACGCGCTTGGACACTGTCGCCGCAGCGCTGCTGACCTGAACCACTGGAAGGTGGCGCCCGGCTTCCCGTTGTTGGCGAGACACGTGACGTTGAGCGTCTCCTGCTCGTGCGGCACCTCGACCACCGACCCGTTCGTGAAGCCCTCGATCTCCACCGCGTCCGGGGCGACTACGAAATCGAACGCAAAATGAACATCAGCAATATTCTTTCTCGTTGTGCGCTGGAGTTCGCACAAAATTTTCGCGTTGGCGACTTTGTTTCTCATTGGAACCCGAGGCGTAACGAATGCTGTGAGCACGCATAGAAGACACCGGTTGGTGCGAGTTCACGCGGCACGTTCTCCAGTGTGAGTGGTGTTTGCGATAGAAAACCAGGAAAATTTGCGTGTCGTCTCCAGTGAGTTGTGTGTGCCTCCTGTGATGTGACAAGTAGATGGTGTGCACTGGATGCTCACCTCCCCTTTCACGTTTCGACCACACACTGGGCACTGTGTCACAGGCTCCCTTTCACACATCACTGTGAGTGCTCGTGTGCTGTGTTTTGCACACACACACACGTGTCAACAGACACCCTTGTCTGTGTGTGTTTGCAGGTGTGTGCAAATATCTGGGCTGTATAGTTGTTCACACGAGTGTCCATGGACAGCACTCACACACTCACGTAAGTTTCACTGAGCGAACTGTCACACATCTATGGTGTCTGGGCTGTAGTTCTCACGAATATCCAGGAACCGAACACACACACCTGAGTGTGCATGGGCAGTACTCCCTCACATCCCTGTGAGTATCCCTGTACAGTACTCACTCATGACGCTGAGCCGGACCTCGGCCTTGAGGGCAGGATCGCCTCCGCTCGGCGACACCTGACACTCGAAGAGCGCGTCGTCCTCCAGTGTCACCTGGTCCACGAACAGGTCGTACTCCCCTGCAGACAGAAAGTACTCGCGTCAGTTCAGGTAGTACTCACCGGCACGGGAAACGTACTCACCGTGTCAGTTTCAAAAGATAACACCAGATGACATCTGGTGGTAGGACTTTTCAGGTCAGGGTTCCTCTTCAAAGTTGGTCACGTGTGAGATGTTTCTGGGGTGAAGTCACATCGGCACACACCCTGGGGCTACGATTCTCGGTGAGTTCGTTGTGTCAACAAGACAGGACCACACGAGATTTGGTTGTCACGGCAACGGTACTCACCCAGAGCTTCGCTTCCCGTCATCTTGTAGTTGGCGTGGCCTGGAATGTTCCTGTCGTGCCCTGCAACAACAAACGGTGAGTAACACAATCGACCCCCACCCAGGAGCACCAAAATTCTTGCGTGATGTGTGACAGTGTTTCGAATCAAGGTAAATGGCACAATGAAGAAAACGTCATGTTTTGAAGACTACCCAACAAGACCACCCATTCATCCTGTTCATCCCACCCTGATTCCCTCACCCCACCTTTTCTAAATCTACCTTCTGAAATCAGGTGATCAAAAAGACCACCCACGGATTTCAGGTGCCGATACCTTCCAATTCGTTGGAAATGCACGTGACCCCACCCCCACCCACCTCACCTTTCCCCTTCGCTACTCACCGAGCAGTTTCCCATCCTTGGCCCACTGCACCTCCCCCTTGCGGTGATCGACGGCGCACTTGAGGATGACGGTGCCGCCCGCCACCACCTCGGCGTCCTCTGGTGTGACGCGGAACGCCTGCTGCTGCGCGCGCACTGAAACCGGAAGTAGACACGTCGGGTCAGGTCCACAAATTGCAAAGCATTTTTACGTGATGATCAACGAACTACAGAACAGGACGCACGATTAGATACGAGGGCCCAACAAAACGATCTGATGCTCCAAAGTGTCTTCTGCGATGATCGTAACACTCAATCGCAAGTGCCGACGGCAATCCTGCCGACGGCAATGCCAGAGCCCAATCTGTCCACTCTCATTCCTCCAGCCTCATCGAGCTGTAGAGGCAGGTGGAACAGAAGCCGAACAGAATCCCACAAACTGCGAGCCCGGCTGATAACAGTGATACACAACAAGCGTCGGTATCGCTGATGCGCTGATCGGGAGATAACCCGATAACGCTTCCTCCGCTGCTCCATCTCCTGATCACCTCTACAGGAGAGTACGACTCGCCTCAACAGCTGAGGAGAGATACGCCGGGCGTCGTTAGCCTCACATCATCACTCCGAGTCTGGGAAGCATCTCAAGTACCAACAGCCCAGACAACATCAAGAGCTGCTCCACCGGTTTTACAGATGATCAGCTGTTTCGAGGAACGATGATAGAACCAATGAGATTTGACTGAACACTCGCGTAGCTCCAACATTTTTGATGAAACTTGAAATGCACCAACGTTGTGCAACAATCCAGTCTGTTCACTGGGACCCTGGGACTGAAGCGCACCAAGTTGTCAACTTCACCAGTACCAATTCTCCGTGTCCCTCTGACCGTGAAGCATCAACTGTGTGCAGAGCAAATTTCGACTTCAGCGTTGTGCAACAGGTGAGTTCAGAACCGCAGTTCTGCCCCTGGGATCTGCTGCTGCTGCAGGGATCACGGATTTTGGATCCACTGATCCGGGTGCGACCTGAGCCTGATGAGGCGTGCAGCGTGTCCATCTCAGAGTCGCGCGAGGTGGCGATAAATTATGGCAACTCCACGTGCACGCGCTCTTCGCTGTTCTCTCTGAGCCCAAGAACATTTTGATCTTCTGCAGTTACAGTTGAGCTCCGTCTTCACCTCATTGGTCTTCACTCAGACGACAAAACCTGTTGCGAATGAACCCTGCGTGTAAACCACACAGGAACCTGTGGCTTCCACGACGGTCACACAAATTCTCTGCAGGATGATGAAGACAAAGCGCTTCCTCCCCACAGAGCCTGGACTCGTTCACCTGCACCTGTTCCCGATGAGTGAGTCTGGAAACCGCGCAGTCGGAGCAGCGCACCCATTCTTCCTCCCACCATTTCCCTGGATGTTTCCCTGGATGTCTGGCTGTGGTTCAAAAATTGCGGTTCGATATACTCAACAACGAGGGTCAAATGCGCTTTCATCGCTTCCCTGGGGAAGTGGCTTGGCACCACAAAGTCACAGAGCATTTCTGGGTGTGGTATTAAAGCTGTGTGGTTCACGGTACATCTATCTTCCTACAGTTTTGAAATCCGGACTGGATGACTGGATCAAATCAAGTCAAACGAAATTCAAGACGACAGTGCGTTTCCTTGAATCAAGCCAAGGCACCAAAACGACTGGACAGCAAGTCATTTGAGGCTCCGAAATCCAGAATGACAAAAGAGATCACACACACACACACACACACACACACACACACACACAACACACACACGCGCGCGCGCGCGCGCGCGTTTTCTTGCAGAATTTTCACTGCAAGGCGTGATTTACATTTCACGCTTGGATCACGCGTGTCTGAGCGCTGGGGTCTTCGACACAATGTACGAGCTCTTTGATGGGTCCAAATTGTAAACTTTGAGCAGCTGCAATTTCCGTTATCAGCGGCTGTAATAAAGTCAGCGTGGGGAGGAGGAGACATTTGTCAAGCCTGTTCCCCGCCTTCTGTGAAGCGTCCCAGATTCCGAGGAATCCGCGCATTCTCTGTAGGCCCGCTCTGCGAGGCGGATTCGCGAGTCTCTGCGAAAACCGAGTTATGGGACACTTCTGCGCGTCTGTCAAATCCATTTCAAGCGTGCTGCGACTGTTCGATGTGTTTTGAAGAAATATCGTGTTGGTTTCTTGGGTGCGCGGTCCGTTTCCCTGCAGGCAAATTTTCCACGCCTTGTCGTCAACGCTCCGTGTTGTTGTTGTCATGAGAAACAGCGCGCGGACCTGCAGAATGCAACAGTAGCTCGAGTACTGCACACCCAGCGGGATATCGCGTTACAGCGCACACTTAGGCGGGTCAAACGTTCAGATCGCGTTCCCTGCTCTATCTCACACCATTGATACCCTGCCCTCAACGTTTTCTTCCAGTTTTTTTCTCGGTGCTTGTCCTACTTTGCTCGGAATTTCGCACTTCTGGATGGATTAATGGGCGATTTCTGTGGATTCTGGCCACTTGGTGCTCGTATTGTTCGTGGTCTTGTGCTGCCGGTTCTGCACACACGCGTGTCGGCAAATGTTTGGCTTCTGTCTGTCTGCGTGAGAACAGCTGCGGCAGAGGAGGTCACTCGTGGGGTCTCTCGTATTTTTCGCGTGTCCGTATCACCTGACCCACTTTTGAGCTGAACGAAATGCCCGACCCCACAGTGACGCGCTGCTTACCACCACGCCTTTCCTCACTGAAAGTCACAACAGCCCAGATTGTGTTGGAATCTCATTTCCGTCAGCTTGGAATTTCAGGTCACGCGACTTCTTGCGGATGAAATGCGTGTCCAGCACACTTCTCACATGTTGCTGTTCGTAGCGAGTGACCTGCCCGCGTACTCGCGAGTACCACAGAGTAGCTGATACTCTGTGCGAGTACTCAAAGCGTTCAAAGAACAGACAGTATTTGTAAACAGGGTGACCACATCAAACACTGCGCGCTGCAACAAAAATACCTCGCGCGTTCCTCTGGTCAACAGTCCCGTCAATCTGCATCTCAGAGATGGATGGATGGACAGCCCCATTGGAACCAGGGGTCTGAACCCTGGATCTGCGTGGCGCTGTGAAACCCTACACCGCGCTGCATGTAGAACGCATTTCTCCCCGAGACCCCTGCATTGGAACCCTGCCTTAGAATGCGAATGTTCCAACACACAGCAGAATTGGCAGCGCATCTCTCGCAGCTTTGTTACTGGATCATATTCTCAGCTCACTTAGCACCGGTGCAGCTCGATCCAGTGACCTCCAACCTTCTCCGCGCACTCCTCGAGTCGCGCGCCTGTAAGAACGAGTCTAGTTTTTGCTGGGTTGAGTCAGACAGGCGGGACAGGTTTGTGAAAATATTATGATTGCGCCTCAGCAGAGATTGTGTGCAGTCCTAACAAGCCGTTTCCATCAATAACGGATTCGATAAGTTGAGAAGGATACAGCACAGCGGAAGCGCTTCAGTGCAGCCAGTACAAAACACGGAACCAGTTCTTTGTGACCTCTGCGTGTTCTTTCCTGTCAGTCTTCGCCTCGAAAAAAAAGACAAACTGACAAAGCAAACCATGACCCCTGTCCACTGTGGCTCTTCTTGTACATCTTGAACACCTTTGGAATTTCGTTGCGTGTGTGTTGGTATTCGGACGTCGTAGCACGGGCACACACTTATCAAAATTTCAATTGACAGTTTTCACCTTACATGCCAGCCTTCAATCTGATACAGAAGGGGGCGGTCAGCCAACATTGTGGTGCGCGATTCGCCACATTAGGCTTCGTAAGGTGCTCATTTCACAGAGGAATTTACCCCCTAATTATCACCAATAAATCTCCGAGCCTTGTCTCCCTCGCGCTGGTCACGCACTTGTGTCGCTGGGATGTGCTGCCCCTCTCCTCCACAATCGAACAGGGGAAAGAAAATCAGTCTTGAGGTTGTCGTCCGAGTGTCTCCAAAACGAACCTTTTGGCAGCACGAATGGTTCCTGGCACTCTGCAAATGGACTGACTTTTGTCCAGAACACGAAAAAAGAACAAGAGTTGAACTGATACACGTCAATCTCACTCAATTGAGACACTTTTTCGTTGAAGTACAAACAACATCCATTTCCTCCGTTTGCGCTTCACTTACACAAGTCACACTTCACCCACAAATGTACTCTCAATCTGTTGGCAGATTTCAAGAACTTTTGCTTGTGCATTGTCACTTGTTTGCATATGTTTTGCCGAAAAATCAACACCAGGATGAATTCAGTTTCAATTGCCGTTGAAAAAGATATTTTGTTCAGACCTTGTCGTGGGCAGAGAACAACTGCATCACTGGCAAAGGCCCCACCTCCATCAACTGGAGAAGGACACACACATCTGCCCGGATTTTGCGTCAAAACTGCCCGAACTGTATCGAGTTGTTTTCCCTTGGTGATAACCATAATTTGGCACGGTTCAATGGAATTTCTTTCCAAACGGAGCTTCTCGGGTGTGCGTGTTGCTCGCAGTTCCACAACGCTGGAAGCGAAACCCTTCATTAGGCTCCACAACTCTGCATCTCGCTGTGAATTCCCAGCGCCATAGATCACGCTAATCTGTCTGCGTGTCTCACCCTGTTTGTACTTCACGTCCTCACAATGACGCTCTACTCCTTCATTGCCACCGACAACTGCGATACTTGTTGATCTGACCCGCTCGACCCTCGTGGTTTATCATTTACTCCACACATTCCCTCTTTTTGTCTGAATGGGGCAAAAATCAGTGATGAATTTGCTTCCTGATAACAGCCCAAACAGCCAGTGAAATGTTTCCGCCACAATCTCCCCGATCACAATGTCCCCCAACTTGTTTGAATGTCCAATGTTCCAACGTTCACAACGCAGTCAGCAGATATGGACAACTCACTTTTCTGTGAAACCAATATTTTCACTCTCATAAAACAGAAATTTGCTCGTGCAAAAAAGCCCAGCACCTTTTTTATCGCACGAACTGAAATTCCAGTGTCAAGCAAACACCCAATTTGTGTCATAAGAATTCAACAATGTGTCTCTGCGTGTGATTTGATTTGGTCATAAACTGCTTTGCAAAGCGATACATTTATTGATAATTTTCCACTTCATGACAAAAAAGTTGGAAGTCAGTCGGTGCACTTCTGCTGACACAGAGACTTGGATACTGGATACTGAAGTCGATCCTGACACATGCATGGTGCAGAGGCACCTCCGAACAACTTTGAACAAAGGGAAGGGTCGAATATCTCCACGATCAATACTATCTGCAGCGGTTCTGTTTTGTCCGGGACTTCGCATCAACCTTTTCCTGCACACAAACAGACGCACGCACGCACGTGCGAGCACAACACACTCACACGCACGAAACAGAATCTTGAGCCAAACCACAACAATAAGTTTGAGTTCGACAGCCTCAATTCCAAGAAACACCACAATGCATTCCAACACGGATTTGAGAAGTGCAAAACCATCACATTCCACAATCTGCAATTTTAAGCTCTTTGTCTCGTTGGAAACGAAGAAAAATAATCATTGGCATCAGCTTTTTTGTGGATCAAATTTCAACAAAGACATCACGAGTGAGTGATTTGGCACCAGACGGAAGGATTGCGTTGCGGACGTCACGTTTCAATCATAACCTGCACAACACCACGGGCGTGCAAAATCAATTTCACTGGGCAGGGAAATTCCGAACCTCAATAAGATCCTGCAGTTAATGAGACAGTTTTCTGAGAAATGATTTTTGTCATGGATTATTATGTTACGCCTAAAAATAAGCACTCGCTGTCACGAAAGCAGAAGAGAGGACCCACTGCGACCACAATGCATCAACTAGACTTTCAAGTAGACAATCAGCCGCGGGCAGCGTACATAGGCAGGACAGCACTTGTCCCAATCCACCAATGCCCCAGTCAGCAATGTGTCCGAGATACTGCTAA
>JAAUXT010121406.1_pt1 | contig 24750 bp, 21 predicted proteins | sample 7278171 | NCBI WGS metagenome assembly JAAUXT01 (sample SAMN14350112, study PRJNA611818) | marine sediment metagenome | isolation source: surface marine sediment (1.8m) | place: French Polynesia: Moorea | collected 2018-08
AAACATGACCAAAATCGAACAAATAGAACACTTTCAAACTCGCATTCACAGATTTAGCCTCTTGATGCCTATAGGTGATTTTCACCATCACCATACATTATACAATGTATGTTTCAGTGTTCAAATCACCTAAAAACTTCAAGCGCACATCTCAGAATCAATCCAGAAATCAGACTGAAACGAATTGTTCTCACGACATCAAAACAAGCATGGGAGAGCTCTTTGGCACTTTTAAGTACGCGCCGACCAAGACGGACACACGAGCAAATGAGCAAGCACCACCTTTTCCAAAAACAAGAAAGAATTTGTCCGACAGAGTCGTGGAAGGCGAACGTGAAGACTAGATGTGCCTTGTTTGTCTCGTCCTATGAGATGGTTTGATGTGGCAGAACAACTGATAAGCTTTGCTGGCGATTATCCGGGACAGTAGGCTTCTTGCTCCTTGGTTTCTTTTCTGTTCGCCCTGTGTTGATGTTCAGTGAACTGTCACGTTCTCTCTAATGGACGGACCGGCGCTTCAATCCCTCGGAAACACATGACTGAGACCTGTGTTGCCTTTTCAATCATCAACCTTTTGCAAAGGCACAAGAGTCAAGCTTGTTCTCAGGTAGGTGTTTCAGGTAGATGCTGTTGAGAGAAGCTGACTGCGGATTCACTCAACCAAGGCACGATGTTGAGTCACACAAGGCAATACACGCCGAACAGCTTGGTCTTTTGCTGTTTCAGTGTGTCTGTGCGCGATTCAGGTCCCTCGAGTGCAGGGAACATATGTTCCTGCGAAGATCCCCATCTGCCGTGAAACATTGGCCTCTTTGTATTGAATGATTTTGTTGGGCGAGGGTAAATCTGAGGAAATATCTGTCAAGAAATTCAAATCGTGTTGACGGAGCTGTGCGTAAACAGAATGACTCCATCTTGTTGCTTGGTGATCTGTCTTCTGTGACACATTCTTCTGTGAAGCAGACCTGAGATGTGGTGCACAACCTTGACTGGCACAAAGAACAATGCCAACGATAAAGACGAAGGTCCCCAGCTGCATGTGGCATAAGTAGCTGACCAGGCTGCAGCCCATTTTGGGTTTCTTTCTGTGTTCTGCTTTGGTGACGAAAAAATTGTGCGTTGCGACAAATACATCAACAAAAGCCAGTGTGAACTTGCGGTGCAGACGTGATGGATATTTCTTTCCACGCCCTGATCAAGGCACCGCTGGATTCCTCGGCGAACCACTGCGAAGCAAATTGCGTTTTTGCATTTTGTGTAAGCATCTTCAATTTTGTGCGAACATAAATCCATTCCCCCTATCATCCGACTCACAGAACAACTCAGGAATAACACGCACAGTCGCTTGTTGACAAATTTCGAGTGCTGTGGCCAATCATCCTGCTGAATTCCGTTCTGCGTCAGCTTTCATCAATCTCACCCACGATCACAAAGAGACCAGTTTCTTTTGTCATGGAAAGAACTAAAATTCTTGGAGACCTGAGGAATTTGAACGAGCACACGTCTCTTCAGTGATTGACAACTTTGTTCACTCCAGTAAAGATGATCTCATTGGCATCAATCAGCACACACAGATCTATTCCGCCTGTTCAGTGCGTGGATCCGCAGTGGGAGCATAAATCGGGCTTTATGTGGCTGAAAGGAGATAGCCAAGCGTAGTGGTAGATAAATCGTTTGTGGTTGTAGAATCTGCCAGGCAACTGTCGCCGACAACCGCCCCAAGTGACAATCTCTCTGAGAGAGGCAAACCATATCAGTGCTGAACACAAATTGTAGACTTCTCTCGAGAAGGCAGTCAGGAAGAACAAAGCTGTCAAGCTCAATTCCGGCTCGTTCGACCAAAAGAGGAAGGTTTTTTCTTTCCTCGCACGCAACATCCTAGGTCTTTGGAAATTTTAAAGCAGCTTTGAAATTGTTCCACTTGGAGGCTCGGAGAATATTCTTGGGATCTATCCCTCGCTGGTCCCTCATCATTAGGGGTTTCCTGCTGATGTGCGCAGTTTGCTGAGAAGGCCTGGACGAATCACGGCAGCAAACTGCCCCCACAGCTTCTTCAGCTGTCCAGCTGCAGGGCAGATCAGCACGCACAAGACTTGACCTGCACCTGTCTGCGACACCTGGAGATGTTAGACTCTAACAAGAAACGTCAGGACACGCTGGATGCAATTTTGTGCTTCTTTCTTTTGCTGCACACACACTAAAACCAACCGCAAAAAAGAAAGAGAAAGGTTGTGTCAATTGCTAAAGACAACATCCACTCGAAAGTCCATTGAAATTCTTTGTTTTCCAAAGAAAGACTGAACATCACAAAAAAGCACGTGTGCACATTTTTCATGTTCCCCTCGATGTTGAGATCGCTTGGCACTGACAGTCGGTCCCTGTTGACCATCAGGACGCAAGATCAAGCGTTTCTTTGATCGGCTGGGCCGGAGACGAGTCACTTGCCACGACTCAAACTCGCCACCAAGTTGCAAGAAAACAGCTTGGGGAAGTGACCTTTTCGTCTTCATTCATTTCAAGAAGCTTTCAGCTGGACGCCTGCCATCTGGCGTATGTGCTGAACACCAATGAAGACCTGTTGCTTTTTCCAAAAGGGAAGCTGCTCGTCCATCGAGCTGTTTTCTCCAAAAACCAACAGCTGGAGCCAAACCAAACAGCTCAATTCCGAGCAATTAGTCGCCATCTGGTGACAAATGGCAGTTTTGTCACGAATGTCCCTCAGTCACCAGTGTGCACAAAACTTGTCTTTGGCTCGCAGAGCTAAATACGTACTTGATGGACGGATGTCCACTTGTCTGGCAGATCCAGAATCATGGTGGGCGGCCCGCGATTTTTGCCAGCGTTTTGATACATGGAGACTCAAAACCAGGGGGGGGGGGGAACAACACTGGTATGAATTGGAGTTGGGACCCAAGTTCAACTTCCTTTTCAACAAGCGAAAATGAAAAAAACATATATTGTGTCTTGGCAGGGACGAATTATTTTTTCAGGGTTTGGTCCCAGGATCCGACGGAGCACTTCACGTGCGGAGTGGTTTCGAGCGTTGGAAAAATCAGAATCCGAGGGGCGTTAACCAAGTCTGTCGAGGAGGCACCCATACACCTCTTGAAGAGGGTTGTGACCTCCACACCCAGGACCATCCTCAGTTCCAGAGCCTGAGAAGCGTCCCTACCAAACCCGACAGAACTGATTTGCTCCAGCAGGTCCAGGTGGAAAGCGCTGCAGACACAGAATCAGAAAACGACCGTACGCTCGCATGCTGACAACACGCTTCAGGTTCCCTCATAGGTGCCTGGGAAATGTGACCTGAGCGTCCCGCAAATCCGCCTGTTGACATGACAGCGGCAAGGTGAGACCGTTTATTGACAGTTCTCTCGTCCTTCACTGGCGGAGCTTCCACTAAGAACGGTATCCATTTCCAGTTGCTGGATTTGGATGTTGCTGACGAATTGTTTGATGATAGAACTGTTTTTGCTTCGCCTCAAATCGCTCAACTCCAATTTATTCTTGAGACACACAGCGGTGTTGTTTTGTACGTGGATGTCCAATCTACGAGATGTGACGCCCATCTCCAGGTTTGACAATTCATCGGTCATATTGGAAGTTGGAAACAGAAGCTCCAGGAGTCTCATGAGTGCCTGTCAAACAGAATGCAGACTGTGCAGCTATTTTGCGTGATCTGATACGAACAAGTGAGTGAGTTTTGGTCTTCTAGGGGACGAATGTTCATTTTTAGCGTGATAACCTGCTCCGTGTTGACGTTGAAGCTGTTGTTTCCGAGTCCTCCGCGGCCTCACGCAGCACCAGCTGTTCCGGACGCTTTGGGGATTAAATGCACCACTTAATTTTTTGGGTGTGAAGATGCAGAGCGGGGGAGGGGGAAACCAATCGTTTGCATTTGGCACAAGGACTTCAAGGCATCTGTAGACAAATTGGTCTGTCAACGCTGTGCGGCATGTGCTTTGGTGCCTTTGTTCCACGCTGTCTCTTCACCACCTCAGAAGATGTTCACATCTTTTTTTGTATGATCAATGACCCTGAAGCTTCAATGGTCACAATCAAATTCAATTGTCTGCTTGAAAGTTCCCTTCAGCCGAGCCACTTCTTCACTCAGATTTGGGAACTGGTTCGCACGAATTATCACATGCATAAAATCTGCATTGCATGCAGTGATTTTGCAGAGGAAAGGTCAACCTTGATGAACCTCCAGTTGCTATGACGAATGGATCACCGGTGAAACTTCGTGTAATTGAGATACCAATCTGAATTATTAAGCAACCTTCTGTTCCTCGACCCTGCACCTTTCAGTCACCAAGCACAGGAAAATGCCTTGTACAGTGGACAAAGGTGATTCATGTAGGTACAGGACTATCTCGGCACAATCAGAACACTACCGCGTACAACGATACGCTTCCCAAAGGACGAGGAGCACACGGTCTGTTTTGCGTTGGTTTTTGGATTTGGAGAAGAAGGTTCCGCGGAATCGCACAGGAAGTGGCTGCGGACAACGGCGGAGAGATCACATCCTCTCCATCTGCCGGAAGGAGCTGCTTGAATATTCTGATTGAGCTGATGTCCATTTCGGCGCTTCATATTAATGTTTGTTCAGGAAAATCGAGGAGAACAGACTTTGGGTGGACACAGCGTCGTTGTGTCTTGCCGCGCTGCAAAGCGTTCTGTGGTTGTGCTGCTTTTGTAGAGTGAACAATGCGGCGTTCATGTGCCATTCTTGCCATGTTGCAAGGCTTCCAAGGTCTGAAGCGTCGTCGAGTCTGCTTCAAAACCACGCAAACGGTCCGAAGCACGAGACAACATGTTTGTTGTCCTCCGTTCATTTCCTTCATTCTTTCCCATCACAATGCTCATCAATGGTGTTTCCTGATAAAGAAGCCAATCTCGCGTGCGGGGGGGGGGGAGCCTTGAAACAGCAACTTGGGTGCTTTTGTTCCAGATCTTTGATTTCCCCATTCACACAATAAAATTCAACGGTGAAATTTGCCCAGTTGTCAATTAATTGTGTCACTCAACCACGCCACGTTTTTTAGGTGATTTGAGGAGCTTGGTCCGATTATTTTCTGATCATCTTCAAAATAGCTTTTTGACTTTTGAGTCCCAGAACGCCTGAACATCGCTTTACGAGCTCGTACTCTTTGCAGCGTGCTGATTTGCGCACTTCGAACGTGTTTGTTCGGTGCTGCGACATTCGTGATCTTGCGTGGACACTCAAAACGTGTCAACAATACGTGTTTTTGTTATTCTCCGTCATATGTTGCAGCAGCTGATGGCAAATTAGATAAATGGGAACAGTTAGCTGGAGAAAGCCAGGAATTGCCTCGTGCCTGGTTGTTCGGTAATCTACTTTGTTCCTCTGCCTAACGCAATTAAGTTTTTAGATGCGCTCTGCCTCTCAGAATGGCGAATCTATTCTAATCACACTTTGGCAGGAAGTTGTGCACGGGACTCTTTGGGAAAATCCCCGAGAGGTCCAGCGATGCAGTTTTTTTCTTACTTTGGGCTTCAAATATTGTTGTACAACGTCACCCCACCAGAAAATTGTTTCTCTGCAGTCAGAAGACTGAACAGTCAAACAACAATTCAAACAAAAAACAAGTTATAACTTCAACATCTGCAATGGCCACTAGAATTTGTGCGCACACGTTCCGCGGCGCAGCAGAGCACTGAGAAGTGTTCTTGTTGTGTATCCTCAGGATGATGGCAAAGAGACACCAGGTGCACACATGCTATGCAGTTGGCGCGTGATGGCAGGAAGTGAGTGAATCCAAAACAGCAGCAGTACCTGAGGCTGAACAAATTTTCTCTTCAAGTTCTCTTGTAAAAGAAAAGGTTTGTTGGCTTTGGCCCTCAAGCAAAGGTTCAACAGTATGAAGCCTCCGAAGGGTGAAGCTGGAACCACAACTGCATGCTGAATAGACAGAATGGGGTGAGAAACCAGAGTAAAATGAGAGTTGTACGCTCGTACAACCAAAGATAGAATGATGGCGGGCATTGGTTTGCTTCTCATGCGGTACGATAGGTCGTGGTTGAAACGATGTGGGCAAGCAAGTCTGCTCGTGTTCGTTGTTTGTGTCCTCACAGACTTTATGCAAAAAGAACAGGCAGTGTCAGAGTCATGAACAAGACATCATGACGATCTCCTTCATTTGTCAATTGTCCAAGATCGCGAATCAACGTCTCACGAACTGAGGGGCAGCTGGCCATTAGTCCGCCCCGAGACGGGCCACTCGCCCAGCGTTCTGACACCTGCCTCCTTTAATTCACCTCCACAGGTTCCATGCCCTGCAGTCCGTGAACAAAATAACATCAAACCGCTGACTGTTATGTCGACCAAACCTGAGAGAGCCTCACGTTGGCAATGTCCGACCACCCTCTTTCAGTCGAAGAACTCAGACGGCAAGAATCCGTGCGCCAAGAATGTGGCGATGTTTTCGCAGAGACCAAAAGCCAACACAGCACAGCAAAGAACCAAATCAGTTTTGGGGACAAAACAAAGAACCGCGAGCGTTTGTGGGCAAACACACAAAGCTCAGTCACTTTCTGCGTGAAACTCACACGCTTCAGAGAACCATCTGCTCTGAGGAACGACATTTGTGCTCAGGTTTGTGTCTCCCGAAAGACAAATGAGACTTTATCAGAATCATTTTGTGGAACTAACAAAGCCTCACTGGACGTCTGCGCGTCCAGTTACAGCTTTATCACGACACCGAATCTGCTCTGCTTGGTATTCACGGCCCGAAGAAAAGCGCTGCCGTCTGGAATGCGATTCTTCTCGCGTTCTTTGTTCCCTCTTTCCGCGCGAGACGAAAATTCAACTGATCTTCCAGCGAGAGAAGGAAAACAACAAAACCGAATGTGTTCAATTGACATGAAATGATTTCGTGCTGCTGTCCGTGTGACAGCTCGTTTTCCTTGAATGTCTCTGTTGTGCCACTTCGACCAAAACGCAGAATTGGCGTCAGTATTTCAGCTCAACAGTCACTCTCCATGATTCTTTCTTGGCAGCTGTCCCAGACAAACACCAACGAAAGTTTGACCTGAAGTGCTTTTTGAGGGCAGGACTCAGAATTTTGTTGGGAGTCCTTGGAGACCTCGACCACTATCATGAAAAAAAGACAACGACAGTTGCGCCAAGCGCAAATTTTGTCGCAAAATTTTGGATGCGGAGGTCAGGGGACTGGCTCCTCGATACCGTGGGTCTCCTTCAGGTGCACAATCCTGATTTCGCGTGTTTTGGTCTTGAGTTTTGGAAACAGAGCAGGTTATCCAGAGACAGAACAAAACCTGAAGCACGAAGGAGCCTTGGATTTCTTGACAAGTTCTTGCCTTTTTCGAAACTCTTGGTGAACCATCAATCTCCTGCTTCCGTTGTTTGGTTGTGTTGGTGGAGGTAGTTTGTCGAGCCACTCGTTTGATGAATTTTGGTGCAAATTACTTGACGACCACGTCCAGATCTAGAACAGGATCATGCTGTGTTGAGAAAAGTCAAAGTTCCATTACAAATTGCTTGCAGCGCTCCTTTCAAAAGTTTGTTTTGCTTTTGACAACACAAAACTTTAAAACTGTAGAAGTAAAATTTTTGAAGCACCAAACACAGCTTTGACCTTCACCTTTCATGGGGTTTCAGTGCAGGATGCAAAAAGAATCATTCACAAAGTCTTTTTTTCTTCTGACTTGGGCTCAACCAAGGCTGTGACAGACTGAAGTGGAGATGACCACAAGGTCATTCTGCCTGTAGTACAATGGCTTGATCAAGCTGTCTCTGCCTCTGGGTCTTAGTTCACCAAGACCTCGACGCTTTGTTCCTTGAACAACATCGTCCTTCACCACTGGCCTCTTCGTTCCACATCGCCCTGTAGATTATTCTTCAACCCTCCACAAGCCAGCTTGATTGGTCTGCAGCCTGGCTTTCGCATTCAGAAACATATCGCAATGTGGACCTGTTCCAGACTTTGAAATCCACCATTGGTAGTTGATTCGTGTCAACGAAAGCTGTTTATTGCACAAAGCTTAGGGTTGCAACCCTTCCTGTGGTTTGTGCTGTTTTCTCACTCGTACGAGTATTTGTGTGTGTGCTTTTGATGCGTGTGGAGGTCGGTGGAAATAACACACGTAAGGTTGTGGTGTAGCAAAAAGTCTATCAGCAACGAACACGGGTTCCCTTCCAATGCAATTTACGACTCCATCTTTGCAATTCGCTCGAGGGACCGGACTTGTGCGGTCGGCTCAGAGGTCCATTGCTTTCCCCGTGACAAACATTCTCGGATTTCCTCCCATTGGTTTCACTCTGAGTTCAATGTGTCTTCCTGCCACTCTGGATGCTCTGAACAGAACAGGCTAATTGATCGGCACTGTGAGCGTGGTCAAAACACCACCCACCAGTGAACATGTGCTTTCAGGCCCAGGAAGTCCTTTGAATAATTAACCGAAGCTCGCGCGTTTACACGGCAACATCAGGGCAGCAAGGAAGTGACGACATGATATGGCTTGCGTGGTCTCAAACTTTTGGTTTGGTCGTACAATGGATGATTCTCACGGAATGCTTTCAAATTTGAACTCTGCAGGTGTGGTGAATGTATCTCAGCATTCCTGTTCTGGACTTTTTGTTCGAGAACTACAATGCACGTATCCAGACGGTTGGAGTGTGATGAATTGGGCACACGCCTGCCGCCAACATTCTCCTTACATCACAGTCGGGTATTGAAACACAAGCATGACAATAACCTATCAATCATTGCAAGCCGCAAATTCTAAATCCATACTTTCTGTATTGTGTACAAAGCTGCCATTAATTACCACAGAAAATCTCAGACATCCATCACGGGAGACACAAGTGCCTGACAAAGACAGAAAGAAAGGGATACTTGTGTGGGACGTTTTCGGAGATATGGAAAACCAATGTTGGGGCTCTTTGTGAGAAACAATCCAGCTCGAAAGCAAAGTTCATTGGAAATGCAAAAGGGGATTTTGTGCTTCTTGTTGACGTCTAGACGGATTTGGTTTTTGAATGTCGAAATTTACGAGTATGCAGACATTCGCGTGACAAAGGGGGTGTTTCTCAACAATTTTAGTGGACAAATCGGACTCCAGATGCCGATATGGAAAAAAGAAAACAACTTTGCGATTGTCACACTGGAAAGCGCGTTTCGTTCTTGTCCTCTCTTCAACTCGAGCTCAATCAAAAAGATGCCCGAAGCCTGTTCTGATCGGACACTGTTTAACAGCTCAAGAAGTTAATGTCCTCGTATCTTTTGACCATTTTCCCACCGCGTGGATGAAAGTTGTGCGAGATTTTAGCGAGCGATGCAAGAGGACGAAATCACTTACCTCCAGAGCCGCCAAGTGCCATCTGCACAGCACCCATGGTGCATGACTATCCTTGCAATGGTTGTTAAAACAGGAGTCAGTTGGTGAGCCTCTGAGCTCAGTGTTGCAACTGTCACTGAGCGCGACACAAAGACAACCTGGAGATTCTCAATCTCTGATTGTGCAAAATTCCGTTTGAAGTGATTTTTGTGACCACAAGACAATTACAACAAAACTGGACACAGCTCGATCACAAAAACACACATTTGCTTTGTGTATTTGGTTTGAAGTGTTCGGAAATCATCCACTTTAACTTCGTGCTTTGTGCGGTTTTGCGCAAGCGAAAGACTGAAGAAACACTTATTGAATTTTTAGCGGTCCAGCTGAAGTAGCCAATTAGTACAAACATCAATGCACAAGCGTTTGGTGCAAAGACAAAAGTTGCGCGGTGGTGACGGCAGCTTCACCTGCCGGAACGAGCCCAGTGAGGAAGCTGCCGAGCCGGAGAAGAAGCAACTGGTTTCAGGTTGTCAGGTCGACCAATCGATACCGCGATGGGTCAAACAAAGAGTTGGTCAACTGCCCCTGAATGGCCTTGATCTGACATTCTTGACACTTGCAAGAAGACAAGCCAACGTGAAGTTCTGCGTGAACAAACTTTGTCAAGTCACCTGAGCTTCACAGTTTGGATATGAGAATCATACAAAAGGACTGTTCATTTTGTCCACCTGTGAAAAGAACACAATGGTTGTGTCTTTCGTTGTCGACTGCCAGCATAAAAAATTCACGCGCTTCTGTCACTCGTGTATCGACTTGTCTTTTGCCTGGAAAATCGTGACCCGCTGCCAGAAATGCACATCTGAAGTGAACTTTAGAGCTTAAATCTGCCAGTGAAACCCACTCCTCTTTGTTGTTTTGTCAAATTGGAACCTGACATTTTGAAAAGCCTGGCCAAAGCAATGGATATCAGTGCCCATCAATTTGCATCATACGAATCATTAAAAATGCATGAGTTCAAATGAGAAACTATGAAGCAGTGAGAACCTCTGGGAAATATCTTGTTCGTTCCTCCCCTGTCAGCCTTTACAATGAGATTGTACGAACAAATTTTATCAATGTTCAACGCAAGTTAACAGCGGTCACCCGTTCCTGTCGTTAGTGCCTTCATGTTCGGAAGATGAGTTCTCACTCGGCAAAACGAGTTCCTGCAAGGCACGCAACTCTTTCCTCCACCAAAGTTCTCGGAACCAAATTTGTACAGAGAGTACCCGTACACCAGACAAAATTCCCGGAAGGTCAACTTCATACTCGAACTTTTGATCAACCTTGTTGATCAGACTGTTGCTGGAACACAGCACAGACGTTGTGCCCAATGGAAACCGCCCGAGCATAAACTAATCTCCACCGCCAGTGGACTATCTGAGTCCAGTCTGGTCGAGAACACTTGAGGCACAAGCACTCCAGAAAGCTCTTGATCAAACGACTGGCAAATTGGGGCATTGTCGGACAATCAAAGCTGCCAAACATGCAAAACAGCCAATTATTGCCTGCAAAACACTCAACTGATTTTGGTGTGAGAATTCCACTTTTTTCACGTGCTCAAGGGTGACGTCAGGTCAACTTTTGACAGGCTCAAAGCCACCACTGAGGTTCATTTGAGAAAATTTTGATGCCATTTTTGGGAGTTCTTGTGTGAGCTTTCATCCAGAACAAAAACGTTGAAGCGGAACACAACACCTTCCGAGCACAACACACGGTTTTCTGGAGGGGGAGGGGTGAAAGTCCTGTTGTTCGCGTCAGATTCACAGCAAAAGATGAAGACGAAATAGCAAACTGAGCCGAGATGGAGACAACAACAATGCACATGTTTTCAACGCCTGCATCAGTTTGTTGTGCAGTTCCCAAAGCTGAAAGAACCGCTTTCAGATCCCGGACAACAACTTCACAACAACAGCTTTTGCGCTCGTTTGCAGACTGCAGAGCATGTGCTGGCATCTGAGGTTAGGTCTCTGAAGCCACCTGTTGCTCCTGACAACAAAAAAGTGTTCCGCGAACAAATTGTGACAATTTGCGCATCTTGTGCGTGCAGAGGATTCTGTTGATCCGTCGTGTTGGGGTTTTTCCTGAGAAATCTGTTCCATGATTCTCTTGTTGCTGCACAAAACACCGACAGCAAAAAGCGGTTTGCAGACAAGGGCGTATCAAACATGAAGTTGCGTCCAACGAGTGTCTGATGTTGATGAATCGCAGGCGATTTTTGCTTGCAAACAGCTGCGGCGACCTCCTGGATTTCCTGTTGTTCCGTGACAACAGGAACGCCCGTGCAGTGAAGTTATTTTAAGGACAGTGACAACTCTAAAGACACTTGTCTCGAACCACGTTGAACTGAAAGTTCTTCAATCTCGCCACAGGTTTACGTGCAGGAGCGTCAGACATCTCTGGTTCAATTCGGAACTCTGCAGATTGTCCGAATTATCTCGTGAGCTGTTGTGGGAAGTTGTGAATGACACCTGACTGGCCGAGGACTTCTTTTGTCAACGAAAGCCTAATTTCCGCTGCTTTGTCGCGAAATGACGGCAACACGAGACTCGTGTGACGGCCTCGGCTGAAAGAAGGGACAATCCGACAGGATCACGGCAAGTTGACACCCCAGAAGGACAACGTGATTGATTTGATAATGAGGTCACGTCTCACGTTGACACTCCCAAGACTTTCTGTGGTCAGTTGTTCAGAACTTGTGCGTCCAGATGACTGTCCTCTTGCTTGGCCTTGATTGCAGAGTGTGGTTTAGCGCGTCCGCACTCCATCTCCGCACAACAGCTGCACACCAATTCCGCAGAAGGTACTGGCTGGTACACCACACAGCGACCCGAACAAAGGCAATGAAACGACGCACGGTCACTTGGTGGTGCATTTGGACATTTCTTTTGCTTTTTGCTGGCCCTGCATTGGCTGAGTCTCCATAAATTGGCTGCCTCTCCTTTGTGAAGCCCAAAAAGAGCTTTCATCGGGACTGACAAGTGAAGCAAGATTTTCAGGCAATGAATCAATGAAAACCTTTGACTCGTCACCTTTGGTCATCTTCCTGGTATCTCTGACCGAGACTGAGCCCCAAACATTTGACTGCCCCCTCCCCACAGATCAACCTCTGAATTCACCTGTGGACAAACCGTGCCAAAAGACACATTTTAGTGTTTCAAGGGGTAAGGCACACCAAAGAAGTGACCCAAACTTGTGCTGTTTGCCTGGCGCTCGCTTCTCTGTCATCCTTGAAACATGGCTGAGCCGTCATGGTGGATGCCTGTGCCAACTGCAAGTCAGCAATGAACTCAAATTCACCACAAGTGACTGGATTCTTGCGAGAATGATTTGAAGGACTGACCAAAGAAAAGCAGGACTCGTTCTCAATTCTGAAAGCCCTGTTGAGAAAGCATTGGTACCCGTACGCAGAAATCCATTGTAGATCCGTATTCAGTGTGTCGGAGCTCGAAGTCTTGATTTCGTTCACTTACTTTTACTTTTGATGCTGCTCAAACGTGTTCCAGTTTCTACGTACTTACCTGAAAAGAGAAAAGAGAAAAGTGAAAATCCATGCAACATACGTTTGTAACTGCCCATGATTTCGCAGGTTCTCCGTGAAATCAGAGGATGGGAAGTGGTGAAAAACTTGTTTTGGCTGATTGTTGAATGTCAATAAGTGCTCACAAGATTGAGAAATCTGAAAACATTTGCGTCGGATGAGTGTCGGCGTCGTGACTGCAAAAAAACTCTGCCTCAGATCCACTCAACTTCCCCCACGTCACCTCAACGAAATCTTTCCGGAGATTTCAAAGAGTTAAGAGGAGAATGTCATGCTAAACTTGATCTGTCAAGATCAAAATCATCATTGCAGCGTTGAAAAATGGGACTTTTCTTCCTACTTTGATCAAATCTGTTGGAGATCCAGCTTTTCAAGAGGTTGTAATTGTTTTTGTTGGCTCATTCTGTTCTTGTGTTGTGCACACCAAGTTCAACAGACGAGATGGCAGGGTAAACACAACGATAATGGTTTGTTTAATCTGCAATTTCCCTATTTGTTCTCATTAACTCCGCTGACATCACCAAATAGATTCTCTATTCCCTCTGATCACATCATTGCAATTAACAGAGATTCTTGGTACACCAAAGTGAACACCAGTCTTTCAATTCGGAAAGAGAGTGCAATAATGAGCACATAGTTTCCAAACGAAAAAAAAAAAAACAACTTGCGAGCAAAGCTGAAACTTGTGATTCAAGGCGTCGTGTTGTTCGCAGTTGTCACTAGTTTCTGGAACCTACGAGTGCTGCCAGATTCGACAGGCAGGGGAAAATGAAGCGCTTTGCTTTTCGTCCCACTTCTGCTTGTGTGCTTCTGGGAGCGAATTCTACTCCTCCCGCCGTGTATTCTGGTCTTCGTCTCCACAAGTCCACGAGTCAATACTTCAATTTCTTCAGTGTAAAGAGCTGCGTTAGTCTGCATGAAGCACTGAAGCGGTTGTCGGTTGTTTCCAGTACATGTAATTGGCTGAAACATTCTAAAACCTGTTTCAACGAGGCGGCCATTGATCTCTTGCCTGCCAGAGAAATTCCATCTCGCCTCTGCTGCAATAACGGCGGCAGAAAAGGCAGTATCATTGAGTTCAATTACAGACATTCTCAAAAAGACAAGCTCTCGATAGTATCTTGTGCCTGAGTTCACTCTGTGATTTATGGGAAGAGGTTGCCCCCGAAATAAACTGTCTCCAAAGGAAGCCAAGCCAGAAAGCATGGCGGGAGGAGGCTTCGCTTCATATGGACTATTTCTGCAGAAAATGCTGCACAACAAATCTCGACAACCTTTTTTCTCCCAAACACCAGCAGAATAACCAGAGCAACATTTGGTGTTTGGTCAGACACGTTTTGGCTGCGCACAAATTTCAAAACACCAGTTGTGAAAAGGCAGTCTGGTTGCGACCTCCGGTTGAAGACGAAGTGTCCTAGCTTGCTGCGCCAAAAATTGCAAGTTGGGTGTTTTGCAGGGAGCGGAAGTCCCGACATCGGCAGGGAGAGGAGCGCGCCCCTGACCATGTTTCCCAATCAGCTGGTTGACCGCTGAGACCCGGGGCAATGTCGAACAAACGAGGCCTTTGTGGAGGATGTTGATAAACTGCGACAATGGACAGTAATGACCTATGGCTTCCATGTCACGAGGCCAGTCAGGGTCTGCACGTGGGCAAACGTGATAAGAAGTGCACCAAGAAAACCACGTCTTGCTCCTCCGAACTCACGGCATAAATTCAATGACAATTTTCGTTTTGTGGGCATAGCTCCTGCTGAATCAATGTGGTGTTCTCGAGAGTATATGGAAACATACTGGCTCTGTTTGCAGTTGGTTTCGCAACGCAATTCATTCAGTTGTGAAGATGGAGCCATAGATCTTCACAAATTCAGTTTTCTTTGTGGAATTGGGAATGCGGAGGCACTTGCTGGGAATTTCTGAACGTTTGAAAGTAATGACAAATATTTGAAGAGCACTGCCACTAATTCTCTCGAGTATCAAGTATTGTTGCACTTGAAAAGAGCCTCGTGCCTAAAGCCTCGACGAACACTCAGAAGATCGAGACTTAGCCAAACATGGAGTAGGGCCTGCCCTTCTGCATATTTGCTCACACGTGGTGCATTTCTTAGATTGCAGATTGCTTTGCCAGGCCGAACTCTCACTGTGGAACCAACGCGATTTGGTGTTCCTGGACTGGATAACATGAATGGCTGCGGAACTGTTGTTTGGAAAGTGTCGCAAAAAGGGTTTTCAATTGGCTTGTCTGCGAACACGTTGCACGTTGAGCCGTGGAATGGCAATGAGAGTAATGTCAACGACCGACTGACTCTTGGACGGGAAGCTCTGAGTTTTCGTTGCAGTGGTCTGGACGTCGCGACAGTCCAGTTCAACAACAGGTCACTGCACTCCAATATGCATCCATCAATCATGGTGAGGATGTCCCCAGCTGCTCAACTTCGAGCCATCCGTCATCATTATGTGGCTCAGCTTGACCATCGCGCACAAAATAACACAGCAATTCCGGTAAAATTCGAGAACGCACTGAGTTCGATGAAACCAGTTATCCCCATTTGTTTTGCAAAGTCTGTCAAAGCGCAATGAATTGTGTCGGAATCCTGGAGATTACGTTCGGGAATTGAAAGCGAATGATTTCCAAGCGGGACTGTGTTCGACAGGAAGTAGCAGAGAAACCACATCGATCTTGCCATTATTTTCGTGTCCCATTAAGCTGTGGAAGTGATGCTTCACTTTCAAATCATTCCGTTTTTCAATCTTTTTCGTTTACCGACACAGGCCTCAATATTTACCGCAAAGAAGGAGCGCACAAATCACCTCTCTGTCATTTGTTCAATTTCCCTAAAAAGGGAGAAGTCCAACGCAATTCTGCTAATCAATTCCATGTCAGGGGAGGCTGACCTCAGAAAAGGACACGTTTTGTCCTTGGTCGCCACGCTGGGATTTGTGCGTACTTCACCACAAACTGAGTAACTTTGAGTTGCAAACAACGGACAAATTAAGATCACAAATTGCAAGATGAGTGGATCTTATCAAAAGAAATGTTTGTATTACCTTTGGAAACAATGTGTTTTTGCACTGATTGACCCATTGATTCCTCGTCTTGGTTAGAGCTGAAGTTCCATCTCGAGAACTGCTTCTAGAGTTCAGCTTGACAGCTGAATCGTCCCAGGGCGCAACAAAGTATCTCCGATTCCTCCTGCTCGAGTTCAATCCATTGAGAGTGTCGACAAGGAAAGAAACCGCACCTACTCCGGCACAGAATGGCAAAATGTGAAAGCCGCATTGAACACCAATCCATAGAGCTGGGTTGTGGTCTCCAAGTTTGGAGAACCTTGAAAAGCGGTTCAGTGTCCCAAGCAAAACAGCTCTTCGTGGCTTGGCACAGATTCATCTTTTATGGTAACACATTAGTGTCAAACATTCTCTGCAGCAATTGAACAATGGGATGCAGTGACGCTACCATCAAAGCCTGAAGCTGTTCAAGTCATTCAACTGTAGCCGAGACAAAAGTACCCTGTCGGGTCACAAGTCGATACTGTTGCGCTTTCATGCTTAATGGCTTTTCCCACTGCAAAGGCGAGATTAAAGTCCATTTCTGGCCATTTTGCGTCGTTTTCCGAAGCAAGCCGCTCTCAAACGTCAAATAGTGTGGGCCCAGACAGGAAATTAGACAAAATGGACCTTTAGTTAGCGGTATCTACGGTCTGTTATTATGCAGGTTTGATCCAATTTGGTACGAAATGTTGCTGATGACCAGATGTCTGACCAAAGAGAACACAGGAAACCCTACAAGTGGACTTATTGCATTTCCATGACGCTTTTTGTCCAACAAATGCACCACTTTCATCTCACACTAGGAGAGAACTCATGCAAAATAAAACCTGACGAAACTGAGCTCATGCAGAAGAAGGGAATCATTGCAGACCACGAGGGATATTTTGTGCACTCATGCAAAGCAAAACAACGCAAAGAGTTTTGACTTCCAACCCTCTTTCAGTGATCAATATCTTTCGCTGAAGCCGGTTTAGACGTTGAAGCAGTACTGCCTCAGTGATCCGTGGGCGTGCATGGATCGTTAAATGTTGCCGACAGTTGGGCTGGTTCCAGAAGCGGCCCGTGGCTGCCCCGTCCTGCAGGGACATGTTATTCGTCATGCGAAATCTGCTCTCAGTTTTTTGGGAGTCGCAAAGGACCATTGTTGAGGCTCGGCTTTGGACGCCCTCCACCGGAACTCTCCCCATTAGCGCTGCAAAAAATTACTGAACTCAGTTTACAGACGTGTGTGTTGGATGTCACCAAACATGTAAAGAATTGCCATCATCATGTATCCGACAGGCAAAGGGTCAAAGCAAGTCTGACGGCAAAAAGCTAGATTGAGTCCGTATCAATTCTAATGAATCGACCAGAATCTTTGAATGATGACAGGATGTGATCGTTCCTCGAGACCTGTTGGTGTCAGAAAAGCCTTCGCGCATCGGTCATCCATCTCAAAGACATTCCAACGTATCTGTCACGCGGATTCCTCAGATATTGATGTGCAACGTGAAATTGCGTCTTTGGACGGCTATTAATAACACTTTCGGAATATTGCATTTGCAAAGCAAGAAAACAATCTTGACAAATCTTGACGGAACTTGTCACTGGAGATCGATAAAGGACCATTCGTTTCTCGTACGGATAGCCACACAGTCGAGGATGTTTCGTTTAACTTTTTGTCAATGGAAGGTGACCATTTCTCCATCTATCTGATCAGAATCCTGCTGATCTGTCGCTCATAACCCTGTGGTGAGTGCGAAGACCAGTTGCGGGTTGTCGCGCGGTTTGCCCTCACAAGGGAGTGTTGGTCAACGAAAACAAGCACAAACACCACTGCAAACCTTTTGATTCTGAGATTCGTTTGAAGTCACCGTCTCAAACTCCACGGTTTGAAAAAGTGTTCCCCAAACAAGCTTTGCCATTGAATTTCCGTATTTGGAGGAAAGAGCATTGATCATTGTCACTGTCTCAATCGGTCATTTCATCTGAAAGCTACCTCCAGTCAACCAAGCCAGGAACACGCACTGAGCCGCTCTGGAGTCCCTCAATGCCATCTGTATTTCACTGACCTGCGGACGGTTCACTTACATGGAGAGTGCTTCATTTCTACTCGTCCACCGCTTGGTGTCCGCACTTTTTTCCACTCACGAAAAAGACTTCAATCTGACGATCCAAAACAGAGTTTGAACACATGGTGAGTCCACGTGCGGTGTTGGACACAAAGCTCGCCACTTCAAGGCTTTCTGTTGCAAAAACTTATTTCTCGGGCAGAACTCACAAACACCAACTTTCTATTTCTGTTTGTCATGGTGCCTTGCACAGGATACTTGTGAGTCCACAAGGCCTACTTCAGTGAAACGTGTAAACGTGTGCCAACACTTTTCAAGACAAAAACTTCTTACGGATCGAGGATAGAAGGGTTCCACAACGCCAACAAGTTTCTTTCCCATGTGTTTGATCAACCATCCCCCCACAAAAAAAACCAAACAAAATGCTCAACATCAGCAAGTTCACAGGAAGAGCGAGGATATCCAGCAGTGGGACCCTGTCACCCCCTCCCTACGGGGATCCTTGATTCTCTGGAGACCTCAGTGGAGTTGCTTGATGCAGAAAATCGGTGCTGGCGTGAACGTGCCATTGACCTGGCAACACAAACGATCACGGAAGACAATCAATTGATAATGCGGTTGCGGTGTGCCACTGCATTTTCAACTCACTGATCGACTCCAGTTTCAGGAACCATCAAACTGACAAAAAGGCCCAGGAATGAAGCGACCAATGCACATCCAGACATTTCCCAAACAACAAGGAAGCACAATGGCAAACAGAACGAGAAGCAGATTGGACACAGAGAGTGAATAGAGTGGACATAATTAAATGGACCTTCGCCCAAGAAACATGAATAAAAACCGACTGAATGTGTGTGTTCTTCAATAATTCTGCCAAGTTGTTTTTCTTCTCCCAAATCAATACGAGAATGAAAGAATGATGTACATTCAAAGAGACCACTGGATCTGAATGATGTACACACAAACAGGTCACTATATCTGGGGATTTGACAAACTGACACGGGAAAGCTGATGTGCGAGAACTGCGCTCGTACCTGACAGACCACACACGCTCTCCCAACACCGTGTGACGAGCCCCAGTGACCGCCATACGCGTGAGGCTGAGAAAGACTCGCTCTGTCCTGCACTCAATGCATTTTGTGTGTGGAGCAAGGCCACGACATGAGTTTGTGCGTTTGTCCTGTCCCCTTCTCTTTTGTTTCCCCTTCACAACCTTACCCTCCCTGGCGAAATCGAAAGTACCACCTGGTTGGTGAAACGCACCCAGGCCTTGGTCAGCAAACCCTCTAACCAAGTTGGTGAGCCCTCAAAAACAGCAAACCAGTGCCCTGGTGGGCATCTCCACACACACCCACAGTCGGCGAACTGTTTTGCTTTATGTGGAAGGTTTGAGAATGTTCTGCAGATAACATCCGGACGTTTGCAAGCAAGCAGCCCAGGATTGTTTCTGAACAACAAAAGTCTTTGTAGCCCCATTGAGGTGGATAATGGGTTTCATTGAAAGCAAATCTCCTGTCTTGGGGTTCAGTGTCCTGGGGACAATGAAAAGCCAAAACTCTCATCTCCTCTCTTCGTTATTTTCCAATACGAGCTTTGAAACGCTGCAGGACAATGTAATGACCACAAATTAAACTCTGCTTTGGGGAATTGGTTCGGCAAAGGAAGCTATGGAGTCAGCTTTGGGAATCCGGAACTGTATTGGAAATTCACCATGCAAAACCGTTGAAGTCCATGGTGGCTGGCGCTGAAGCTTTCTGTTTGTCTGACCCAGTAACAAATGGTAACTCGACAGCGAGAGTTTGCTGAGCAAAGTGTGCCTCTCAGCGTTTCGAACAGCTTTATGCGACTTATGCACTGCGTATCTACATGTGCACGTATCCAAGTCTGAACAGCAGTTTGCAAGCAAACGTCATCAGTAAATGATGGAGCATTCAAGCACTCCATTGAGAATTCCATCTCGGCTACGTGTGCTTGATTAATACGAATGGACGACACCAAAAAGTGTGTCATGCGCTCTGGAGAACTCGAGAATATTGCTCGTTTTGTTGCTGGAACACGTGTACTCGTACGGGTACGCTGCAAAACCATTTTTGGGAAAAATACTCGTGCAAACTTTATTCCAACAGGTTACCAACTTGAATCTAGCCAAGCGGTGTCCAGTCCACTGAATTGTTGCTCATTTGAAGAGCCATACTTGCCAACTTTCTTGTCAAATTTGACGATGTTATCCGAGGTAATTAGTTTAGTTATGCGGCGCTCCTCCGAAACATGCACGGTCACATGGATGAGGTCCGGAACTGATTTTCAAAGAAGTCTCGTGCTAATGAGCTCCATGGGACCCGTTACAGCGCCTTCAAACGATTATTTTGTCCACAAAATTGCACTCTGCACATCCGTTTGTATTCTGCGCTGCTTCTCGCAGAAGAGAATCAGACGAACAATTCTTTTGAAAGGTCCTCTGGTATCTTGTCGATAATGGGCGAAGAATTCAATGATTCCGGTCCCAGGTGATCGCTGTATTTGAGGTCCTGAGCAACGTGCAGAGATACACAAGATACACCACACGCTCCTGTAAGCTTTTCAAGTACCGTTTCTGTCTCAAACAACAACCTTTCTCTTGGCACACACTCACGAGTGTCTTGGAGGGCTTTGTCGTTGGAATCAATGGGAAAAAGTGAGTCTCCCTGGAGCGCGATATTGTTCCGAAGAGCAGATATTTTTCATGAGGAGAAGAAATGCTGCGTCTGTCCCGTTTTTCGCCGAGAATGGGCCGCGAAACACGACCTCAAGTCTTGAACCCAATCTCTTCACTTCTGGCTCGTGTGCAAATAGTTTTGTTCGTTTTACTTGGCAGGACAAAACGTAAATGAGAAGAAAAGAAAAATTTGGCACAAAACTTTCGAACTCGGACGTTCGATGATGATTGAACCAGACGAAGCTGAAAAATCGACCAAAATGTGCTTCGACGATGTTGGGTCGTATCTCGCAACAGCATTGACGTTCAGGGCGAACGAGGAGATATGTCCATCAAGACTGTCAATCTCGGATTGACGGTGCCTTCATTTTTCAAAACTCGCGTGCAGATCTCTGTCATCTGTCCCTCCTTTCCAGACACTCTCCTGTGTTCCTTCCGTTGCTTTGTTACAATGTGTGCGGCACATTGTGAACACGTGGCGTGTTGACTATGGGGAGTAATAATCGTCGTGAGCCGTGCATAATTACCAGTTAAAAAATTCAGGACATATGTACGCCTTTGATGTAAAGGCTTTGTGGGACCAATGAATAAAATATTTTTTGCCATCTGGCCAACACAAGGCAAACAGCAAAAAATAATTTATCATCGAGTGTGGGATGCATATACTCAAACTTAAGTGCCCAGCTTTATAAGATATACTTGCCAGATGTTCCTGTCTCCAACAGAGAAACTTCTGAACTGACTTGGGCTGTCAGAAAAATTTCTTCGCCACAAGGCGTTTCGGAAAACATTCTGTGGCTTGCACGGTCTACAGCTTGAAGAAGTTCTTCACTGAACTGACGGCCATGCATGTCATTTCTTGGACAGCATGTGGACGAAAAGTTGTGAGTGAGTCACGTAACAGCAGAGAGTATCTGCAGGTGATGCATCGCCTCCTACAAGACATAAACTCAAATCTGAGTGAATCAGCCCCAGCGGGTGACAGTAAGTAAGATGAATGCAACCGCTGTGTCTTTGTACAAACGCAATCACCATCCGTAACAGAGAAGGCATTCGCCTGATTGCCACGTTCGGCAAAATTGCTCAAGAGTTGCATCCAAACATTCCGTAAAACATGGCCAAGCAAACATTGCGTTGTGAGCCATCTGACTGTGCGTCACCCTCTGAGTGGTTCATTGACGCGTTGGACGTTGATATTTTACCTTTCTTTCTCACAATTCATCTCATACACCCGTTCAAATTTTTAGAAGCAAAATCGTCCCCTGTCAACAAAATCCTGGGTCTGCTCACGGAGGATCGCGTTTTCATGTTGGTGTCAGAGAAGCGGACGCCAGCTATCTCAAGTCAGTTCTTCATGCCTCCACTGTTTTCTGCTGTGTTGCAGATTTGCATGAGGATCTGCAACGCTGTTCTCGCAACAAGGTGTGTCGATTTGGCCGGAAAGAGTGATTCTGCTCATGCGTGGTCGCATGGTTTCAGTTTTTGTGTGCAGAAGAAATGACGTTTGCTCACGCTTTCACAGAAACACGCAACACACTTGTTCAGATCCAATATTCTAATTGCAAATTAATTTTTAAACACAAAGATCTTGCCACAAATCTTTTCTGCCTTCACGCACGCTACGGTGAACTGTCTCCCATGCAGAACCCAGAAACTCCAACAAAGCCACCAACTCAAGATGCTGCAAATTGCGTCCGAGAGCTCGGAGATGCTCGTTGACAATAATCCAAATCTGCAAAAAGAGCTTCGTGCTCGTTTCGTACACAAATCCGACGTGGAGAATGTTGCTCTGCATAGTTGTGCCACACGCATGGACCAGTGTCTGCTGCCAATCTCTCAGCATGTAATGTGAACCTCTCAGTTGGTTTTGTTGCAGTTGGTAAGGTTTTGTTTCCAAAAGGTACAGTGCGCAGAAGGGAGAAAGGGTTGAACACAGAAGTTGTCAGAGCACCCAACATGCGTTCACAGCTGCAATGCACTAAGAAGGATTATCGCAGAACTAACTGAACAAAATGCGGGTGAAGTAATCTTTTAATGGCCTCCACGGAAAACGTTTTAAGGATGACTTGTGAGGCTTGTGCTGCTTGATTCTCGTAAGCTGCGAAAAGTTGATCACCTACGAGAAGGTTCCGTGTACACTAAAGTCATTCAGCTCTGTTCTGGATGTCTCAGGTCCTGTCTTCAGGTTTATCCCTGATTCACAAGAGCAAACGTGACCCACTCACATGCCTGCACCTGCAGAACCGCTCAATTGTCTGACCTCCCCCTCCGGTTTTGATCTGTTGTCAGGTTGCCAGGGTTGTGTGGAGCGAGTCGTGATACACCGGGCACAAGCTGTGGGTGTTTTCCGAACTGGGTGCTGGTCAGTGGGGAGGGGCTCATGGAAGGTCCACGGTGCACATGGTGCAAACTTGGCTTTCTGTTTCCAAGGAAGAGGAAGGGAAGTAAGACCCACGAGTTTCATGTCCAAAGCAGCTGGAGAAACAACTGGAAAAATAGTCTCCGGCCAGAAAGGAAGTTGCAGGTTCTTTGAAAGTGTCATCAGTGGGAGAAATTTTGTCGGGAACACAAAGTAATCAGTGGCAGGATCCTGGCAACAGGACTGCTTGTGTGAGGTGTCATTTGGTTTCCTGACGAACAGACAAGTAAACACCGACGATGTTTGACTATGCCGACTCCCACCTGAGGATGACTTGCGAGAGTCAAAATAACGATTTGGCGAGAAAGCTGCAATTTGACAAAAACACAAGCACAGGCCGATTTGGTGTCATCACCCCCTGCCGCAAAAGATACACAGCAAAAACAAAGCAGAATGTAGCAGAATGCGAGCAATTCTGAGCTTGGTTTCTCAGCGCCACACTGTACGAGTGGTGATTGAGATTCCGCAACGCCTGCGTTGTTCAGATGGAGAGGCGATGCACCTGCAGAAATCCAACTTGCAGTGAATTCACAAGTTGTCAGTGATTCTTTGAAAGTTGGGGAATTTCTGATAAACGCCTCAACATATCGACTTTTGTCAAATTCAAGAAAACTGAAAAAAAAACGTCTGACAATCAGTATAAACATTCTCAATCGTTCTGCCAAGAAGATTGCGACAATCCACAGGTTCAGACAAAGCCTGGTCAGTGCAGCTGCAGTCTTCTCAAACGTGAAACAATAATCTCGAGGCAAAAACAAACCTTTTGTGATCACAAACTTGCTGACAGTCTCTCCCATGCTGCAAGTCCTTTTCAACACTTGTCCATTTCCTTCCTCGTTGAAAAGAGGATCTTGCCCAGGCCAGTCAAGTTTCAGCTCGTTTCCATTGATGTGCATTCTTCAGATGCTTTTCTTGCTCAACGTTTGAGTGGCGACAGATGTTTTGATCAACTCAGACTTGAAGAAAAGGAATATGTGGTGCAACGTCTTGTTCTTCCAACATCTGATAAAACAACAGCACGAACCGGCAAGCGATTGTGATGATCCAGGCTTTCAGGATTGCCAAACCATCGCTGACGAGGAGGATAAAACTCTTCACTTCTGTCCGTGAACACAATGGGAGGAAAACAGTTTTCACCTGAGCCACAAGGCAAAAAAACAGTCGGTTTTTCTATGTTCTTGGCGGAAGAATGTTGGGATCGTTCTTTTGATCACAGACCTTTGACAAACAATTTGATTTTTCTGCTTCAAGCAATCTTGAATTTTCTCCAAAAGATGAACATGTGTGAGCCACTTTTCCTTTTCGACATTTCTGTTGTTGATTTTCTTGGGTTTCTTCTGGTTCCGAGAGGAGGTAGAGCACCCTGAGGTGTAAGTGTTATTCAAGCCAGATTCATACTCAAACCAGCGTAATATCGTAGCCTCGTGTTTGCTCAGTTTTCCGCAATCATAAGCACTCCCAACTTGAGTATCTCTGCTTTTCCTGACACCCAGCAACCACGCCAAGAATTTTCTGGTCGCTGTTTACTACGAGGCGGTTTTCATAAGTATTGATTCCTCGGCTTGTGTACTCACGGCAATACTTTTGAGAAAATTCCAATGAGAGTTTCTCACAGCCATGGTCATGATCTTCATAT
>JAAUXT010093614.1_pt1 | contig 24743 bp, 17 predicted proteins | sample 7278171 | NCBI WGS metagenome assembly JAAUXT01 (sample SAMN14350112, study PRJNA611818) | marine sediment metagenome | isolation source: surface marine sediment (1.8m) | place: French Polynesia: Moorea | collected 2018-08
CACTAACCACCCCCCTCCCCCACTAACCACCCCCTCCCCCACTAACCACCCCCCTCCCCCTCTGCTTCCGCGACCATCAGGGTTCCCGCCTCGGAACTTCTTGTTCTTTCTCAATTGTTGGACAGCAGTTTCTGCTTGCTGGTGGTTCTGTAACGAAGCCATGCTGAAACCTTCCAACGCAGTCCTTCAGTACCATGTGGTGGATGCCTGTGAGCCCTGTGGGCGTTGAGGCGGACATGTCTGAGGCGTTGGAGTCCCTGACCAAACCTGAGGGACCTCAGGTACCAGAGTTCACAGTCAGAATTAAAACTGAGAGACACCACGTCTGAGCGGCAAACTGAACCCAAGAGGCCTGAGGTCTCTGACATGTGCCTCTCAGTTTTGGCATGCCCTCATCAAATGTCTGCCAAAGAGAAACAGTTCACGAGTGCAGTGCGAATCTCAAGCCCAATTGCGCGTAGTGCGTCCTCTCACAAACATGCACACCCGGTACCTGCAGTTCTAGACTTTCATCCTCTTTTTGTTATGAAAACCCAATTGTTGATTAATAAAGCTGGGAAAATTAAGTGATTCTGGAGAGCGTTTATTGACATTTAATTTAGACCATCAGGGCTCCACTGCAGGCAAACTGCAGGCAAGAAAAAGGCGGACAAGCCTTCTCCATTTCGCGTACGTGCGGTTACCGTGGCTAGCGACGGAAACTCATAAAATCACGGCGGAAGCTTGTCTGTCAAAACAGAACGGAACTGCTTAGCTGAAATTAAGGATATTAACTGCGCTGGAGAAACGAGGCGCAGACTGCAGAAAAGCGGAAGAAATTTGTAAAGTGTGTCGTGAGTTAATGATGGAAAAGCCGCAAGACGAGTTGAGTCGGTTAATTAAAAAGCGAGGATCGTGTGTCGCTTTATTAATGTTGTCGGCTCGGGTGGGGCGCAGGGGCGGTCTGGTTCTAGTTTGCACGACGGGAGCGACTCGTGCCGCCGGCGACGCCGCGCGGTGTGTGACGCGTCGCGCCGTCTCTGTCATGCATCGCACGTGAAGTGACTGGATTTTGCAACTTGAGGCAACGTGACCTGAAGCCACGTCCAGTGACGTGATGCTACGTGAAGTGAACATGGCGTGACGTGTAGCAACGCCAAGCCACGTCAAGCAAGTCCCACGTCCTTCTGAAAAAATGGGGCGTCGCTCTCTTCAAATCTCACCAAGAATCCATTGAAAAAAACGCCGCTTTGGTCCAATGAATCACGGCTTTTCAGGGTCAGGACTGAGCGCTTTCTTCCTTGTGTTGCAAGTGGATCAAATCGCTTGTAGGGAATGAACGGACAAGCAATTAAAAAGTCGGATGATGAAGAAATATCGCACATGGAGAAGAAACATTGCGCACGTTGACGTGGTGTCGCAGAGATGAATGTGAAAACGCCGATGCCTCGGTGACAAGCGATCAGTTCGGTGCCAGAAAGCTCCTAGAAAGATGTTGTTCACAAGGAAACGTCGCACTGGGTTTTTCCATGCAAACCACAGCTGCGCTGTCTTGTGGTTCCAAAAATCAAACTTTCCCCCTTTTTCCCAGCGACAAACAAGTGTTGCTTTCAGACATTTGTGAATGTTGATGGGGCCCATGGAGAAAGAAATTCTGCGTGCTGCAGGATGATGAGCGACGACCCACCCCTCCCAGAGATGGACAAACTGTTCAAGACAAACCCCATGAACGCAGCAACAGTTTCAAGGGTTGTTGTGTGTGGCTTGGTCTCTTCGACCTTTCTTGAACGCCTGCCTTGTACGTAGCTTGACTGCCCAAAACAAAACGTGCAGCGTCAATAATCTTCGTGCCAGAAACAGACATACCCACTTGCATTATTTGGGGTGTGAACAGAAAACAGAATTGCTGGAGATCGTCCGTCTCACCGTCGCAAAAGAGAATCGGATCCACCAACCATCCTCCACAGAACCCCTTCGCTGCGGACCCGGGCGCGGGTGCCGGGTTTGTGTGGTAATTTATGGGTGTGTGAGCGGGAGCGGCGCTCACACTGCAGTGGAACAGACGGCCTCATCAGCATAGCCAAACCTGCTCCCCAAATATTTGATCTCCCCAACCGTCGTCAGCGCGTGAGCGAGCGAGCGCTGCGGCGGCGACGCTCTGAGACCTGCGCGCTGCTGGCGCGGCAGTTCTGACGCCTTTTTGGGGCCTGACTCTGAGCTGTTTGAAACATGGTCTGGTTGCGGCATCCAAGTCGCAACGAATCCAGTGGATGCGGGAATGGGCTTGCAGCAGGGAAGGTACACCCTGAATGCACTGCGTCTCAGTCACTGGACACATTCAGTGTACGCGTGCACGGGAGCTTGTACACGCAACCCCCCGTGCACGCTGCACCCAGTGCGAATGAAACCGAGAACAAAGTGTCACATGATGCTGAAATAGTGTTGGTCTGAAGCATTGCCCTGTGTTTCGTTGGCGCATCAGAAGACAGAAAAACAGGCGATGCATCCAAACGAACCCGTGGAACTTTCTGGCTTCTTTTTGGAACTGATCTGGAGTTCGTACTTACACAAGGGCCACAGGTTGTCCAGCAAACCATTGCCCTGCGTCGTCTGTTTTGGGCCACCGACAGGTCAGACCTGGCGATCTCTCTGTGTTGTCGCCCAGATCTGGGAAGCATCTTTCCGCTGAAGCCACCACGGTGACGCGCGCATTTCTCACAGAGCCGGCCTTCCCTCCCTGAATCCCAAATTAGCCAATCAGAGGCCTGCACTGCGCAAATGGCAGTAAATAAACACGTTTAAAACAGCTTATCATGCCAAATGAAGTTATTGCACTCCACATTAGAGCGATGGGACTGCACCGCCGTTTCTAAGCCGACGTGACTCTGTGAATAGGACGAGAGCGACGCAAATCCGGATCTCAGTTTGAACAGAGAGCCTCCACGGACAAAACGTCCTCCACTTTACTGCCGCTCGCAGAATAGACTCAGTGCGCCACAAAAGCATCGCAAAGCCGGATCCAAAGCGTCGTTCCAATCACTGCAGAGAACAGAGCTGCGGTTTCGTTTGAAAACGAGAAGGACGGTGACGGTTTGTCGCATTAGAAGTTCGCGCAAACAGATTCGCGGCGGGACCCGTGAGAAGTTTGAATCACGGTGCTGAGCTGGGATTCGCAGGTCGTTCTCAATCTAATCCGAACACCGTTATCTCTCACAATTCAGTGTGATTTTTTTTCGTTGACATTGACAGTGATCGTGTATTTTTGACATTCTCCGTGACTGGTAGGAGAGAGCAGCAGTTTTCAGTGCAAAGATGGAGAGTTCTAAGTCGTTCAGCATCGACGCTCTGCTGGCCAAGGAGCCGCGGCGGAAGGAGGTGTTCCCCCCGGGGCCTCGCCGCCGCTCCCCGCCGCGACCCGGGCCCGGCTCGCCGCAGACCGGCGGCCGCAGCTCCCCGGAGGACGGGGGCAGCAAAAGCAGCAGCTACAGCCCCGGGTCCCAGGGCGGCGGCGCCGGGTCGCCCGCGCTCAGCTCCCCGCGAGACGGAGACCCGCGGAGCGGGGGCCCGGGGTCCCCGCCGCACGGCCCGCTCCTCCCGCCGCGAGGCTCCTTCATCCCGCGGCCGGGGCTGCTGCACGCCGCGGCCGCCGCGCGCCACCCTGCGCTCGCCGGGCTCCCGCCCTCCTCCTTCGCGGCGGCCGGCCTCTTCCCCCCGGGCCACCCGCTCTACAGCTACCCGGGCGCGGCGGGGACCCACGCCCCGCCCGGCGCCTCCCCGCAGCAGGCCGCGGCCCTCTCGATGCTGACGGCGGGCAGCGCGTTCCACCTGCCGAGCCACGAGCAGGCCCTGCAGGCGGCGCAGATGCACGGGGTCCCGCTGGAGTGGCTCGCCCGCGCCGGGATGCTCGTGCCCAGACCCCCGGACTTCCCAGGTGAGTCGCACACTCTGTTTCCTCGCTGCATGAAATCTTAAAATTTTTACGTTTGTGCTCAATTGAGATAGCAATAATATTTTTTTGGAATTTATCGTTTCTGTTTCAAACTGGGTGAATTTTGAGCAACAATTATTTGGTGCCCACGTTTTCGCTAAAGAGGAAAAAGACGTTTGTGTCTTCTGCAAAAAAAAATTGTGTTCATTGAATTTGCTTTATTTCAAGTCAAAAACCGTAATTTTGTGGATTTTCTTTGATGCTAATTTTTGCCAATGTGTGTGTGTGTTTGTGTGTGCGTGTGTGTTGTGAGTGTGTGTGCGTATGTGTTTCTTTCTTTTTTTGACGTGAAAGGCACAACAACAAAATCGAACACAAAGAAAGGATAATGCCAATGCAGAGTCGAACTCTGTGTGGTGAAACGTTCCTCTTGGACAGCAGAGCATTGGCCCGCGATTTTATTATGACCAGAAGCTTTGCTCTTTGTGTGTGTGTGTGTGTGTGTGTGTGTGTGTGTTTGTGTGTTTGTGTATTTGTGTGTTTGTGTGTTTGTGTGCGTCTTTGTTTTGGAGCCTGTTTGTGAGTGTGTGTGCAAACAAAATGTTTTGACGAGTCCAAACTTGAATCTCAGTGAGCTGCCGATTTTCCTGCATGTTATTCACTTGCATGTGTGGTACACAGAATCTCGGGTCAACCTCGATTACTGTGGAGCATCATCCATTCACAGTTGTGTTTGTTTTTGGTATTTTCTTCGTGAGAAACAACCACTCCAGTTCGAGTCAAATACACGGTGAAGTGATAACGTATCTGAAACTGTGAAGACATGAACCAAAATTTGCACAGTTTTTGAGCACGGTGTGTTCGCTTCCCGGCAGTTTGCTCGTGATTGACGCTGTTCTGCGCTCCCAGTGAGGATGAGTCTCGCTATCTGTACGAGATCGGAAGGTGGAAATGAATCGTTTTTGCTTATCATAATTATGTTGCAATTCGGGGACAGATCCACATCAGGACTGACGACCAAAGGCATTTTCACGTTGAGTGAAGCCCGTCACCTTTCCGAAAAATGCAGCAGAAAACCTGCCAGCCAAGTCCTGTGTCCAGTTTTTCTGTGTTTTATTTCTCCTTTGGTGTCACAGAAAACTATATAGAGAGTGATTGCTGTGGGTGTTCCAGGATGCCGGTCCACCGGGTTTGTCCGGTTTTGGATTTCTCAATTCGCTGCTGGCTGAATTTACCTTTTTTTGAGCAGTGTGACAATGTACACTTGTCCAGGGTGGTGGGGTGGTCATCTCACAAAAATAGCTCCGTACAAGCGATCAAAATGCATGCAAACCAAAATGCATATCCATGGGTGGAATGCACTTGTTGTGTTGGAACAATTTCAATCAATATTTGTGTTATTTTTGTCAAAAAGAATGTATACAAAATTATTTTTCCTTGAAACATGTCACCTGATTACACAGCAAGCTCACTGAAATCTTTGCCAAATGTCTGTTTTGAGCGCTTTGCTAAAATCTCAAATTTTTACTCAAACTTTGGCCCCACGTGAGAAGAATGTACAAATTTTTGAAAAAAAAACAACAAAACACTTGAATGCTACATTTCATCAATATAATCCTTCATCAATTCTTTGTGCTTTCTGAGATATTACCTACTTTTAGTTGTGAAGTCCACAGATTTAATTGCCCACATTTTTGAACTTTTTGCTCCCAAGAACCCAAAAATTCAAACTTGACAAATTCCTTATTCTCGCATTAATCCTTGATAAATAAAAATTCAAAAAGACCCAAAAGATCCAAATTTGAAATTTATCTTCACCAAGAAACAGGTGTTATGTGATTTGTTTCGGTCGCTCAAAACTGAGCTACAGTACCTTCAACATGGTGCAACCTCTTCAAAACACCTAAAAATGCCTAATGAACGTCTGCTCTTGTCACCACTTTCTTCAAAAAGGCTCAGCTCCGACATCCTAAGTAACACACCGTGCCAGAGACAGGAATATTTCCAGCAAGGTGCTTCCTGTTTGCGGTGGTCCTTGATCTTGATTCCCGATGCACGCAGGTGCACATTCAGGGAACCAGGCGACCACCGCTGGGGTCTGTTCATGCGATCCTTGGCACATCCCCGGCAGAGAAGACAGTTTCTGAAGCAACCCATAAAACAGGAGCAATCAGTTCAGTTGTGAGGGGATCGTGTCCGACGAACAGAACGCAGGTTTTGCTGGGTGATTTGATTTGACAATCAGACGATCAAATCATGTAAATTTCCTCTTGCATGGGTGCGGCGCCCCTGCAGTACGAATTTGAGTTTGAAACAGCACAGATCTGAATCCACTCGTATTCTGGATGAAGTGAATTCCAGCAATGCAACCACTGATTGAAACCTGCTTAGAATCTCAAGTTCTCGGTGCCAGAGTTTACTCAACTCTTCCTCTGTGCATTTCAAGCAATTTGTCTTCAAAAATCAACATGATACTGTCCGAGACAAGAGATCTGACCATGCTCGCGCAAAATGTTCTTTGCCCATTACAAATCGCGCGCACTTGGCGTCCGACGCTCTTCCGCAGCACCGTTTCTGTCTCGTGTCACCAGACACTGGGTCAAGTTGTCTGAACGATGCTCGTCCCAAGGAAACAGCGACACAATCTTCCGTGGGAAAAATCTCGGGACACGAGCGCCGCTGTGCACAGCAATGTGTTTCACAAATTTGTCCCTGTCGTGGGTTTGAGTTGGCCATTGCTTTGAGGGCGGTGCAGTAGAACCACGCAGGAGAAAGCAACCGGATATGTTGCGTGTGGTGAATTGTCAGTTGACTGCGACTGACTTTCAGTGCATTTCAACAAACCAGAGCCTCAAAAGCTGGAATCTGGTCAACAACAGTCGTGAAACACAACACGAAAAGTGGAGAACCTCAATAATAATTCAGTTCATCGGGGTGAACATTCAGGGAAAGGCCAGCGGAGGACGAAGCCTTTGTCGGAACGTCTTGGGTGGGCGGGGCCCTCGATCCGATGTCCTCAGCATCTCGTCACTGAGCAGAACTCACGACGAGTGCTCCGTCTCCGCCAACTGCAGGACCAAATCAACTAAATTAAATTTCCCCTCAAAAGGATGAGGTCTGTTTGTCTCATTTTCTTTTGTTCTACGAGGACTCTCCCTCGTGACCCCGAGGGCGTCTTTAGGCACATGTTAGCATTTGCTTTTATTACTTTTATTCACTTCCCAAATCAAGAAGAGTGCGTTGGGGCCCAGGGTAGCGCTCGTCTTATGAAATTGGGCGCTAACGGTCGATTTGAGCTGTATTACCGAGTTATCAACTTTGGTGCGCTTGTGGGATGTGGATCCGGGGGTTGGTACTCGCGCACAGAGCCTCAGACCCGAACAAAATCACAACGACGAAAGAATTAGGAAATGCAGGGGAACCGGTGTGGGCCTTGCGATCAATTGTGTGAGATTATGCGAAGGGAAGGGGGTTGTTGGTGGGTAAATGGGAACAATTTTGACCTGTACTTGAAAAATGCTGAAGGATTGTCTGATTTCATTGGAACAAACATGTTCAGTCACAAAATGCACGCGTGCGCGAAACAAACCCAAAACAAGTGGCAGTATCTTTCTGCAAGGTCCACCCTCACACGCGGAGGATCTGCTTTATCCCATGTGTTGGACCCTAAGCCTATCCGCACCCTGGAATCCTCCGCGATGCCAAGTGAAGTTGGGTCCGGGCGTTTCTGCAGGAGGCAATCAGAATTAATGCAATTGTAGAGCGGTGCGCACCTCACACCCGAGAAGTACCCGGGGACCCGGCGGCGCGGGGACCCTGGGAGCGGGAACCAGGGTCACGCACCTTTTGTGGAGGCCCTCATAAATACAAAACAATCAAGTCATCTTCTTCCATTGGATAAGGCTTTTATCTTAATCAGAGTGGGTGCTAGCAGGCTACTGCTTGTTACATTAGGGCTCTAAGTAGATGTAAGTGTTGCAGTGTTGCCGCATCCAATCAGGGAGATCGCTCCATCCATCACCAGGGAAACGCGCCTCAAATTCGCGTTGTCAGAATCGGCGCTTGCGCCTCCGTTTTGACGGCGCTGATTCCGGAACGCTGCTGATCCGAGAGAGTCGTCCACGGACGCAGTTTCAGTGGATTGATTCCATCCCAGCGCACAGCCCATTATCTTATTGGATACTCCTGTTATAAGGCTTAAATATGACAGTCATTTATTTGAACCTCCTTTCTGATGATACTGAAGTGAAGAATGGGCTGGTTGAAGTTTCGTTCAATCTCACAGTCTGGAGAGAGGGTGTTTGGTGAGAAGGATTCCTCGTTGGCTTCTTGGTTCAGAATCCTCACGAACTCTGCGTAGTTCGTTGCTGTCATGAATGAGACCATCCAATTCGATCACTCTTTTTTCGAATCAGCAAAATTCGAAAGAAGCACCTTTTCATAAGTGATGTCCGGACATAAAAGAATTCAAACCCCTCGTCTTTTGTGCACCAAAACTGAAAAAAACTATTTTCGTGCAATTCGTTTTGAGGTTGGAGTTTCCCCTCCCAATGCTTTGTCCCCTTGACCTCTGCCTCGGACCGGCTGGAGTTGCCCCACCAGTTGTGCGTTCGAAGCAGTGGAATTCGAGAACAGGTTTTGTGGGGAGAGGGCAGGGGCGGATCCAGGTCCCGGGGTCCACCCCTCTAACCCTGAAAAAAAAACCAACTTGCACATCTTTCCAACTTTGGCTACACGCACAAAAATGCTGGGTTTATTTTCCTGCACACTTGAAATTGTGTCCCCCTGGTTGGGTCCTCTTTCCCCGATCAAACCCTGTGCCTCCCCCTCCGACCAACTCAGGGTGCGCCCCGGAGGGAGGCGCTGCCTCCCGCTCATCCCGTGCCGGAGACAGGGGGCTGAATGATAAACGATGATTGAATGTTTAATAATGTCGTTCCAACAATGCAGCGCCGAAAAAGGCAAAGCCAATTAAAACTGATTGGCTCCATAAAAGAGATGATTAGATTCATAACAAAATGATTAAATTTTTGAGTTTTTTGTTGTGAAATTCAATAACAAAATGCGCGGATCTTTTTAAAGTCGCGTAAATCAACAGAGGAAAAGTCGCTCAATTGAAATGCAGCTTTTTCAAAGCGCTTCTCTGCAAAATCGTTTCAAATTAATTCAGGGAGTTTTGTTTGAAGAAAGCTGAAATGAAAGAGGCCTGGGAAGAATTCTTCCATCGAGCTTTTATTTTCTGTCTCGCAGGACTGTTTCGGATGAAGCGAGATCCACTGGCTTCTGGCAGTGGAAGAACTGAAAACATGAAACAGTGTCCGTGTGAGTGTGCACGAATTCCCCTTTCCCCGAATTGGATTCCAATTCACACAAAAAAGGGAAGAAAAAACTGAGCATTTTCTTTGGAGATGTGCGACTCTTGCCTCAGAAAATTCGAACCCACACGAGCAGGGTCTTGACCAACACCTTGCTTGCATGGAAGAAATCGAAAATTCGAAATTTTTGAAGCCAATTTTTTGCTTGAATCCGTGGTCAACTCCAATTGGACCATCGGCACTATTGCGACAAATTTGCATTGAGGGACACAAAATGAGAAGAAACTGGCAATCACTCTAGATTGAGATGAAAAAGTCAGTTGCGATCGCTTCCTGCGAACGCTCCCCATATGGTGACCACCTCCCCGGCACGCGCGCTGCGGCAGGGGGTCGGGAGAGATCCAGGGGGTCGGGAGAGATCCAGGGGTCGGGAGAGATCCAGGGGGTCGGGAGAGATCCAGGGGGTCGGGAGAGATCCAGGGGGTCGGGAGAGATCCAGGGGGCGCTTCCGACACTTAACTCCTGACAAAATTCAATTATGAACCCTTGCAGAGTGCACAAATGTTTTCTTGTTCAGATGTTAAAAACTTCTGAAAAGGTGAGATCCCCCTGGTGGGGTTGGGTCCCATTCGCTGCTGCCCAAATCGTGGCGCAGCCCTCCGTGGCTCCACGGTTCCCCCTGTGCGCGCGCACGTCTCGGCTGAGACTCGGCACGTGCGCTGTAAAATGATCTCAATAGACGCAAGCGGCGCTGACAAGTTTATCCGCGGGGTCGGGACGCCCGGTTTAACCCTTTTTCATCCCACAAGGCAAACAAACGGGCGCGCGGCCGGCGAGCTCTTTCATCGCCTCTCCCCACACACGGGTCAAAACACTGTTTGGTGATGTTCTGCTTCACAATGGGCAGTTTGCCTCAATTTCCTCCAATTTTGTTTTGTTTGGCTGAAACGTGTTTGAGATGAGCAGCCAGAAGGGAATGCAGCAAAACTTGCTTGGGTCATCATGTGGTCTGCCTGACCAGCACATTTTTGGTTTTGGTTTTCCGAAATCTGAGTGTTCTTTGTTGTCCATTTAAAACACTTTCCTGCTGCGGAAAAACCTGTCCAGTTCTTTATGCTTGTGTAGAACTGACAAAAATGACCTGAATTCAGGCGTCTGGGAACCTTTTTAATCGCACACTGTATTCTTGAGTATTTGCTCTCATTGAGGGTTGCTGAGTGTTGCTCACTGCAGAGCTCACTCACTCACTGCAACTCGAGTCGCATGCAGGAGAAATGGAGCGTCATTTTGACGACAGCCCTTCAGTGTTTACCCATCAACCTGATCCCCTAATTAAGTGGCGTGTAATTCGCGCGATTTGCCGTCGGATTATCAATTTTATTCCCCTCCATTGACTCGTGGGGCAAACTGCTGAAAAAAGCCCCATTTGGCCAATTCACACTTCACTTGCCTTTTTCAATCAGCCAGCTCGCGGGCTAATTAACTAATTTGGTATCGAGCCCCTCCCCGCTCGCCGCAACAAAAGAGATGAGTGATCATGAATGTGTATTAGCGGCTCATCTTTTATTCACACCAAGCGCTTTCAAGTGGTGCGCGTATTGTTTACCGCTTCGCGTGATTGCCGCTTCTCTTTGTTTCGCGCGCGCGACAGATTTGCGTCCAGATTTTTCGCGCGTCCCCAATCCGTGAACAGGAATGTTGAATTAATCCGTGTGTCTCTGGAGAGGGAGGGAGGGATGTGCTCCCGCTGAGAGACCATATTAACGAGCTGCAGTCATCATACCAATTAAACTGATAACGCACCAAAACTACTTTTTTCACGCATCAAAAAGCGCATTTGCTGGTTTAATTCCGTTACAAGACTGGCCGAATCACATTTCTTTGCACGAAAGTGAGTGTGGCTGCAGTGGTACAACTGGTCAAGTTACTGGAATAGTGAACGTGAAAGAAATGGAATGACTCTGTTTCTGTAGTTGGGTTGGAGAAGAGGATTCGCTCAGTTCTGACCACACACACGGGAGATTTCGCGGAAACTGCATAGCAATTCGCTCCTCACAGGACCACCACACCCTCCCGACCTTGCAGGACCACCACACCCTCCCGATGTGAACCCCTCACCAAGCAACGCAGTTCCGCTGCAAACAGGAGAAATTCGGGGGGACTCAGATTGATGATCAGCATTCTGGACTTTTCCTGCATTATCATAGGCGCCCCGCGCGAGGCTCGTTCCACCCAGTCAGCCGCAGAGACGAGAGGGAGAGGGGCCATCTCATTTGAAAGTCTCTTCCACTCGCGTGATTTCTGGGGCTTTGGGGGATCGCAGCAAATTGGTTCGGACCTCTTCTGGTTGAGATTGAGTGACGCATTAAGCACCAATCGGTGGGTTGATTGCATCCAAACGAGAGGAGGGCCGCGCAAGGAAAGGGCCTAATTCCACTGATGAAAAGGGCCGTGGTTGTTTGTCCGGCGGGGCAGGGGCCACAGCTCGCGGCCGGCGCCCTGCTGCTTCTCCCGGGGAAGGAGCGGCGCGGCCGGCCGGGCGCCTGCTGCAGCGGCGCGGGAGCCGTGGGGCGGGAGCAGCGGGGGCTTTTTCACTTCTGCTCTTGGGTGGGGATGGCGGGGGTTGAGAGTCGGTGACTTCAGCGTACCCTCTTTGTTTCCACTGGTGATTAGAGTGGAGACGGACATCTACAGAATTCATATCTCTTCACATTCTGTGGGACACATATTTTGTGAGGTTTCTGGTCAAGGGTTGAAAGACAGACTGGTGAATTGAGCTGACAGATGACATTTGAGTTTCCAAATTGAAGTGAACGAGCACACAACTTGTTTTGAAAAATATCCTGGTTGTTGTGGGTTCTTTTCCAAACGAAAAACACTGTAACCGAACTGTAGCAAAAGCGAGACAAGTCATTTTGCAACTGTGGTCAATTTGTGCGAGCCCACCAAGCGGAACGAGACCCCAAAGGCCTCTCCCGGCAGCTCCTCCCCGTCCGCACCCAGCCCTGCCGCGCTCCTCTCACTGCAGCCACGGCTCCAGTCCCGGGCCCTGCCCCCGCAGCTAAAGAACGCCAACGGTTCCATTACTGCCTAAGCAGGCAGCAACCTCTCCTCGGAAAAGGCCAAGAATTGATTAAAAGTTGTAAATTTCTTAAAGCGCAGCTGTAAAGGCTCGGGTCTCATCAAGACGAGTCAACAATCCCCAATGTTAATGGCCAAGATTACTGCAGCCTTTCCAGCAGGCAGCCAAAGCCATTTGCTAATTTAATTTTCAATTTCACTACCATTAGATGGGTGAGCGCTCCTGCTCTGCCTGTGCCTTGTGGGAAAAGACGTCGCGTTCGGGGCGCGTTTTGGACGCTGCTGTGACGCGCGCGCGTCAGAACCGCGCGCGGGCGGGAGAGCCAGGGAGCGGGCGCTTTCTCCGTGTGCGAATTTCTCGGCAATTTGTAAACACCGGCTTCTGTGCCTTTGGGTCCTGGCTAGATTAGCTTCCATTGTACAGGGAGGAAAAAAATTCCGGACCTCCATTCCATCTTAATCTTTTTCTATGGGACTGCTTTTGGAGCTGTCTTACAGATATTGAAATGCTCCCGGAGGATTAAGGGTTCCTCGGTGAATGGTAGTCTCGGTGTAATCAGAATAGACAACGGGAAAAAGTAGAGCTGGGGTGATCGGGGCCGGTCTGATTGAAATGAGGTATTTCAGACTCTGGGCCGCAATGCCCACGAGACTCAAGGCAGCCGGGAAAGAATGGTAGTAAAAAGAAGCGGGGAATTTGCAGGGAATTATGGAGAGATACCGGGGTCGTTTTGCGCGAGGGCCTCAAATCAACTGAATTAGCTGAGTTTTTATGAGGCCAACGAGATACAGCCGCAGAAATTGCTCGGCGGACCGTGAAATTGGCCGTTTTGCCCGCCACGCCGCGACGGAGACGAAAATTAAATCGCCTTCAGCGCGTGGGGAAAATCACTCAGGCTTTCCCACGCGTCACGAAACGCGAGAAAATAGAAATAATAACTGTTTCCGGGCCTTTTGTTTCAAGAAAAAAATTGCCTTTGCACAGAAGTTAGCTCGAAGGTGTTGAATTCAAGCACAATGGAAAGCGAAAAGTGGATTCTAGTGCAAATACCACTTTTGCAGGTTTCCGAAATGAAAAAGATTTCTTTCACTCTCAAGTTTGGATTTCACCAACGCTTGGATAGCAGAAGCTTTCACGGAAGCAAGTCGTCCACAAATTTGCGAAAACAATGAGAAGTTTCAATTATTGTGAGAAGTGAATCATTTGTACCACTTCATCGCGCTGTCAATCAGGCTAATCTGAGTCGAGCAACTCGCGAATTAGCGGACAAAAGAGCCGGATGTGTCCTAATCGCGCGACAACCCTTTCCATATGGAGTGAGTGGGGCGCGGCGGTAGGGGGTCCTACGAGCCGAGGGGCGCTTCAGCCGCGTCAAAGCGAGGGACCCCCGCGCGCTGATGAAGTGTCAGAATCAGCAGAAATTTACATCTCACAAAGGGGGACAGCTGTAAACACTGGAGATGAGAGGGTTTCGAGGGCTGCAGAGACAGATCCAGGATCGGGTCAACCCCCTTCTCCACGCACCACCACGCGTATGTAGGTCGCCAAAAAGTCACGCCACAAAATCAAGGACTTTCCCTCATGGCCACAAAATGATTTCGTATATTTCCCAGAAAAATCAAGGAAACTATCTCAAGCTCTCGCAATTTTTTCTCGCCTCAGCCCTGAAACTCTTTCAGGTCTGAAAGCATTCAATCGCACAGCTACATACAAAGTCGGGAAAAAAATGTCGGTGTCAGGGGATCCCCAGGGCTGGCCCCGTACTGGCTGGATCCTTCAGAGTGTTTCTCCTGACCACGTGATGTTCCTCTGAATTTTCGTGTTGCTGCAGTTGTCTTTCGGGGTCGTACATGAGATATGGCTCGCTTTTGTTCTTCGGGACTGATGATGTACAGCTGAGCACGGAAAATACGAAAATCGCTACGAAGCGGGAAAAGACGTGTGCGTTCGTGAGGAAATTTTGGACCTGTGGCGCATGGTTCTGATTCTGTGTGTTCGAGAAAGGCGAAGGGGCCACGGAACGAATTTTGTGCCCTTCTTTCATCTTCAAAAGGCATTCGTTTGCCGTTTCAAGTTGCCCAAACAGAACATGCAGGAAAACGCACAAAATTCGCGAACGTGAACAACCTCCTCTGCGAACGTGGATTGTCGGCTCGAGTTTCGGCAGCGCTGTCACGTCGCCGCAAATCGGCTCCCGCGCCTCGAGCTAATGGCGCCATCAACATAAAACTGGCGCAATTTCCGAGTCTTTCCTTAATCAGCTCCTGTTAATTGGTTTTTATCAGAACAATCAGGGGATCGAGTACTCGAGCACGTGTAATAACCACGAGGAGACCATTAATAACCGTCGCCGCTTCCGACAAGCTCCAGCTCTATTAGCGGCCCGGCGCAGGGGCAGATGCAGGGGGCGCAGGGGCAGATCCAGGGGGCGCAGGGGCAGATCCAGGGGGCGCAGGGGCAGATCCAGGGGGCGCAGCACGCACCGCCTCCACGCTCCATGCAGAAAATATTTTTGTGTGTGTTGTGAACACACCAAAGTTGAAATCGGTTCCTCAAGGGTCCGGGCCCAGACCCCCCCCCCCTTCGGGGTCATGACCAGATTCTGGAGGCAACTCAGTTCGGTTATTTCACCAATCAGGGTAACTCCCGTCTTCCTGTTTCCCAGAACTGAACCAATGGGAAATTTCCTGTATTGCGGTTCAAAGCCCAAAATGGGTATTTCGTTGGAGCGTGCAGGACAAAAGGTCCAAAACTCCTTCTCAAACCAAAATTAATTTTACGTGTGTTGTTTGGGGGCTACGCCCTGGAGATGCTTCCCGGTGTGTCGATGTATCACATCGAGCGAGACCCGGAAGTCTATGGTCTGACAACTATCAGCATCCAGTTGAAAGGGTTGTCTTTCAACGAACGTTTTCCACTCATCGATCCTCTTCAAAGAACAATGTTCAGATCAGAGTCACACTGGTGCATCAAGTGTTGCGAAGGGCCCGGGACGTGCGTACCAGACAGCGGTGTCTGGGCGAGTAGGGACCGGGCGGCGGCGCCCCACCCCGCGGCGGATCCTCCTCGCCTCCCGCGGAAACGCGCCCGCCCACGCGGGCCGCCGCGCCCCGGCCGGGCCGACGCTCGAGGACCCGGACTTAATCACGACCGGACGGGAGAAAAATCCCTACTTTACACATGTCAAGCATCGTAAATTTATTTGCTACTGCGCATGTGGTAATATCGCGTTGCCGTCTGATTGTTGATTGCCTGTGTGGAGTGAAAAGACCTGCAAAACCGGAAGGGAAACTCAACGCCCAGTGGAGTCCAACTGGTTGACGCTGTCGAGTTGGACACATCTCATGACTTCGACTTGCAATCTTGATCCAAAGATCGAAGATCAGGTGCTTGGGGAAAGGAAAATCTCACAAAAAGAAGAAAGCATTTTCTCCCGAATTGAGAGGATCAGAACCAGGTCAGGACCAGGTTGTGCCCCAGTCCAAGCAAGGGAGCGCGACAGAAAAGTTGAATTTTTACCCAAATTTAACAGAAAAAAGCGCTTGCAACGCAAAAAGGGGCAAATCAATTCTTTCAAGGGGGTCACGAGGTGATGAGACCTCAGAGACCATGCTACGGAGGAAGAAGCTGACAGAAACAGGAGAGGCAGATCACACCAGAGAGAGAGAGAGAGAGAGAGAGAGAGAGAGAGAAAAGAGATAGAGACAGAGACGGACAGAAAGATTGATAGAAAGAGACAGAGACAAACACAGAGACAGAGTCCGCATTGCAGATTCAAGGTGCAGACATGCAAACACGTGAGCGATTTTTTGAACACACACGCACACACGCACACGCACACACGCTCCGTTACGTTGTAATTGCCGCAGTCATCATCACATCGCGCACGCTCCACCGCCAAGCCAAACAGCCCCCGATCCAATACACAGGGGCCACCCGCTCCCTAATTGTGTTGGGCCAATCGGGACTATGCTAATTTAATAAGGAGATGTGTAATGCACTGCGAATCTGCCATATTCAGTCGGTTATTGCAGACAAAGATGCCATCGGTAGTTGCGAGCACGATTCCAGCTTATTCCGTGGCACAGAGGCCAATTTCGAGATGGGATGTTATTCGAGGGGCTGGGCGATAATAAAGCTCTCCGACATCAATTGAGCGCTGTGATTAAATTATAATATGGAAGGGAAATATTTTGCCCCCGAGACGCTGCAGTATTTCACGCAGCCTGCAGCGGCCTCGTCCTGCTCCAATCAGCGCCCCGGGCCCCGCGGCGCTGCGTTCTGCCGAGACTTACTGCCAGGGAGACGCAGATCAGATGCACAACCCGATCAGAGGAGCCCGTTCTACGCCTCATTCCTGATTCCTAAAAATTCCTGAAAAGGCACTGCTGATATCCCTTCCAGAAATCATTTGAACACAAGAATATAATTTTCAGCAAAACCGTTCTGTGCACGAAAAGGACCTGCGCATTGACACACACACACACACACACACACACACACACACACACACACACACACACACACAAACCACACGGACAGATTTGGGTTCACTTTGCGCCTGGGCTGCAACACATGCAGAACTGTGGCTCGGCACCGGAGCCCGCAGAGTGCGAACAAATCTCTTTTCCTTCAGCCAAGCAGAGGAAGGAGAAAATAAAACGGGCGCCATTTTTGATTAAATGGCTAAGGTCTACGGAGGTCCCCAAGAACATTCATCTAAATATTTAATACGCCTTGCAAACAGCCCATCTCCTAAGATGCAGCGCTGAATTATAATAACACAATCGCATTAAGGCGAATAAATCAGGGATAAGTGGCCCGCAATAATTGAGTAACGACCCGAGGAGGCCGCGCCTCGAGTCTGGAGGGTGTGGGGCGGGGAGGCGGGGAGGAAGTGGAGAGGGAGGTACGCAGTGGGGTGGGAAGGACAAGGTGTGCAGTGGGTGAGGAATAGGGAATGGGGCTGGGAAGTGTGGCGTTGAGAGGCAGATTTGTGTCGGGGAGGGTGAGGTGTGCTGTGTGGCGGGGAGGGAGTGGTGTGTGCAGTGGGGAAAGGTGTGCATTGGGGCAAAGAGTTGTGATGAGGTATACAGTGGAGAAGAGGAGGCTGTGTGCAGTGTGTGTGTGGAGAGAACTGGGGAGTTGGGAAGTGTGCATGCAGTAGGTCGGTGCAAGGCCCCATGCACTCAGACCCTGATTCCACGATTCTCCTGTTTCAGAGAATCTGATACAGCTGTTAGTCAACTACTTCTGCATGCATCGCCCAACAAGATTGAACTGAATTTCCACACACACTCGCAGACGTATTGCAGTTCATGCTGCGAGTGAATTGTGTTGGTGGACACACCCAGGATGTTACACTGCGGACCTCAACAGCATGAATCCCTGGTTCTAGATCCAGATGGAGCCGTGACTCCCTCAGTTGTGACTAGAAGATCCAGTGTGAGGGAGACCGACATCCTCTGGGCACGTGCAACTTGTGGAACCCAGACAACCCGGGCAGGTCATTGACTTTGGGGACGGTTGGTGTGAGGGTCCTGGGCTCCGGGGCCTCACTCCCGGGATCCGCTTTGAGCACCCGAGTCCCATCCGCAATCAGTCCACTTCATCAGAAGCGCATGAAGAAGTCTTGGGGAAATAGCTCCATTAGAGGAGCTGTCAGCCGTCGCTGGAGTCACTCCCACCCCGCCCGCCGAACCCCCCGCCACTGCCGTCACCGCCGCCGCACAGAACGGAGGGTCGAGCACCAGCCACGGAATTAATTTTCCAAATTGCTTTGGAGCAAACGGTGACGGCGACCCTCTCCTTCTCTTTCTTCTTTTTCTTCTGATGTGGGTCTGTAGGGAGGGGGATCCAGACTGTGGGGAGGATCTGGATCCCGGAGCCCAGGAGGATCCGAAGCCTGCAGCGGACTCCTCACTGAACAGAACCAGCGGTGGAACCACCAACTTGGTTCATGACAATTCGGACTTGCTCCAATGAACCACGAAGGCAACACACTCGAGACTTTTAACAGCACAGGCCCTTCAGACAGATTCAGTTCACAGACTCGAAGTCATCTGGACGATTCCGTTTGGTTCACCGCAGCCCCATTCCTCCTTCGGGTTCCTGGGAAGGGGGCCAAACCCTGAAGGGGGTGTCAAGCCCTTCTTCAAAATAATTCGAATTGGTGCCCGGGCGGTGCGAATGTCGGGACGACAGAAAACTCCAGGGCCAGAGGGCTCGGGGGCCTTGGTTCTCCTGGATCCGCAGAGAAAGTCTCCTCCTCCCCTGACATTTGCTGCAGAAATTGCTGGCCCTCTAAACAATCAGCGAGAGTGTGAAGTGAATATAAGCACTTAGGCAATTCATGATGGCACAAAGGGGCCTCTAATGATCCTTCCGCATTTGTTCCAACTGACAATATTTGCTGAGCCGGTGGAGGCGGGTTTGCCTTTCCTGCAGCACGGCGCATGCGTATGCGCAGGCACGAAAGTCTTCAGATGCCGGAAGACGAGCGCCCCGCCAATTCTCGCCCGACTTATTCATGGAATCAAGTGAGGAGCGCTGCTCCTTTCCAGACCCCGTCTCCCTCAATAATAGTAAATTAATAGAGCTTAATGGTGTGAGCCACAAAACCAATAAGATGCGGTGGAAATGAGTGTTTTGTGATTCAGGAGCGTGTTTGTGTGAGCGCGGGGATCGCGCCGTGGGTTCGGCTCGGGTGTTTCCGGCCGAGGCAAGCTCCATCCGATGCAGGATTCGGGGAAGGGGAGGGGCCGACCAAGGGTGAATTTTGGGGGAGGTGGTCAGATGGGGCTCACTGCAACTGATAAGATTTAACGGGAAAAAATACTGCATTAAACACAAAATTAGGTTCCCTGTCCTCGACGACGTGGATCTGCTAGAGGGAGGGGAGCTGGGCGGTCCGCTGGATCTCCCAGCTCTGATGCGCTCTGATTCTATTTGCTCACTGACAGCCAAATTGAACCGTCAAATGGGCAAAGCGAGTGAGTGGAAGTTCACTGACACACACGCACAAAGAAGGCTCCACCAGTCCCAGCGAAGAATATCCACAGTCAGCAAGGGGACTGGGTTCAGTTCGCAAGGACCAACGTCTTGTGCCAGTGCACCTTCAAAGAGAAACGCGGGTCCATGCACACAAGGCGGAGTGAGTGCCAACAGGAACAATGAGTCCAGGTCAACAATGGGAAGGCAATGAGTTTCTGATATCAGAATAATTTGACCGCTCCTTTGCTCCGGTCAGCAAACCGACCACACGTGGCTGGTGATCACAGCTCTGTGGCTGCCAGTGATAGGGAAAGTATAGCCTTGGTCCTGTCAAGGGACTGTGGGGCTGAAGTGTGCACCAGACAACATTGACCGCACCCATTCTAAAGTGAATATGTGGGTCCTTTTTCCACCTCCAAGACAAAAATAGGTCAACGTTGATCCCTCCAGGTTGGGGGTCGGGGGTCTTATACCAATTGCAGGATCTGTCCTCGGCGACCACTTGCACCAGGATTTGTCCAGATGGATGCCATTTGAGTGCTGCGGTTGGAAGCGCTGGATTCCTTTGTTTCTAAGGGCAGGAGACACGAGGCTGGTGATTAGCGCTGAGGTGCACGGGCCTCCCGGACGAGGCGAGCCTCGCGCGGAAGATTAATCTCTCGTCGGATCCGGGACCTGGTTCCCGGGAAGTGAGCCTGAGTCAGACCCGAGGTGGAGCCAGAGGCGGGTCCGGGCGCCCGAAAATCAACCCCCTCTGCATTCTCAACTCTTATCAATGGTTCTGGTCCGTCTGACCTAATCTCAGGCTCAATGATTAAAAGGAGCACACACCTGAATTTACTGCGGCATGGTCAGTTCTTTCCTCTGTTAGGGAGGCATCACCCATGTTTGTTGACGAGAATGTGATGGAAGTGTCCGTCTGTTGAACACGGCAGACAGCAGGCCCGTCACAGGTCAATTTTGCGAAACCTGGAAAAAACAACGACCTCAGGTTTTCTGGTTGTACTGACGTATCACGCTTGTTACTGGCGACACGCACATACGTGCACACACACACACACACACACACACACACACACACACACACACACACACACACACACGGGTGTTTTTATTCTGTACGCATGCTTGACGTTTCTCTGCTCGCTCTCGCTTCAGGTCAGCAGGCGGGGTTGCTGGGGAAGTCGCGGCGTCCGCGTACCGCCTTCACGAGTCAGCAGCTCCTCGAGCTCGAGCGTCAGTTCAAACTCAACAAGTACCTGTCGCGCCCCAAGCGCTTCGAAGTCGCGACCAACCTGCTCCTCACGGAGACACAGGTGAGCACACGCACATTCACACACACGCATACGCACACACGCACGCACCACCAACCTGCTCATAGAAACACAGGAGAGCACGTGCACACGCACCCACGCGCACCCGCACACACACACGCACCATCAACATGCTCCTCACAGACGCACAGATGATCACGCACACACAAGCGTACACACGCACACACGTACACACGCACGCACACACGGAGGGAGGCACCGGGCAGCACGCGTTCCCCATTCTTTCACATTGGCGACGAAAAGCGCGAGCGAATCCGGCTTGGTTTCCCTTGACGCGTCCGTATCGTTGACCGATTGGGTCACAGGTTCAAACACAGAGTTGCGTTCATTTCAAACAGCTTGTTTGAAAACCTGACAGTGTCATGTTGAGAAAATTTGACACGTTATCTGTTGATTTTTCATCAATGAGGATTGTAGAAACGAATCCAGGATTTGAAATATTTAACATTGAAAGGAGATTAATGTTGAGTCTGTGGTACAAAGTTCGGAGCCGGGGTCGCCTATTCTCTCGCCAGTCTCACGAATACTGGACGCCTGGGCTGGACCCGCCCCTGACTGGGTTTACTTCTCCGTCACAAGTTTGTCGAAATTCCTGGTCACATTCGCAGTCACAAAAAAAGTTTGGACTGGTTGAATAATCGTCATCGTTGGCTCGATCCCACACATCAAGGGATGCAATAAGATTAAACCTTCACTGCAGACTGCGGGCTTTGTGCAACATAAAATTCAATACCATATTCATATCAGAAATTCCCCTTTTCCTTGGAAACCCAGTGGGCGAGTAATCTGGCGGATTGAGTGGCAGGCGCACTTGAGTATTCCACCCCATATCTGCCTGAAAAGCCTAATCTGCAATTGGGCCTACCAAAGTGTCAGCTAATGCATGATTTGGTCTCCAGAAACTGCCACTGAATGGAGGGTATTGGCTGGCAGCGTGAGAAGCGAGCGCCATTCGCAGCCGGCGTTTCTGGGCGCTTCGGCGGCGCCGGCGCAGAATCGACGCGCAATCGGCAGAAACTGCAGCGGGGAACAAGTTTCATCTCGGACTGGCTTTTCTGCTGCTCTGAGCCGAGGAAAAGTGTGATTAAACTGGGTTCACTCTCCCCTGGGTTGTCAACATTTCAGGGGCTTGACTGGCCCCCTTTTGCATATATTTATACCCGGGGCTTGATTGATTATCACCGGGCCATACGCGGCGTTTTCTGGACTCCCGGGCTACACGCGTCGCTGCCTCGGCCGCGAGGCTCAGAACCTTTACTCACTTTCTCAACCGGTTCGATCGTTTTGGGACGCAAGACAAAGAACTCGTGCGAACCACCAATGACCCAACCTGCTGCCATTTCGATGTGGCTCCACCCCCAAGAAGTCGCGTCGAACTTTGCATTGGTCGGAATTTCATTTGACGGCAAAAAGGAGCCAACGTCAAAATTTTACCCTCGCACAGAAATTTGAAGAACGGAAGGAAATCGAACCGAACGTGATCGAACTGGCCAGAGCACCTGTCCCTCACCCGATTTGATCTCAGAACAGCTGGGAAGAAATTTTATTCAAATTCACCGAAACTCGAAACAGTGCATCGCGCGCCTCTGGGCAAGAAGATCCGAGAGAGGTCAGGAAGTTGACCCCGCAGAATTTTTGTGGTCTAGGGGTCCCCGAAATCCTGGAGGCCTCAGGATCTGCCCCTGATCCCACATGGTGCAGTAAACGTGGAGACTTCATGCTCTCTCCCTCCACTGCGGACTCAAAACGCGGAGATAATTCTGTGCGTTGTGCATTTCAACTGCGCTGATAACGGAGCTCAACTCAGTTGTCGCTTTGTGCAAGGTCAGAGTGGTGACAAATACGACAATCCACCGTTTCAGCGTCACACAGAATTTTTGCGTCAAAACCAACACGCAACAACACGAAATTCCGAGCGCTTCACAGTTCGCGGAGTGGCGAGTCCTAATCGTGCCTTATCGCTATTTTTGACACATTAAATCTGAATTTAACACAGTATTGGCGTCCTTATCGAGATCCTGGAGCTCTTGAGGCCTTATTGGGTACTTACTAATGTATTTACAGGTGTCCTGGGCAAACAGTTGACAGTTTAATCATGGAGGCGCTGCAAACGAATTTGTGTGATTCAGTTGACAAAGGTCTTTTTCACATCCAACTTCCAAAAATGATCGCGAAGAAACAGTTAAGGCTCAAAAGTTGGTTTCTGATCTCCAAAACCCAACAGGTCTGAGACACGGGGTTTGTTCCCACTGACAAACTCCCCAGAGAATCCAAAAGGGCCCAGGAGGCCTTGGATCTCCTTTAACCCACAGGAGAAATAAAGTTACCCCCTGATGTTGCTCCGCATTTTCAAATGTTTTGCTCATTAAATTTTACAAAATGAGAAATTCGAGTTTCCCTCAGGTCAGCCCTCGCCTCAATCGTACGTGTGAGATGTTTGAAAGCAGGAAGGACATGTGTCATTGTGAGTTTGTTGTTTTTCCAGGTGAAGATCTGGTTCCAGAACCGGCGCATGAAGTGGAAGCGAAGTAAGAAGGCTGCGCTCGAGGCCAAGAAGGGCCACGACAACAACAACGTGAGCGGCAGCAACAACAAGGAGCCGCAGCAGCAACAGCAACAACGCAAAGACGACAGCGCAACAACGCCACCCAAAGACGGCGGCAACAACGCCCCAACCAGCGTCGCCAAGGCAACAACGGACCTGTTGTTGCAGGAGCGTCTCAACGGAGACCACGACGTCAGCGATGACGACGATGACGTTGACATGGACGATTCTGACGTTGATGAGGATGACGTCATTGACGTCGCGGATGACAAGCAGATGACGTCACCCGCCGCAGGCGTGACGCACGGACCGTCACGAGGCGTCAACCACCCGTTTCTCGACCAATCGTCGGGAGGCGCGTTCGTGAGCACGCGGGACGTCCCCACGGACCTGTCGGTGCGGGCTGCGCCCAGCGGCGGCGGCCCCTCTGGTCTCGGCGGCGGCGGAGCCACCCTCGGCGGCAGCGGCCCTTCCAGCCTCGCCACTTCCCTGCCACAACCACAGCACGTTCTCTCGAGAGTCTAAGCTACAAACAAATCTCCGTGTTTTGACACTTTCCTGAATTGCCTCAGTGTCCGTGTGGCTGTTGGGGACGAAACCGACGAACAAGCCCCAGCTGCACTGCGAAGCAACCATGCCTGCGAAATGTGAACACGACTGCCATGGCACAGTTTTACTGTCGATTGGATGGCTCACTTCTGTGTTGGCTCACACCTCAAGAGAAACATGACTCCAAATCGCGTACCACGCGATAAAGCATCGCGCTGAATCGAACACGTTGGTTCTCCATCGGATCCAGGAGGCCGAACCTCCCACCCCTGACCCCGCCCTTTGGAGCTCCCAGGACCGGACCCTTGGTCGCCCCCTTGACCCCCCCCCCCGATCCTGGATTCGCTGGAGACACCGTCACATTTTCCTTTTGAAAATGATGTCTAGTCTAGAGCCGTGGAGATGAGTGTGACTCGGTCCCAGGCTGCGTTTCCATCTCACTGTGGTCTCGCTGTTCACCTGTACATAATTTGCTGCTTTTGTTTGAAGGTCAGAACTTCGCTCTCAAGATGTTCGTTGTAGATACAGGAGGAATTTTTTACCGTGTCTTCGTGTTGAAGCGAACAAAAGACATTTCCCCAGACATTTTTGCGTGTTCGTGCAAACTTGGAACAAAGATTTCCAACGCGAAATAACTTTTTCCAGGCTACGCGGTAAATTTTTCTCGTCACACATTCACCTCGGAACAACAACTTGTGAAAGTTATTTTTCGCAAAATATGGATGTTGTAAACCAAACAGTTAAACTTTTTTGAAAAGCACAGGTACACAGGCAAAGCGTTCCGTGACCGCTGTTCGTCATTTTCACAACAGTGGAGTTGACGTGCACGTGCGTCGGGCACTGTCCAACTGTTCTGAAGTGTGCGGCCTCGCGTGGTCGTTTCCACCTCCATCGTCAGGCGAAGACGTCTACGAGGATGTATCCAAATATTCTGAGAATCAGCATGTTCACGGGCGCGCAAATTGACACGGTTGGTTGACCTGAGACAAGAGCTGACTAGCAGAGTCCATTGTCCTTC
>JAAUXT010028737.1_pt1 | contig 24737 bp, 27 predicted proteins | sample 7278171 | NCBI WGS metagenome assembly JAAUXT01 (sample SAMN14350112, study PRJNA611818) | marine sediment metagenome | isolation source: surface marine sediment (1.8m) | place: French Polynesia: Moorea | collected 2018-08
TGAAATACTTAAAATGTACAAAAATTACCATTTTTATCATTATTTCCCCAAAATCAGGAAAAAAAAGCACTTTAAGGCCAAAAAAAAGCACAAAAAAGCACATAAAAAAGCGGCTGGTAAAAAAAAAAGCACAAAAAAGCACATAAAAAAGTGGCTGGTCAAAAAAAAGCACAAAAAAGCACATGTGCTTTTTAAAAGCACTCTGTGCGAGCACTGTCTTGTCTCGCCAACGCCACTTACTTGGCAGGACTTCCATCCTTGTTCTTCCTGACTGTGTTGGTGAAAGTGATTTTGCACTCGAGAGGTTCACCAGCGAGGAACACGCATCTGCTGGGCAGGTTTGCTACCACCTCCAGCATCCTGCAAATGAGATCCGGGTTTTGCATTTCAGAATGCCACATTGCCCGACACTGGTGCGCCGAACATTTTATCTTGCAAAGGGAATTCCTTGGAGGACAAACGGTATGAAATGGTAAAGATCACTCTGGCTTGATTCATCCTCGTATTTGTTCTTTGCGACATGTGGACCCAAACGTGTTTTGTTCAGTAGTGCAAGTCTACGCTTTACACCCACGTACACATGTACTTTTGCGCACTTCCCAATGTTGCTCCAACTCATTACCCATCAAATCAGTCATTTCTATCAGCTAGAAAACTTGGGTCAAACGTTGAAGGAAGCCCACAAATGAATGTCCCCAGGGTTGACAGGGCAGTCAGTGCCTGTCACACGTTTTGCCATCTGTGACAATGGGTCCGAGTCCAAATGTTGAAATCGGTTTTACAGTTCAGAAACATCACCCGACAACTCTGTCCCGACGAACAGATACACCGACAGTCAGAGGTCAACTGTGTGTGCAAAACTCACTTGCTGAAGCCATGTGGTGGATACTACCATGCAAAATCCCAAAACTTGGACGCCCCACCTCTTCACAACTACTTGTGAACTACGTCATCGGATTCTGAGCTCGTTAAAAGGAACCACGCATCAGTTGTGAGTCGCATTTCAAGCCAATTTATTTCATGAATAATTTCCACATAAAAGTCATTGTGCGCAAATAATTTGAAAACAAACCAAATAGGTGAGACGCAAAATGTTGTTTTCAGTTGCAAATTGTTGATTTGCCAACAACAAACATTTTGGTCTGCTGCGATCAGCATTTTGTCAGAACTTCTGACCAATTTTAGCGTGGTCCAAAATGACAGAAAGAAGGACAAAAAGCATTGATCGATCTATACAAATATTTTTGCAACAAATAAAGATATTTTGGTCACCTATTTAATTGTATTTCTTTTGCAGAGGCGAAACGACACCAGTCTGACTGACGTCGAAGAAGCCAGTGTGAAACGTGCGCAGAATTCAGTGACGTTTACACAACAGCAGAATGGATGTGGATAAACCGTGGAGTTCTTTGGCCCCTTTGCCTCAAGTACCTGGTTTACCCGATTATGGATGGCGTGTCTGTTTGAATCATAAGTTTACAGAAAAGTGCAGACCCTTCACATTGCCAAGATGGTTTCAGCTGCCTGGACTTTTGGGTCTTTCGGCCAGGTAAGTCCACTTCTTTTTCCGCATTTTTGGATCGATTTGCACCGGTGAAAGTTTTTTCCGGAAAACAGATCTTCGTTTGCGGATCCATTGTTCAGAAATTTCAAAGAACTGTCCAGAGATAAATTTTTGGGCTACATGTGCACGCCATGCAAGAACGAAGCGTAAATGAAGAGCGGGTGCATCAAAATGCAAGCACGGAGTTGGGGACGAAATGTCGGCAGACTCCTGGTTTTTCATGGGAGGCGTTTCCTCAGCTTCAGAAGTTGTAGATCTACTCTCACGGTTGATCTACATCACCCTTCTGAGTGGAACAAAAATGCTCACAGTTCAAAACTGTCCGTGATGAAAGCGCGTGTGTCTGTCATGAGTATGTACGAACTGCAATGGGAATGCTTCACGAGACTTTTGCGACGAATGCCCGCGGCAGTCATGCAAATGTGTTGAGAATCGCGGTTTGTACACTCATCACACACCACGATGCGACAGCCAACGGCGTGTCTGATCTTAACAGTGGTGATGGGATGTATTTTCAGATACCTGTGGCACTGGATACAAACGTACAGAAGCGGCAAGAAAATGTTCATAGACAACCTGGACTTGTGTCCCTGGAGGCCAATTTATGGTAAGTACGGCACCTGGGTGACCACTTTACGGTTGGTGCTGCACCTGGGTGCTCAGACAAGCTCAAGATAAAGTGACTTGGCGTCAAATATTTTCACGCCAAACCCCATTTTCTTTCGCGTGTCGTTTTCGTTGGAGCTCTCTGCACCTTGCACTTTGAACAGCTTTGTGTCCCTCAAGGTTTCTGTGAATAGCTTTGTGTCCCTCAAGGTTTCTGTTTTTCTTGCTCGAGAGTCTGGAGTCGTTGTGTTGACTTCTTTGCTAGTTTCCAATGGCGTCGCTCGAAGAAACGTCAGGGCAAACAAAGGGGGAAAAAATCGATACATGCAAGTTTGATATGTACCATTTAAATAATTGATTTTTCTGTGCATATCGAGCAGGAGGCAAGTTTGATCACAAACTTGATCAAACTCGCCTTAAAATACGTATAATGCGTGCTTTCCCAAGATCACACAACGCGTCATTCAAACAGTTGTACTCACAGCTGCCTATCGCTATCGGTCTTGTCATCATCACTGTCACGTGGCTCCAATGAAATCTTCCTTGATGCTGTTGAATTGCGTTCTGCAAAGTTCGCTTGTACGGACTGTGTTTTCTTTGTTCAAATTTGTACGTGTTTGTGCAAAATTGCGCAAGATTGATTCATCACGTGCCACGCACCTGGAGGGAGAGATTGGAGATCAGAACAAGTGCGTTCCATGGTGGGTGACGTTCTTGCCAAAGTATCATCGTGTAGATCTATTTATTGTTTCCCGCCTCTCTGGAATCAGTCATTCGATCCCCTTCCCTTCCAAAATCATCGAAGAGGTGTGCTGGATCCCCACCCAAGCAATATTCTCAGGACACGCATGCGTGCGTGTGCCTTCATTCGCACCTTCTTGTCTGAAGAGATGACCCCTCCCCTTCAGAAACTTTTGCATGGATGCGAAACTTTCTGGCAGAGTTCACGCGTCTTTGCGCGTGTCCATACAGCCAAGTGCTTGTGTTCTGGTTCTGTGGAATTGAATGCTCTCACGGCGCGTGTGTTCTGCTCTGCAGGCGCCCCGATTGGAGGGATCGGGTGCGGCACCATCGGACGGGGCTTCTGCGGAGAATTCTGTCGCTTCCAAATGATTCCTGGAATGTACAAATACCACATCGTGGAGGCTAACCAGGTAAACTGATCGGTATTATGGAACGACAAAAAGGAATATTGAAAACAGAAGGCGCAAAGCACACCAACCTGTAGAAGCTGCAATGAATCGGAAACTGAATTCTTCCAAAGCACGTGGAACCTTCAGAGCATCACTGTGTTCTTTGTCTTTCAGTTTTTGGTCACAATTCGGCGGGATGGGCAGACGGTGTACCAGCAGGTGCTGAGTCCGCACGGCGCGCCGCGATCCGGGCAGCTCGGCGCGTGGCGGTGGCGCTTCCCCGCGGCGCAGGCGCACTACCACGCCCTCTACCCGCGCGCGTGGTCCCGCTACGAGATCCCCGACCTGGGCGTCACGCTCATCTGCAGACAGATCTCTCCCGTCATCCCACACGACTACAAGGTGCGAAGCTCGACATACCGGTATTTTTGAGGGAAACGTAAATCTCCAAAAGTTTCTCCATTGGGACAGGATGGCACTTTGCCTGTTGGGACGATTTGTGTGGTCAGAGTGTGCGAAAAATGCTTGCGAAACTGAGATTTCCACGATTGAAAGTTCCTGTGGAATTTTCCCAACAGGACAGCAGTTTGCCGGCGGCGGTGTTTGTGTGGGAGGTGCAGAACGCATCACGTGACGAGCTGGACGTGAGCGTGACCTTCACCTTCAAGAACGGACAGGGGGCGCCAGAGGACGCCCTCGGCGGCGTCTGGAGCAGCGCCTTCTCACACAAAACGTCCGCGAGGGGGCGACAGCGCGTGTCGGGCGTCATGATCCACCAGGAGTTCAACGACCTGCCGTGCACCTACGCCATCGCCGCCAAGGACAAGGTACGAGCGAGTTGGAATAGTGAATCAACCCAACTTGTTGAGGTTGCAAAGAAGAGCCTGTTTGGACACTGCTGTCGAGAACGCAACCCCGATTGTGAACTGGAAACTTGTCGTTTTGCAGAAATCTGTCCACGTGTCGCACTGTGTGAGTTTCAACCCGAACGGATCGGGGCAGGAGATATGGGACGATCTGTGGGAGGACGGTCGGCTCGACTGCACAGGTGAGTCGCTCGCTAGTGCCTCGTGTTGCCTCACCGTTGGGGTGAAAAAAGCAGTTGGAGTCTACCAGAGGCCAGCCTTTGACCGGACAGAGCTGAATCGTTGATTTCTTGCTTTCCCCCCCCCCGCCCCCACCTCACGTGTCAAAATGAAAAAGATTCACATGTTTGCCAGTTCAAATTCGGCTGTAGACCTGTCAAAACTGCGCAAAAACAGGACGCGACGCGGGGCTTCTTTTGAACAATGAGAAAAGCTGTCGTGTCAGAAATGTGTGTTTTATTGGCTGGATGGGTCGTGCTTCACTTCAAGCTGACGGGCGTTTCGTCGAATCAGTTGTACAGTCATACACGTGACTTGCACGTTGTGAAACGCGTTGTGATTGGCAGAGATCCAGAGCGCGGAGACGGTTCGCGGGGAGGAGCTGGCTGCGGCCGTGTGCGCGCAGTGCGCCGTCAAGCCGGGCAAGTCGGGCAGCGTTGAGTTCTCGCTGTCCTGGGACATGCCCAACATCCACTTCGGCTCCAAACAAACCAAATACTGCAGGTGCGTCCGTCCAGCCATTCTGCGGCATCACTGTTTCAGGCAGAGATTTCAGAGTCGTCGTTGTGACAACGTGATCTTGCAGCTCTTTGATTGAGATAGATATTTTTCTGAAACGAGAAGTGTGTTATTTGCTTCAGTTTTGTCAGATTTTCATTCCCTTCCACAGGCGGTATTGTCGTTGGTTTGGAAACGCTGGAGACACTTCACCAAAACTTGCCAGTTACGCGCTGAACAACTACCCGGACTGGGAGGCCAAGATCGAGGAGTGGCAAAACCCAATACTCACTGCTAAGTACGTTTTCCGTTTCAAAACCTTGTGTCATGACCGTGCGCTTTGTCTCGGTCATGGTGTTGAAATCTCTGAAGTCACATTGTGTGTGCAGATGTGGTTACTGTGCGCAAAGCAGATGTGCATTTCCCGCCGTACAGATCATTGCCATCGTGGTACAAGTCAGCATTGTTCAACGAGCTGTACTTCGTGAGCGACGGGGGCACGGTGTGGCTCGACCCGGTGTCGCAGCCCGTGCGCAACGGCTTCAAGCGGCCGCACGGCGCGGACGGGGCCGACTGGCATCCGCACGTGCTCGAGTGGGGCAAGTTCGCCTACCTAGAAGGTGCGTTTCACGCCCAGTGCGCGCGCATGCGCGCCTGTGTCCGCAGGTCTTGTGCGATCGAGTATTGCGCAGTTCAGAGTGCCGGCACCTCGAGTTGTTGCCAACGATTTGCGAGATGCACTTGAGTTGCAAGTGCCGCTGCGAACTGAACTGGAAAACTATAGATTCAAAGGACAGTGAATGTCAAGGCATGTGTTGCAACAAAAAATCGCGCTGTTTCAACGCATCTCGTGTCGACCTCATAGCTCTGCTTGCTGCATGTTTGCACGGCATACCGCCCTGGTCTCACGATGACTTTTGCTCTTCTTTTACAGGACAAGAATATCGCATGTACAACACATACGATGTTCATCACTATGCCTCGTTCGCTCTGCTCATGCTTTGGCCCAATCTCCAACTGTCCATTCAGTATGACATCGGTAAGTCCTGCTGCAGTCAGTCTTATTCAAGAGCATCGTACCGTGTTTTTCTGCTCGGCTGAGCAGTCGTTCTCGCGACTCTATGTCCAGCCTACAGCAACGTCACAGAAAATAGTTCCGTCTGGTGCCAACAGTGCAAAGAAAGGAGCGCGCATCGTGCGTTTTCTGCTCGGTTGAACCTGTTTCAGAGACGATGGTTTTCGAACAAAGCAAGACACGTATTTTCCCCCACCCACTTCCAACAACGATAACAGCATTGGTGAATTTTGGAAGATGGAAATTGCTTGTTGCTAAGTGACGCTTCTTCTCTTCTGCGCGTGCGCAGCGTCCGCGGTGCGGAAGCAGCAGCCGAAGCGGATGAAGTACCTGATGGACGGTCACGTGCTGCCGAGCAAGGTCGGAGACACGACGCCGCACGACATCGGGGACCCGGGTACGTGACGTGCGCGCGCACACCGGAAACAGCCGAAGCTGCGCAGCCCTGTGTTGTGCATTTCCCCTTGTGTGGTCAAACCTGTGAGATCAGGACGTGTTTGGATCTTTTCGATGCCTACCTGTGTTTGTGTTGCGTACCCGCAAATGACAGTGAGCACTGCTTTACTTTGAACCACTTGACAAAGTTACGAGGACATCAGAGCCATGCACAACCCATTCAGTGTGAAATGAGCCTGCACCTCGTTCTGTACCGCGTCCTTGTCCTCGTTCACAGACGACGAGCCTTGGGAGCGAATCAACGCGTACCTGATCCACCCGACGCAGGAGTGGAAGGACCTCAACACCAAGTTCGCGCTCCAGGTCTACAGGGACTACACGCACACGCGCGACTCGAGCTTCCTCGAGGACGTCTACCCCAGTGTCAAGGTGCGCACGCGCACGCGGGGACACGCACGTGACACGCAACACGCATGTTACACGGCGACACGTACACACGCAAGCAAGAACAAACGCTTCTGAGGATACGTACACTCAGGGTTCCCACCGCACCTGGAAAATCTGGAAAAACAGGGCCAGACCTGAAAAACCTGGAAAAACAGGGGGGTTTGGGGGCAAAAACCTGGAAAATTATTGCAAAACCTGGAAAAAAATGTTGACCTCAGTGTGAAAAAGCCCAAGAGCCTCAACAGAAAAAGCATTTGAAAAAAAAATCCAGCTCAAGCAAGAGGTCCTAGATTCTGTTTGTTTGTCAAGACAAAGGTTTAGGAATTATTGGTTTTTATTGGAACTTCAAAAATATAATTCTTACATGAAGAATTTATTTCAAGCCTGAGTATTGAGGATAAAAAATCTCAAATATTCTAATCAGAACTGGTTGACTGGAAATTTTCCAATTCATAACCAATAATAGTAGGAGAGATCAAAGTTTTGTTCTGTATAATTTTAAAACAAAGCTTCCCTAAAAAAAGTGACAATTCAAAATTGCATTGTTAGTATTCATATTTTATACTGTATGTTAAAACATTAATTTACAGGTTCCTTTGAAAAAAATTTAATTTTTGCCAAAAGTTTTTTTCAAGCAAAAAATAACTTTATTCTGCTTTATTTGTTTTGGAAAAATGGTATACAAAACCCATAAAAAAAACCAAAAAATACCTGGAAAAAACTTTGAAAACCTGGAAAAATCATGGAAAAATCATGGAATTTTGTTGGTCAGCCGCAGTGGGAACCCTGCACACTTGAGCAAACCTGCGCACTCAGGCGGCGTCCAAACGATCGAACTTGCAGTCGTCTTTTGGTGATGATTTGGGAGAGAGACCACACACACTCACGCATACACACACACACACACACACACACACACACACACACACACACAGCGGCTCAAGGAAATCAACTTGTGGACAATGATAAGGAGTGCATGACAAATATCCCCGGCGTTGTCCACTGCCGCCCAGAATATCCCCTTTGCTGCAAGAATCAAATTGGTGTTCAACTGAGAAGTCCAGTCTCGAGTTTCCATCAAACTCGACTCTTCATGACTCTTCGTGCAGGCTGTGATGGAGTACTCGCTCAAGTGGGACACGGATGGAGATGGAATCATCGACAACGGAGGTTTCGCCGACCAGACGTACGACGCGTGGTCCATGAAGGGAGCCAGGTCAGACACACACATACACACACACACACACACACACACACACACACACACACACACACACACATGGTGACTCACTGTGAGTGAGTGGCAGTCGGGGGGAGACATCAAGATCCAGACAGTGACACTCCCAACAAACATCAGTGCCTGTCTTTGATGACATGTTGGTCACTGAGTCTGACTGTTTTCCTGTTTGTGTTGGCAGCGCGTACTGCGGCGGTTTGTGGGTGGCGGCGCTGAAGGCGTTCGTCGAGATGGCGACACTGATGAAGGACGCCGACGCTGCGCAGCGCTTCTCCGTGCTGCTGACGCGGGCTGCGCGCAACTACGACTCCAAACTGTGGAACGGTGAGGTGCCTCGGTGTGCGTCGGTTACAGTGAAAGAATCCTCCCATTATCGTCTGGCATTGTGAAGGACTCGAAAAGATTGGAAAGTGAAAATTCAACTCTGAGATGAGTGTGCGGTGTGTAGTGGAGTGGACAGGATCGAGATTCCGCTTCGCGTTGCAGGGAGCTACTACAACTTCGACAGCAGCTCGAGCAGTCACCATGACAGCGTCATGTCGGACCAGCTCGCCGGACACTGGTTCCTCAAGGCGTCGCACGTCCCCGACAGCGCGGTACGTTCAGAGCAGGGGGCGCCACGTGCAGTGTTGTTGAGCCGTGAAGACAGCGCGATTGTGTGGTCGGATCAAAGTTTCAAGTTGAATGACCGCATCCGCACAACATGCTCGCTGCGAGTTTCCTCTTTTCCGTTGCTTCATCTCACGTTCGCTGTTCTCCCTGACGAGATTTCTACCTCATGCCCTTGTTTGAGTGTGAATCGGGATTCATCCCACGTTCCGTTGCTTGGTGTAGAAATCGATGAGCAGTGCAACACACATATGCACACACATATGCACGCACACACACACACACACACACACACACACACACTCACTCACTCACTCTCTCTCTCTCTCTCTTTCTCTCTCTCTCTCTCTATCTCTTTCTCTCTCTCTTTCTCACACACACACACACACACACTCACTCACTCTCTCTCTCTCTCTCTTTCTCTCTCTCTCTATCTCTCTCTTTCTCTCTCTCTTTCTCACACACACACACACACACACACACACACAGAGCTCTGGACGCATGACCGTTGTACGCATTCGGGCCCACTCTGAGACGTGTGTGTTCTCGTGCGCGCTGCAGGTGTTCCAGAAGGACCGGGTGCGCCGCGCGCTGCAGGCGATCCACGCCGGCTGCGTCCTGCCCTTCGACGGCGGCCGCATGGGCGCCATCAACGGGATGCGCCCCGACGGACGCAAGGACACGTCGTCGCCGCAGTCGGAGGAGTTCTGGACCGGGGTCACGTACTCACTGGGCTCGCTCATGCTCATGGAGGTATGTCTGCTGAACTGAACTGTGTAGTGACCAGTGTGGAGATGCGTCCGCTTCAATGCAGTGAATGTGTTGAAGACTTGAGTTCACACGATATACGCACGCGAATGCACGAAGTCGGTGAAGGGATGTGGTGCGAGTTGCTGTGATGATGCTTGCTATGTTGAAGGGTGCTCGTGGTGACAATGATCGGGAATGTTGGAACTCGAAAATTAATGGACGACACAAGCCCCAAATTAGCTCGGCTAATTTCGCATTTGAAACCCTACTTGTTGCTGAAACCGAATTCAACGAAGACGGTTGTCAGACTGACCACAAACTCAACTGTCTTCCGCGCAAGTTTCATGTCCACGATGATTGACAGAATCGCATTGATTGACAGGACCTGGAGGAGGAGGCGTGGCAGACTGCGTACGGCGCGTACCACGTGTGTTGGGAGCGCTACGGCCTCGCCTTCCAGTCTCCCGAGGCGTACATGGACGACCGGCGCTACCGCTCGCTCGGCTACATGCGCCCTCTGGCGATCTGGGGGATTCAGCACGCCATCGAAAACTTCAGACCGGAGCTGCTGGAACCGGGCGAGTAGACCGAGACTATGATGCTACAGGAGACGCGCAGCCCGTTCACACTGGAACCGATTCTCAGCGAGACACTGAGCGATTTTGCCTGTCGGATTCTGTTCCATTGTGAACGGGTTTCCAAACGGTCGTTGGCAGAGAAGCCAGCGAGGACTCGCACAATAAAAAGGAAGAACGGGTGAGGGTTGAGGTCGGCTCACACCGGATGCGTTGTGTTTGTACGAATCCATGTCGTGCGTACTAGGCAAAAAAAAAAAAAAACATGAACGCACGACGTTGAAATTTCAGCATGTCACGTTTGGATGTCATTTCAGCCGTTTCAAATGTAGAAAAGGCAATTTTATCAATCGGTTCAAACGCCCGTGGGTAACACGACGTTGGGGTGTTGAGGTGATTTCAAACGTCGTAGACACTCTACTTGAACTTCTCGTTGTGATGAAGAAGACGCAGTAAAATTTGAGCTTGAACGCAGCACACGACGCATCCGGTGTGACACGGACCTGAAAAGCTGCTGTGGCGGAGGTAGAAGCAGCTGTGTGATCTGGGATGTGATGTTCTGATCCGAGATCAGAGTTTCTACACGTTGTTGGTTGCTGAATCAAATTTGATATTTATCGTCACATGTTTCCTGTTGTTAGTTGATCTGATCTTGACTCAATCGAAATCCATTTTTAGCACAGCTTTGGGCAGATAGAATTTTTCGCGCGACTGCTGCTTCTGTAGTAGTTCTGCGCGTGTGCGAAATGCCTTGCAGGTGAATCTGCAGGCAATCAGTGGGGGGCGGGGGCGTGCGTGCGCGTGTGTTTGTGCGTGTGTGGCAAACAGACCAACAAAGCTTGTGTCCCGCAAGCGCGAAGATTCCAAAGAGCAATGTTCCAAAATATGGTTGGCGGTGGCGGTGTTGTCTCTCAGTTCTCCCAATACCATAGAAATGAAATCATCACTGTGGCGCAAAATGACCGTCAGTCAGTGGTGCTGGTGGGAACAGATATACTTGTCAGCTCAGTGTCTGAAAGTTGTTTGGATAAATGAACAACACCTGTTTTGGGAGATTTGAGTAGCGAGGTGAGAGAAATGAATGTCTGCAACAGCTGAGTTTCAGTGCGGGGTGGGGTGGGGTGGGGCATCTGTGAGAGTGCCTGTGAGAGTGCAAAAAGTTTCTTTATGACTGGCAGTGATACTGTTTTTTGAGAGATTTGAAGACGTGATGCAGTGTGCACGTTTCCCAACAGCTTAGAAATTCTGTGGGTTATTTTTGGTGAGAGTTTTAATTAAAATTGTTCGTTTTGACGGGCGGTGCCTCCGCTGCCGTTCACCGTTGCTTACTGCTATTCTGATGTTGAACTCCGATCGTGATCTGAGAGGCGAGAACGCAGATATTGTTGGGGAAAAAAAAAAAAATAGAAACTCGGCCTGCTTCACATCTGAGTGACGCTGCGTCGTCACCTGCAACGCAGCGCGCGTTGCCCAGTCTCTTGTGCAGGGATGTAAGGGTTTCACCCACGCTTCGTGAAACAGGGCAAAATCCACCTGTTCGATGTGGTTGTTGTACATCTTGAGATGAACGTAAATCTCACGTGGTGGTTGGTTGAAGCCAAAGTTGGTTGAAGCCAAAGTTGAGGAATTCACAACAGTATTGGGTGTTTCATTTCACCCCAGTGTGTGTTCATCTGTGTGGTGCGAAACAAGTTTAGAATTCAGAGCTGGTCAGTGACAGCGTGCTATGAAGAGCGAGTTCGTTTTGTCTGAATCGAGCGAATGAAAGCCGTTCGCTTTTGCAGTTCTTTTCATGTTTTCTCTCACATGTGTTTCAGTTTGGAAAAGTTGGGAAGAAATTCCCAAATCCTCAGCGGGCATTGTGAATGTACAAGCCGTTTCTATTTTTGTACACACAGCCATCAAGCTTCAACTCACCAAAGGTTTCAGATCAATTTGCACTTTTGTAGAAATGACCTGTGATTTTGTTTTCAATTACAACACAACTGAGAATCCACAGACTGCAGATCTGCTGTGCCCTTCACGCTGGGTACAGTGAGAGTGACTTTTTGTTGTGTGATGTCGGGGGGGGGTGAGGTATATTCGAGTTTTTCTGGCAGTGTGAGAAAATGAACTTTTGGTTTGATTTCCGTGTATTCACTTGCATTTTGCGACACCAAAAGAATTGTGCTTATGGGGTGTGTTGTGTGTGTCGGCGTACGGAGTGGTCACATTTGCGTTGGGATTCCCAAAGCCGTGTTCACACTGGGCGCCACGTCGGTGTGAACTGCTCTGGGTGTTTGACAACAAAATTTGACCATGTTCGGTTTGTCGGGTTTTTGTCAGCTGAGTGAAAGGTGTACGAGAAAATGATTCCCGTTGTGCGGTTGTCGAATGAAATGTGCTCGTATAGTATGGTACGTACACGTGCGGTGGATGTGGAAAACACACTGCCCTCTTCTTTGGCAACTCGCTGTGAATATTTTTACTGCTGTTTCCACAGTTTTATTTCTTGTTCCTTTGTCACCCCAGGAGGGCACATTCTTTCGTGGTGAAATTCACCAGAAACGGCGTTGAGTTTTGTGAACGCGTTTTGCCGTGCGGAGTCTGGAGATGATCGAATTTTCAAACGTTTTTACATCATTGTTACCAACAGTCGACTGCCCAGTTGAGCAAAATTTCCGTAGATCCTGGTTTTGTCGCAGCGACGACTTGAGGCCTGTTTGACTCTGCATGCGTCGTCTCCGCAGCGTCTTAATTCGTAGATGTTCGCACCTCCTTGACTTGGACAGGAACAACGCACGAGGGAAGAGATATGTTTTGTCAATTGTCTGTGTCTCCTTGGCAGTATCAACACTTCGCTCCCCGTGGATCTGCATTCCTCAGAGATATTATTGTGTGTTCCACAGAATTGCTCCTGCTATTTTACGTTTCTGAAAGGACGGCGCTCTTGTTGCGTCACCACGGAGTTTCTAACTGAAGATGTGGTCCTGATTTTATGATGTTCATTTCTACACACCTGACATATACGTGCAATAAACTGGTCAAATAAATAGATCTACATAGTACAGACTTCGTTCATGTCAGTCTTGGCAAGCTTCGTGACTTTGCGATGTCAGACTCGCTGCAACCTGAAAATTCCTGGCAAAACTGCCCGGATGCCACTGCTCATTGCGGATACACATCGCAAGATTGCAAGCACAGATTGCACCAGATTGCCATGCAAGTGGAGTGGCCATTGACTGTCACTTTGTCCCAATTCCACACGGTCTCATTGCGATTTTCCAGCTGACTAAAAGTGTGCAGAAACCGGTGATTTCTGGGCCTTCGTTAAAGTGCAGGTCACAGCCGCGAAGAGGCCTGTTTCAGGTACGAGTGTCTGCGAAAGTCCTTTTCTACCACGCGCTTGTCTCGATTCGGATTTTTAAGGCTCTTTTTCATGTTTTCTCGATCAGTGTGAGAGTGGCGCTTCTCACACTGAGATTTTTGGTCATGTTTGATGGAAAAAAAGGTCGTAACCTGTTTCACAATTTATTTAGCCACCTCTATTGGATGGCCACTTTTACTCAGCCAAAGACAGACAAAATCAACATATTTACAAGGCATTTGGCCAACACAACAAAAAAATCCAAACCAAATGTCTTTTTAACACAACCAAAAAGATTTCTCAAAAATTCCATACAAAACACAAAAAAAAACCCTCAAAACTTCAGTTTGATATTTAGGCTCTTCAACTTCCTTTTGGCCATCTCTTTGTCAATTCTACGCAACACTTTGCATTTTTCTTTACACTCATCATCCAAAAATTGACAAGGCCTTTTGTGAGCCGGGTTTTGAACAAACAAGTGGTTGTCCACAGCTTTGGCTGCTGGTTTCACATCAGGAATCTCATATTTGTCAATATCAAACTCAGGTGGAGGCTTTGAAACAGTTGCTGTTGGAGATGCATTTTTTGCACTCAACACAACATCACTTGCGTCTTCCAAAATTTTGTCCGAACTTCTCTTGTAAAATCTGACTGAATCAGACTTGTGCCCAGTGAACTGTTTTATGGTTTGTTCATCCACGCCCTTCTGGTACAACCGTGTAGCCGCACTGACCCTCAGAGAGTGATTTGTGAATTTTCCACTCAACCCAACCTTTGAACAGAGACTTTTCACAACTGGACGCAAACTGTTGATCCCAATAGGCTTATCAATGTACCATTGTTTCGGACTCCTTTTTCTGTCACAAATTTCCTTCTTGTAAAAAGCATTTGTCTTCCCATCAGGCAACAAACTTGTGTACTTTTCAAACAAATGGATGGGACAACGGTCAGTGTTTTCCAAATTCTCATAAATCCGAGCAGTTTGAGGTTGGTATTTTTGGTGCGAAATTCCCCCCTGGTTCGTTTTGCTCTTTCTGTCCTCTTGATACAGCAAAATTTCCGACCCTTCCCCTTCTGAACTGTGATTTGGGGATTGAAGCCAGGAGCTCACAAATTTCGATGTTCCTCACCTCCCCTTAATGCGAAACCAAGGCCCAACAAATACATCACAGTGTGACGAAGTTGAATTGGGTTTTCTTCGCCCAAAATGCCGTTCTTCCACATTTCCTCTTCGCTCTCAACAGGAATAGCTTCAGCTCCTTGCCTTTCAAAACCAACCTCGGATGCTCATTCTTTCATCAAATTATCAAGGGTAAACTTCATACGCTTGAATTCTGGACCATCAATCAGTTTCCAAAAAATACCTCGCCATTCCAAATAAAATTGGATCAACACAACAAGCTCGTACAGAGACTTACTGGGAAATTCCTTCCCATCCTGATGTCTCACCTCATTTACAAATGAACACAAGCAAAAACTTAAATGCTCCGCATTCAAGTCATCCGCATCAATGTTGCACCAACCGATCTGAAACACTTCGACCACATCAGTCCACAAGCGATGTTGCCTCCACGATTTGAACAGACCAACTGCCCAGTCAATCTTCCTGTTTGTGTTCACAGAAAATGTCTTTTTCGACAGTTCATCCAATGCACTCTGTTCTGTGGGCTTCTTGAACCGAAATTCTTTCTTCTCCGTCGCTCCCGTTCCGTCCTTTGTCTCATCTTCTCCAAGGTTTGGGCACAAATCAAACACTGCACCATCAGTGTCACTTTTGGGACAGTCTGGTTCAGCATCAGAGTCATCACTGCTTCCATACTCAACAAGATAAATGTCCGGGGGGTCAGGTGTGAAGTTCACGACATCGATCGACTCGGACATTGCGGAGCCACCACATGATGAACTCTTTTGGGAACTGCATACACATGATGAACTCTTCTGGGAACTGCAGAAAGATGCTTCGTCGCTGGCTGTTTCATTCAACGTCTGTGTCAAAGTCCATTCGGGCCTTTAAACGTGATAAATTGGAATTTTCAGATTTTTTTTCTCAAAACCCAACATGGTGCATATTTCGTCCTCACAACATCTGGGAACTTGCACTGATGATCGCCGCACCAACTTCCAAATCGAGGCTCAAATACGTCAGAATGAGGCCAAGCACTGTTTCAGGGCAGGTGACATAGATTTCAAACAAATATAACTAAATGAAACTCACCTAAATTCCCATTCCGAAAATGTTTGGTCGAACACAGATAAATCTGTCTCATCATTTCCACTCTCAGACTCAGAATCAGACGACACCTTGGATTTCACATCGAGCGCCTGATTCACCAGACCCGGAAATGGAAAATCTGTCATGGCTGCCAACAGCACAAACAAACAGGTGCAGACAACTAACTTTTCCTTTTCTCATTGCAGTTTCGACATGATTCATGTCGAAACCATATTTGAAGACAACACACAAACAGGTCGGAATTGATCCAAGCATCTGTGAGCAGAAATGGCAGCGCGCACCACGATGTCGTGTGAGGTCACTCCACTCACGCACAAGTCGCTCGATTTGACTTTCGCACAAATTTACTCAACATTCTTGCATAACACTCGAGCAACATCGATTTTGCACTGAAATTCGGTGCAAAAACGACACCGCAATCGTGCCATGCAAGAATGTCTCGTAAATCAGTGCGAAAGCACAAATCTCGAACGACCAGTGCGTGAGTGTCGCTTCTCACACTCCAACGGGTGCGCGATCCCTGTCTGAGAACGGGTGCTGTGGACGCACACCTTGTGGTGTGCGCGTGTGTGCACGCTCTTTGTGAAGACACAATTCAATTTCGGCAAGTTTGTCAGAAGAAAATTTGTTTGCTCTGCCGGTGGGGTACAATTCCGGCTCGCGCATCCGTAACCCACATGCATGGACACTAATCAACACAGCTGCTTGCTTGTTCCGCGGACGTAGCGTCTCGCATTCAGTGAAAACCAGGCTTAAGCTGACAGCAGAATCATTTCCTCAAGCGTCTACCCCAAGATGAATTGTGTCGCTAGACAGGTGCAGTTGGAGGATTTTCAATTGTGAGTTGGACCCACAGATTTGCGACGCCGCCGTCAGCTGACCTCGAAACGTCTAGGAACGGAACAACGGCGCACGAGAAACCTCGTTTCTGGGAATTAATCAACTTCGTCGGATTTGCAGCTGCATCTTATTGTTTCTCATGCAGGATTGTGGCTTTGAATTCAGGTCCTTGGACTAAGTCTGGAGAGCGAGCAGTCAAGGGGCTGTAATTTCTCTTTAACAAATCACTGCCACAGTCTCAGCTCTGCAGGCCTGCAGTCAGCGCTTTTTCCTTTTCGGGCCAAAGACGAGTGTCACGAGAACAAAGGCGCCTTGGAGAGGGCATCAGGTGCCAGGGACGCAGCGTCTTCAAAAGCCTCGTTCAAACTTGTTGTGAGAAGTGTGAGAATTGAGGTAGAAATTCGTGTCACTGAGGAGAGAGAGAAAATGGCTTCAGAAAAAGTCAGACAGTCCGCTGGGAAACAAGGTTCATCGTTTTGCACAAGTGTCAAGGACCATGCAGCTGCAGAACTGGCGAGTTCTCCGGATTGGGGCTCACAAAGAGCGGTCAAATTTGTTCAGTGGGGTTGGCACGGACCTCAATTTTGTGGTTCCGCAACATATAGCAAACAAACTTGAAGCTGGGCCAATTTCAAAATTTTTCTTGGGAGTGGGGGTTCCGGTACGGAGTCTGGGCCCTCATCTCTTGGTTTGCCAAGCCTCGTACCATAGGTTTTTCTCTTGCTGGACGGCAAGATGCAAGCACAAAGCAAAGCTGATAACGTTTCCTAAACTTGGTTGCATCACACTCACCGCCTGAATGCGTGGGATTTAGTGCTCAGTCACTCAAGGACTCAGATGTCTTTGCTCGTGCACACATTGGGACTTCTCTGACTGATTGTGTTTCTCGCAGAAGCCACTCAGGCTCTCATTGCGTGTCAAGAGCTGTTTGCTGGAGGCTTGCGAGACTTGACACTGGTAGATCCCAGAAAAACTCTGGATACACAATCACATCTAGCATGCTCGACTCGTGCAACCGTTTCTTCGCAGGAAACCATGAACAGTTAGATCTGATTGGTGATGAGCAACCCATGCAATGCAAGTAACAGTTGAATCACAATCCTCGTACTTTTGTCGACTCAGACAGATCCAGCAAAAAAATAGGGAGGGCGACCTGCCTCAAGGGCCCCAAGGGAAAATGTGTTGGGAAACAAGATTTTTGAACCCTGAAGCGGGGTGAAAGCTTTCGGGGGTGATGGGCCCCTGATCGGGAACGCTCACTCTCGCATGATCAGTGTGCATCAAGAGGAAAAGGGACGGCCCTTGAAGGCAGGTGGTTCGGCAATAAAAGTCACGACCAGTCGTACACTATCCTCTCTCCTTCCGTTTGTCTCCTCTGGTTCAGCGAATGGGCACCAAATGAGAATGGACTTGCAGAGGAGAGGCTTCCTCTTGAACTGTGATGAAACGAGAACGGCGTTTACGAGCAAAAAGCTTTCAGGGATGCACGCACGTGCGTTTTATAGTGGCTTGTACATCTGTTCTCACAACTCGGGTTCCTGACTCTCATCCCCAATAGAATTTATGAACTGCACATGCAAATTTACAAAATTTTCTCTGTCCTGTTGTCTCTGCATAGAAGGTCGCCCCCCTGGCCCGCCCCTTGAAGAAAATTCAACCCGGAACTACTCGCAATCTCAATACGAGTATCCTGACTTTCTGGTTGAATATTCAACCGCACATGCAGAAGTTTTGCGTCTGCAGGTTCAATTTGCTTGTTTGAAAAGCCAAATGAAGGAAAATTGCGAAGCGGGTTTCAGGCCACTTGAGTGTCATCCATCTCACAGTGCGATCAGCAGCCTTTTCCTCACCCACGCAATGCGTCGGAAGGTATTTTCAAGTCTCGAGCCTCATCAAAAGAAAGAGAAACCTGAAATTCCTCTCATCAAATCTACCTTTTTCGCTTGCGAAAGGGCATGTTTTGTTCTGGTCTGTTTTTACGAAATTCAATCTGATACTCAGGCAAAAAGCTGAAATTCTGTTCAAAAACTGAAGCTGGGAGTTCAACCTGACACTCAGGCACAAAGTTGAATTTCTGTTCTAAAATTGAAGCTGAGAATAGAACATTTGTGAATTTCTTTCAGCATGAATTGCAGAAATGTCGCTCTGCAATAGAATATGCGAAAACAGGAGCCTTTCCTTCAGTTTATAGACACAAGAATGCACCTGCACGTCGTTGGGACCATGGAAACAGCAATTTGCGACACAGGTTGCTTGGCTGAAAGCACTGCGTAGATTTTGCTGAGCAAAATGATTTAAAGATTTTTTCTCCCATTAAGCGAGGGCTTGGGACACGAAGTTTGGTTTCTTGTGGAAACATCAACAAGCCCGTTCCTGTGCAGGTCCAAGGCACCGAAGGAGCCTTGTCCCCTGGGGTTCCGACAACTCCCCGCTCCCATTGGGCGCAAGTCCAACTATTCTTCTCAAAATCTCGTCTTCTGTCTGTGTTTTTTGCCCACACTCCGTGTTTTGGGTCTCTCTGATCACTATCCGGGATTTCCTGGAGGTTTGACACAAATGGGCCTTGTCACTGAGTTCAGGTTCTGTGTCAGGTGTTCTGCTCACGTCACTCTTGTCGTGCGCTCTGGGTTCCAGTGAAGATCGCGGAGTTCTCTCCGCTGACAAAAGGGAGGTTTCTATGCAGCCCGCGGGGACCTGCCCGGTGCCATTTCACGTCCAGTGCAAAACCAGTTTTTTTCTCTATGGCTTTTTCACAGGCTACAAATCCAACTAAAATTCACTTTGGCTACAGGTTTATGTTTTTGAGACCCTTGGTGACATCCAGTAAGATTTTGAGAAAAATGTATCAGGATAAAGGTATCAAAATATCTGATTATTTAAAATTTGTTCTCCTGGCACCGGACGTGAAATGGCATGGAGGGGCACCCGCACGGAATGCATAGAAACCTCTCTAAACTCTAAATACCTGGAGTCCGATTGTTTCGGCGAACCTTTTTGTTATATAAAAGTTGCGGGCTGCGTGTGGAGCAGGGGCATCGACCCCAACTTTGAAGATTTGTGACTGTCAATACAAAACAAAACGTTTGTGGCTTGAAATGCAAAACATGAGGAGAGCTGTTTGCTCCAAGGTCAGGGGTCGTCGCTCCTATAGATCTTCCCCTGCAATTTCCGACGGCCAAACCACATTGCAAGTTCGAGCGTGTTGAAATCCTGTCGCATTTGGAAGTTTGAAACAATCATCCCATCTGCAATTTGAGTGTAAATTATTTCGAGTTTCAACCTGCGCTCACCATCTGTTTCAAATCTACGGTTTTCGAGGCTCAATAGACAGTCGTTGGTGCCGGAAAACATTTTGCATGATTTCCCCGGACATGAAGCGTTGCAAAAACAGAAGTAGAAATACATTCGATTTCACAATTGTCGCAAATCTTAACACAGCGTGAAGCTTCATTCTTCGAGATTTTTATTCACGTTTTCCCGAACTGCAGGTGGGTCGAGTAAACTTCGCGGTTTCCGATAACGGGTTTTGTTTGTTTGCCACACAGGTCGAGGGTGGGGGTCACAACAAAACAAGTTGAACTCAAAAGTTGTCGTTGCTTTGAACGCAAAAGCCCAAACGATTCGATCCCCACTTTGACAAGTACAAGCAAACAGGTATGCGCCTCCAACAACACAGTGGGGGTACATAATGAATTTGTTTTTGACAACCCAACGCCCCTGAATCCGCCCTTCGTTTGCGTACCCTGGAACAACAAAGAGTTCACGGTTCCTCAAATGTTCACAACTCATCGGCGTGGCCCAGGGACCGCCTCCCGTCCTTCTGCCCCTGCACGTCCCCGGGCGTTGTGCCCGCAGCCTCGGCGAACTCCGCTCTCCACGCGCCGGAGTCGTCCCCCCGGTTCCTCCAGGGCGGAGACAGGTCCCAACCCTCCCTCGGGGTAAAGTAGAAAAAACTGTTCACGTAGAACTCGCCCTGGAGGGTCTTGGGCCTCCCGTGTACGAGCCTGGAGGACTCGAAGAGCAGCATGTCCCCAGGGCTCATCAGGATCTCCCTCCGGATCCCGTCGTAGCCGATGATCTCCAGGGGCCACGTGTTCGGGTTCGGCTCCTGGGTGACCTGCAGTATGGCTCCTATTACATGCCCCGTCTCCACTTCATCCACGTGCATTCTGACGCGGGATCCTTTGGGATACATACGGATCCTCGTCACGATGCCTTCCCCCTTGGTGGGATGCAGAGAACACTTGCACCAGGCCTCGAGGATCGGCTGAAGCTCTTCAGCCAAGTAGAGAGTCTTTCCCTCGGAGAGCGTCACCTGTTTGATATCGACCTCGTCGAGGTTCCAGGCCGTGAGGTGGTTTGGGTAATACTCGTGGGTGAGGCGCTTTTTGTTCTGCTCGAATATCTGCAGCAGCATGGCGTGGACGTGCTCGGGGATTTTGGTCAGCAGGTGTCCGTCCTCGGTGAAGTTGGGCACAGCGCGCGGCTGGGTGAGGATGTTGAAGTGTCTGCGGTGGTGAGAGCAGAGTAGGAGCTTTGCGCTCTCCTCACTCTCCATGCGCTCCAGGTGAATCTTGATCCGCCACACTTCCTCCTTACCTCTGTATTTGCTTTGCTCAGAGACGGTTAAATTTGCATTGCCCTTCAGCTGAAAAGCGTTGAGAAATTCTTCGTCGTTTGCAGTGTAGGCCGTGACGAAGTTTGACGCGTACGAGTCAAACGTGATGTTATCATCAGGCTTCACCAGCATGGTCTCCTCACTTCCCTCCGGGAGGTAACCTTCAATGTGCAGAACGATATCCTGCTTCAGGTTGTTGTGGAGTGACACAGTTATGAGGCTCTGCTGCCAGATCCACGTCAGCAGATGTGAGTAATCTTCCCCCGGATAGGTCAGGGCTTCCTCCAGCTCCTGCGATCCCCGCCTCACGTAATTGACCTGTAGACAGCAGCTCTCGGCGACTCTCAGCCTCTTGGCCACGTCGTACTTGTCGCTGTAATGGAACCACGAGTTGTTTGGTGCAGACACGTGATCGTGCCTGAGCACCGCCAGAAAACGGGGACCAGGCAAATGCGCCTGGAGCAGCGTGACCCAGAGGTCCTCGGCGGCACCTGCGCACTGCGGTCCGTACAGCAGCAGCACGGCGCTCCTCCGCGCCTCGTTCTCCTTGTTGATCATAACGTCCTCGAGGTGCTCTCCGTTGAGGATTTCTGCGCATGCGTCCTCCGTCGTTTCCCGCCAGCTGAAGACGACGCGCAGAACGAGGACGCTGCACACCAGGACGGCGCTGTGGCACCCTGGATACAACTCCTTCATCTTCTATGCGACGCAGAGACTCGGTTGTCACCTTCTCGTGCAAGCAATTTGCATGCACCGTCTGCTTTTTTGTGGATTCTCAAGTTTCAACGGAAGTTAATTCCGCTGTTGCGTCAGTAGTCAGCTTCCCTTTCCTTCCGCGAGCGGCTTTACGATTCTGAAACGACAGAAGGATAAATTTTGCAGAAATCGCGTTGAAGACAGTTGTCTACCCAGGAAGGGCGGGGCGGGAATCAAGGTTTGATTCACAAGAGAGGTTCAATTGCTGGAGAAACCTGACCCAGGAAAGAAACAAGATTTCCACTTGTCGGGGAACACCTCGTTTTCAGCGCGGTCCCACAATTTGGAACGAACGTGGTCTTTTGAAAAAGTCTCACACCATCATGATGGACACAAAATTTGCACCGTCCAAATTCACGACAGAGGCAGAATCCTCAGCCAGAACTTCCAACTTGCAACGTGAATTCACCCCTGTTCTGTGTTGTTTCTTCCGCAACAAGAATTGCACCTGCTGGCCGCCCCCTGGCTTATTCGACCAGGAGCACAATTTCGCTGTCTGTCGAAAGGAAATTGTTGCCAAAGAAAAAAAGACATTTTGGCATCAGCAAATGCAACAAAAATACAAGGTTCCCACAAGGAAGCCAAGTGATTGTGATTTCCTTTCTTCATCCTTGGACCCAGGTTCCTGGATGCATGGCGGGACAGGATTGTGAACTGCACGCACCGTGCAACCACGACAACTTTCAGGCGTTGTGTCAGCAGTTCTGAGAAACCCTTCAAAAACTGAAGACACTTCATCTCGGGCCGTTTCCATGGGAAGTTACCATGGGAAGTTACAATTGTCACGTCACGTGTAATGCAGTTTCCTTGGGCCCGAATCCACTTAGAACCAATCCGACGCCGATGTTTACAGAGCTAATGAAACAAATCAAATACATAAGAGCAGCTCAGCCGAAAACCCCCCTGTGGTTTCGTGACTTCCTTTGCTTCTGAAGGGATTGTGTTCCTCAGAGAGGAAAGAACGTTGAAGTACACGCGGCACTTATGCGTTGCCTCCCCACCGCGGGCATGTCGCTTTGGGATAAGTTGTGGGGGATTATGCTCTCTTCATCTTAAGGCCACATGTCGTCACTGATTGCAAGTTTGGAACTTCTTCGCAGTCATGCATCTGCAGCTGGGGGTATCGCACCTGCGCGACAGAATTGATTTTGAATTTTTCATTCCTCCAAGTCGTGAACTTTCTGCAAAAACTGCATGACTGGCAATACTTCGTATGATACAACACACACAAAAACTGAAATGAAGATGGCGAAGTCAGAGAACTGAACTGCACGTCGGCGAATGTTGCTTCGTGCGTCTCTTGATGATGGAAAGCCCAGCTCATTGCGTGTCTGCTGTCTGTCTGCAAGAGCGGAATGGCTCTGACAATGTTCCCTGTGGTGACTTCACACAAGCACAAGACAGATCACGTCCGTTAACATTTCTACCACAAGACACTCTCATTCACTACGTCCTCTGTGTGTGTGTGTGTGTGTGTGTGTGTGTGTGTGTGTGCGTGTCTGTCTGTCTGTCTGTCTGTCTGTGTCCTTGTCCAAAGCTTCTTGTGCTTGTGTGTGCTTGTCCGAATAGACGCTTGTGTGTGTCTGTGTGTGTGTGTGTGTGTGTGTGTGCGTGCGTACGTGTGTGTGTGTGAACTATGACTGTGTTTTGCACCACCCACACGCTTGCAAACTGCTTGCAGATGTACATGGGCATGTGAGACGTTGCGTTTCTCTGCGCACCTTTCTCCTGCCCTTCCTCATCACTCCATCATCTCGGAGAGGAGTCGTGCATCTTACGCCGGGGTCAGCTCGGAAGCCGCCCTGCGCTGATAAATAAGGAACACTAATCGCCGGAGCACACGCACTAATTGCAGACAAAGCTGCTTTGCGCTCAAAGTACTCCACGGCTCCTCAACAGTGGTGCAGAAGAATGTGTCTTGGGACACAGGGAATTCTCCTACAGGAGGTGCACGCGTAAATCTTTCCACACGGGTTTTTGCGCGCAAAGTCCACAGGCTCAAGCTATGCACAGAAGGTACCGACCATTCGCTGTTACTGAATGTCCCCGCAACCTGTGGCCCAATTCACACACAACCTTCCTTCCTAGCTGTATGATTCTTGATCAAGATGATGTCCAGAAGGAAAGAACACCCATAGGAATGGCAAGTGAAAATTGCGTGTGTCTGTTTTGTGGACAAAGAAGCTGACATGGACACGTTCGTGGGAACGCAGACTCTGTAAATATTTTACGATCTGGTCGGGGAAGAAGCCTTTTGAAGTACACATGGGTACACGTTTGATGGAAAATGTGTTTCCCAAAGTTTCAGAATGAAGTGTTGTTGCTCTTCCAGAAACAAAGGGTGCATGTGAAACATTTCTCACTCATTTTGGCCAAAGCAGAGAACCTTCACCTCCTTTGGTCCCATTGGCCTGAACTGTATCACGGACTCGTGTCAGAGATCACAGAGGTCTGCTGCAGGCAAAATCTTCCTTTTCAAACATTAAATCGCGTCCATGCAATCGCTCAAACGAGGCATTAGTGTCAAGCAATCTGCTGTCCTGTGTGGACGGCAGAAATTTATGGTGATTCGGATTCTCGCAGCAATTGTGTTTCTCCCTCCGGGCGCACGCTGATGTTTGCTCAATTTTCTCTATCCGGTTGATTGAACTCGTGATAATAATTAATGTTGATTGATGTCTAGGGTTTTGTGATTTAATTATGGCTCGTGATTTGCCCGACAAAAGAGAAACAAGCAGGTTACGGTTGAAGAAAACTCTCTCTTTATTTATTCCCTGAAGTTGAATATGTCTCTCCAGGAAAAATCAATAACTCTCGCGTCTCGGATCATGACATCACGTAAATCAATAATTGTGATGTTTCTTCTCAGTGACAGACATCACAACTCTGTTTGCGGAAAGCGGAAAGCAGCAACAAGAACTCGATTAGTTGATGAACCGATGAACGATGAAGAGATTCGGACAATGTAA
>JAAUXT010145342.1_pt1 | contig 24732 bp, 30 predicted proteins | sample 7278171 | NCBI WGS metagenome assembly JAAUXT01 (sample SAMN14350112, study PRJNA611818) | marine sediment metagenome | isolation source: surface marine sediment (1.8m) | place: French Polynesia: Moorea | collected 2018-08
ATATGGGGGAAGTGCAAAATGGGTAAGGTGCAATATGGGGGGGGGGTCAATATAGGGGGGGTGCAATATGGGGGGGGGTGCAAAAATCCAAGATGGTGGCACCCATGATGTGGACTTTTCACCTATCTTGGCATATGCTTTTGACCTTTCCGCACTACCATAAAGCTCGTCCTTTACGGACTTCGCAATAAATCGAGCTCAGTCTCACCCGAGATACCAACCAGTGTGTTTGTGATATCACTACACTCAAGGGACTCAATGTTTGGCACGGGACACCAACCCGAAAATCGGCAGCCATTGGGACATTCTGGAAAAGGAAGAGGGCGGGGTCCCAACAAATTTTCACTCAGATCCAACTGTAACCCTCATTGAAAAATAAAGCAATTTAGAATGAAAGAGAGCTTCTTCGGGCAACACTTGCTGTTGGAAGGGGCAAGTGTCCACACTTGAAGGTGTCCTTGTTGTCAACATAAACGCTACAAAGGAATGAAAGGACCAATCCAAAATTGTTCAACTGTGAACGCCTTCTTCGAAAACCTTTTCGTGTTCTGGCCTTGCAAGGGACACAGAAAATTGAAATTGCGCACCACTAGCCACGCTCCAGGGTCGGACCCCGCCGGGCCGAGTGATCCGCGCAGCGCGAGCGTGGCGATCGCTGATTGGTCCATAATACCTGTCATGGCGGCATGCGGCTCTGAAATGTGCAAAACATTCTAATTTTCGTCAATTTACGTGGAATTTAAGCCGACTTTGTGTGATACTACCGCGTGTTTCTGCAGAGATTAAATTGTGAAATAATTTGGTGAAAGATGGTTGACATCAAGTTTCTCTTTCACGTGTGAAGATTGTAACTTGACACGGTGTGGCCTGCCGGCTCTTCATCGAATGTGCTCTCCCCACGTAAGCAAAGTCGTGACCACTCAGTAGCCAGCTTCTCCGCTGCAGGTGGACACCGTCCTGTGAAATCGCTCCACCCAAACGGAATTATAATCAAGGCTGAAGCGGCCGAACGGAACTCGCCATCTTTGGGGGACAAGGGACTGAGTGAGGAGTTGCAAAGATGCCAAACGACGTGCGACGTTTGTGTCAAAGGACGTTGGTGTTGGCAGTGGTGATCAGTTTGGTGTGGACTTCCAATGCTTCGGAAAAACCAAAGTACAAGTGTGAGACGTGTGATGGGATCGTCAATCAGTTCTACAAGGTGGGTCTGACATGATTGCGCGTGCGAGTTCATGTGAGTGGCTGTTTCAAAGTTCAGGAAGTTTACGCCATCAATGCCTCAGCCAAAACCACTTTGTTTCTTTGGAACGCACAGCGAATTCTGAATGAACCAGACTATCTGCTGGCGGCATTGAGTGGGTGTGGGCCGGCAAAGTTTGAATGAAAGCCGCGACAGCAGTTGGTCTGCGGTTCTGTTCTCGCAAATAATCACAAAATTTGGCTGATCACAGTGAGGTCGCGAAAGATAACTCAAAGTTTTGAATGAAAAGTCAAAGTTTTGAATGAAAAGTCACAGCGTTTCCCTTGATTTGACCACACACATTCCGCTTTGCGTGCAGGGTCTCAAGAAAACTGCCAAGTCAAACTTCGGTGGAGGGAACACAGACTGGGAGGAGAAGAACCTGGGAACGTACGCCTTCAGCGAGACACGACTCATAGAGATCACAGAGAACATCTGCAAAGACTCCGACAAAGACGTGAGTTGAGAGTTGTGCAGCTTCATTCTATCTAAGTGGGGGTGGCGGTGACTGAGGTTGCTTCAGAATTCAGTCGACGAGAGGGGAACTTCCAGTGACCCGACCCAAGTTTTTGACAAAAAGTTGCACGGAACATCGCAAATTTGAGAGGGGAGATGAACTCACAATTCAAGGATTTTGGGGGTCGCCCCTGTACACGTGATCATCTTGGGATCCTGAAAAGCACTGCCTTGGTGTTTCTGCTGCGGTTGATGTGCGGACAAACTGTACCACAGGTGCTTGTAACATGCTTTCTGAAATGCAACCCAGCACTTGATGATTTACCCGAGTTACAAGCAATTTTACGCGATTGTGTTGAGGTTTAGCACTGAGAGAGAATGACCGACCGTGTGTGCGTTTTGTTCCAGTGCCAAATGCTGTATGAAAAATATGAAGAGGTGTTGGAGAATTTCTGGTTCAAGCACTACGCGCAGAAAAAGAAGACAGAGCTGCGTGAATATCTGTGCATAAACCGTGTCAGAGGTAGGGTATTGATTTGTAACTTTGTTTGGCACTTGAGCAGTGCTGTGATTTTGTACCGAAGTTTCCTACTTTCATGGTGACTTTCTGCGGATGTTCTCGATGAGAACGTGGAACAACAAAACCGTTCAATCCTGCCATTGTTCATGGAGATGCGAAGTTGGTCACTCAAAAGTCTTGTCCGACCATTTATGCCAACACGAGCTGTGTGACATGGTTTGGTGTGGTGTTATTTCGCAGCGTGTTGTCCGAAGGGGACGTGGGGAGAGGAATGTTTGAGCTGCGACGGCGGCCAGTCCCGACCGTGCAAGAACAACGGAAAGTGCAAGGTAAGGGAGCCAAGCTCCGAGCGTGTTGCTGTGAGGCATACGCACGCACACACAGATATCTGCACACACACACACACACACACACACACACACACACACACACGCGCGCGCGCACGCGCGCGCGCGCGTGCGCGCGCACGAACACTCGTGCACGCCTGCATTGACTTTTGATTTGCTCTTTTGTTCACAATGACACCGCGAAATTCTCTGGTTCAGCAGCTTGCAAGTTTCCGCCAATTCCTGATTCTAATCGCTCGTTCTCGCGTGGTGATTGTCAGGGCGACGGGACGCGAGAAGGCGACGGGCGCTGCGAGTGTTACGCTGGGTACGAAGGCGAACTCTGCGACTCGTGCAAGACGGGACATTGGCAAGTGAACAAGAACGGCACGCACACCGACTGTGAAAGTGAGTACAGCGTTGACAGCGGTGCCAGAAAAAGATGAAATTTTCTTTTGTTTTAGACGACAGCAAATTCTTGAAAATCAGACTAAAACTTGGAGAAACACAAACACCACGGATTCAACGGCAACTTGGAATGCTCTGAGTGACAAGGAGACTTGTCGTTCGAAAATTCAATGTCCCGAAAATGAAAAGTCATTCTTGGTTGACCACAGAATGCCACGAGTCGTGTAAGGACGGCTGCGACGGGCCAGGGCCGGAGAAGTGCGCCGACTGTGTCTCCGGTTGGTCGTTCATCGAGGGACGCGGATGCGTCGGTGAGTTGTGCGAGTGCAGCACCGGCTCCTTCAATCGGGCCGGGGAAGCTCCAGATGCCAGAACAACCAACCCACGAAGGGGCAGCAAAGCTGCTTCCTCTCCTCTGAGCAATTGCCAACACCCGACCAGCCTGCTGACTCCGGTGCTTTTATCCTCCACAGACGAGAACGAGTGCGCGCGCCCGGAGTCTCCGTGCGCGGGGAACGAGTTCTGCACCGACACGATCGGCTCGTACACCTGCACCAAGTGCCACGCTTCGTGCGGCTCGTGCACTGGGCCGAAGCAGGAGGATTGCACCTCCTGCAGCTCCATCTACTACGACCACGACGGGGTTTGCAAACGTGAGCACACACACACACACACACACACACACACACACACACACACACACACACACACACACACACAGGGTGTCCTACACAAAACTTGACTTGTTCTGTATTTTTAAGCGTGTGGTCCCGAAGGGTGTTACCACACGCTTAGTGTAATCACCATCAGTCTGTATGTAGACATGTTGAGTTAGGGGGGTAACTCAACACAGTGAAATCAATCAGGGTCATTTTCAGGCCATTCGAAGCATTTTTGGTTTTTTGGGTATGTTAAGTTTGGGAGGGGGGGGGCAGGGGCCCCACACCCACCCCTTAACTCAACATGGGTCATCACCAAAAAAAGGTTTTTTTTTCTTAAAATGGGCTAAAAATGATTCTGGCAAAATTTCATCAACTGCGAACGTTTCTATGGACCACACGCTTTTTAGGCGCAGCCTTCTTGTTCAGCGTTGTTAGTGATGTAACTTGTCTTTATTTTGCTGGTTCAGCCGAAAATCAAGGTGAAATAATTCAGGAACAGACAACGCAGTCGAGGGGTTGGTCCGTCGAGGGGTTGGTTCGACCAATCCCAAGAACGTGTTCCCGTAATTGTTCATACTATAATTTTCTTTTGGGGTGGATTGGGATAATTTTTGCTCTATTGAACAAATTTTATGCTGGATCAGGGAAAACAATTTTTGCGTTTGAATTTGTTTTTCATATTGAAGAAGAAAATTTTTTCATTTGGCTCTAAACCTTTTTTTGTGGAAGTTGCAGAAAATATTTTGCACTTGAAATTGTTTTTTACTTGTTGTTTGGCGCTTGCGTGTTGGTATACAGTCAGATACATTTCAGAGTGGATTGTTGCTCACAATGCACCCCAACCTGATTGTAATTAGCGACACTTCTGTTGCTTTCAGAGCTTTTGAGACATGTTCGGACTATTTTGTCCCACAATACCTGTAAAAAACAGGGCCGTTTGGTATGACGTGTGTCTGCACCGTTTCGTGTTCTTGTTTCGCAGCTTGCCACGCGCACTGCAAAGAGGGCTGCTCGGACGGGACAGCGCTGGGCTGCGACGAGTGCAAAATCGGCTACAAAATGCTGGAGGACGGCTGCGAAGGTCAGTGACGCGGACTGGGTGGAGTAGGTGTCGATGTTGGGCGACGGATGAATTGCGGCTGATGGGTCAGGTTGGACTGTCGGGTTGGGTGGAGTGAAGGTCAGGTTGGGAGACTGATGAAGGAGGCTGTCAGGATCAGTCGGGTGGTTGCAGTTGGGCTGGGTGGTGTAGAAGATTGGGTGGTGGTCGGCGGAGTTTGTGGGTGAGTAATAGGGAAGGTGGCATGAGTGGTGCGACCAGATGCCGTTGTTTTCAGACCTGGATATGAGCGATGGTTGGGCGGAGTCATGTTCGGTGAATTGTTCGGTTTAGGTGGAGAGGAACGTGTGTGGAGTTGGGTGTGGGACTTTGAGGCGGTACATTTGACTATGTTGGATTTTTCCGTCGCACGGTTGTGGTACATTGGAATCGAGATGGGCATTGAATTTTCGTTGGACGCTGGATTTGGCTTGAAGATTTGTGTTGGACTTTTGGATTTGATCGACAGGCTGTGGGCAACATGGAAACTCATCAAAACTGTAGCTGTGGCTGTGACGGTTCAAAACGATTGCGCTTTGTTTGCAGATGTGGACGAGTGCAAAGGCGAGGTCTATCCGTGCAAGGACCAGCAGCACTGCACCAACACGCCAGGCTCCTACAAGTGCTACAGTAAGAACAGCTCGCCACGCAGCTCTGCCAGACTTGCGAAGTGCTGTTTTTTTCTCTCGAATAGAATGATACCGATCAGAACCGCGACAACGTTCCTTCAAGTGCGACGGATAAATCCGAATTCGTCCGTTGTTTCAAATGTTCGTCCTTGTGTTGGAGTTGGTTGGCCTTTGGCTGACTTGGCAATACCAGGATTTGAGTGTTCTTTGGTGTCTGAATCGGTGAGTTTTGTTGTTCTTCAGAATGCAGTGTGCACTGCGATGGCTGCATCGGGCCGGGACCGAGCAGCTGCATCGAGTGCGCCCCGCACCATCAGAAGGAGGGAGACGAGTGTGTAGGTCAGTACCACCCTCCGCATCAATGGCCGCCCAAACCTGCATTTTGTACACACACACATACACACACACACACACACACACACACACACACACACACACACCTCAGTTTCTCTTGCTTCACACACCATTCTCTCCCTGCATCATCCCACTCCTCCTCTCGCGCCTCTTCCGCTCCCTCCACCCTCCAAGCCGCACTCTTGGTTCAGTTCTTGTTTCTGCAGAGAAGAGGACATCTTTCTCCAGCCTTGAAATGAATTGTAAAACAGCGCCGTGGAATGAGATGTGCGGTAGAATAGCCGTGATGTTTTCATGGTTACAGACATAGACGAGTGTGAGGAGTACGGCGCATGTCCGGACGACCACATGTTCTGCGTCAACATCCCCGGTTCTTTCCAGTGCACTTGTGACAAAGGCTACAAGATGGAGAACGGCAAATGCCACAAAGAGGCACCAGGTGAGCGAGAATCACAACTGTTGAGGGTGGGGTGGGTGCATGTTTCGTGGCAATTCGTGGTGGTGTGCAAGTGTCCAAAACAATGTTGGATACAAGACACAAACTGACTAGGCTCGATACAGCTAGCGCTCTTGCACCGTTCTTTATTGCGCCCAACGCAAAGCGGTACAAGTGCCACTTTGCGTCAGATCGAACGTGACCAGTGGTGAAAAGGCACATGGGAGATCGTACTTTGTTTGAGCACTTCATCGCACTGACACAGACAGGAATCACTTAAAGTTTTGCTGTCTTTGGACTTCAGGATCAGTCTGCACGTGTGTGTGTCACTTTTGTTTGGTTCTGAAGCTTCTCAAGCTTCTCGGTTCTCTGAAGGGACGAAATATTTTTGTAGCGATTGAGTTGTCCGCTTTTGCGAGGTGTGGCAATTTTTGTGAGCAGATAATTTGCACTAGACAGCATATGTAGAGGGTAGACTTTGACAGTTTCTCCCCAAGAAGGTGCGGTCCTTGGACACTTTGGGCTTCCGCTTCCGAGTCAACTGTTCCGACCCGATATCTCCTGCATGTGACTGTGTAGCTGCACCTGTGAGCAGATTAGATTGTCAGCATGGTCCTGAGAAAAAACGTGTCGCCCAGTGTTGTGTCTAGTTTAGAAAGCAGAGATGTTTCTGTCAGCATCAGTGTTGTCTCGCTGCTTTGCTCAGATTCTTGGCACGAAGAAACTTCCCCCTTGAACATCAGTTGTGATGCAGATCTTTACGTTTCTGGACTCAGAGCATCAAGAACCTTTCAACCCAGCGTATCAGACACAGGAAGACTCCTTCAGTGACTCTCTGTGTTGTTTTGTCTTTGTAGATTCTCCAAAGAAAAAGTCCAAGAAAGGCTCTTCCTCCAAGAAGTCCAGTAGCAAGGCCAAAAAGTCCCAAAGAGAAAAGGACAGAAAGAAAAAGAAGCAGAAAGTGAAAATTTCAAAAGTTCCGAACGAGGAGAATTGGAAGTACATTGCTTCTCTGGTCGGGTTTGCCGCTGTGGCGAGTTTGCTCAGAAGATCCGCCTTGGCGCAAGTCGTGTTCACAGGGACCTTCTACCTCTACTTACTGTGGTTCAGTCTGAGGTTGGAAAAAATGTATCTAAGCACCAGCTACTCATAGCAGGACGTGGGTGTCTTAGGAAATTCAAGTCATGTTTCAAATTGAGAAAGCGTGGAGAGAAAGTTGAATGGAAGGTCAGTTGTCGTTTTCCGAGTGGAAATGCGGACTGGTGTCGGAGCATTGCTGCGAGTCGCTGACAGGACGAAACCGGAAGTGACAAGACTGAACCGGAAGTGTGTAACAGTGAGCGTGCGTTGGAAGTTTCTAAAGACTCGTGAGGACGAAGTGTTCATTAACTTTTGTCCATCCGAAAGTGATTCTGTTTTCCAGAGAATAAGTTTCTTGCTTTTCAAAGACTCCGATCACTGAACGCTTGAATCACTTTGCCCTGGATGATCCAGAAGCTCGTGAAAACTGTTCGAAGCATTGTTACACGAGCCGACTGCGTCTGCATTGGCGAATGTGTTGTGATCATAGTGGTGTTGAGTGGCGACAGGGTGTCACCTGTCAGAAAATAGGTTGACGGCTTGTCCACACAGGTTCCGCCGTGCGACGTTCCGCTGAGTGTTCCGCTAACGGAATAATTTCGTGCAGTGAACAATATGTTCCTTCATGTTCCATCATGTTCCGTTAACGGAACCAGTGTGGTGGCTTTTCTCAAATAACACTTTGTGCACCATTGCACGAATTTTTTGTTCCGTCATGCGCACGCACGACGGAACATCTGGTGGAACCTGTGTGGACAAGCCGTGAGTGACCCCACCCGCAGTTGAAACAAAATTCTAAATTTGACTTCAACGTGGAATTTAAAAAGGAAAAGAAGATCGTGGTGACGATCTTTTGGAGAATCACCTGAACTGGGGTGGGGGTGTAGGTGGGGGATGGGGGTTCCGTTGGAAAATAGGCCCGTTCTCTGCCTGGTTGAGACAAATTGAGAACCCGTTTCTCTTGTCACCTCCCTCCCCCCCTGAAAAAAGGGGTTTTGCCTCCACAAAATTCAGATGTCTCCCTCCCAGTAAAAGTCAGAATTGTGTTGGCCATCTTGGATTTGGGTGCCAGCGCATGCGTTTGTTCCTGTGTCCAAATCAATCCCGACAAGAGTCCTACACTTGACTCACAATTCAGTGTGTGACACAGTGGAGTTTCGGTCTGACGAACGTTTGAGTGTTGAACGAAGGCTGTTGCTGAGCAAACCTGTGGATTGTGGCTCCAGTGTGAAGATGTCCTTTGCATGAGATCGCAGCAAACTGGCGCAAGATGAGACCAAGACCTTTCATAGTGAACCGTTCAAGCTTCCCTGTTTAGTTCATCTTCACGACGATGACCGTGCTTTGAGAATTTGGTTGGTACCTTGGCTCAATGGTGCACAGTTACGTGGTCAGTCCAGTCCGTTTATTTTGTGGGATTCACATGTCTTGTCCAGTTCCCATGGGAAATGTTGGTTTCTAAAACGGTCTTTATTTGTGTGTTATTGTCTGTTCTATTGGACAGAATGTGATGTTGGTCAAGTCAATCACTGGTTCCACCTCTGTGTCTCTTGTTGATTCTTGTGATGACAATGTACAACAAATAAACCTTACACACACAAACCGACGCTTCTGCATCTGTTGTGTTCAAAGTCAAGGCAGAAGTGGTCGATGGACCTTCCTCGTGTTGAGTTACCAAGACCGGACACCTGAGTTCAAATAAATAATTTGCGATTTGGTGCAAAATTGACAAATATTTTTTCAGCTCTGCTCAGCGTAAAGGTGAAATGGTGGCACACAAGAAGTATATTATATAAGAATTCGCACACGCGATGTCAAGTGCGGGTTAAACATTGGAACAGCATTGTGTTTTGCCAACAGGCAGCTTCGACACAAGTGCAGGAAAAGAACTGGGTCCAACTGTTCGCACTCAGACGTACCTGTATGCAAACGTCTCAAGGGTTTCCTTTGACGGCCGGGGCCCCAAATCTCCTGAAATATTTTGCCCCCCTCCCAGTTTTACGCCTCGGAGTCGGACCCTGGTCAAGATCGAGGTCGCCTCCACATTCCGACGCTGAATCCAAGTCTTGTCACATTTCCTCACCGTGTGTGCGTTGTGTGTTGCAGACAACCGCTGGGCGGGATTCAACCGGGGGATCAAGAATCCGAGTTGTCCGGTCTGCAAACAGCTGGCCGAGTCCTTCCACAGGGTGAGTGGCGCCAGAGCAACTGACTGACTGAAAGGACATGGGAACAAATTTCTGCGGCCGAATGGTTCGTGACTGTTCCAAGTCGAGCTGTTCGCGAAGAACATGCAGGAGTATATTTCTTTTCAGTGAAGACATGTGATGTTTTTGCTTGAAACTTGCTGATGTGCGATGCTGAAGTGAGACGATTGGATTTTAGGGCATGAACCGAACCGCGAAGCAGAACTTCGGTGGCGGAAACACGAAGTGGGAGCAGGAGAGGATGGGAAAATACTTCTACAGGTACTTACATTCGTACCCATTCAGTCGTGCATCACGCGCAAGGAAAGCGATACACACACACACACACACACACACACACACACACACACACACACACACACACACACACACAACCTCGCTCACACAGAAACAACAACAACAACAACAACAACACACACACACACAATCACAATCACAATTACCTTCACTCAGTCACACTAGTCTTGCTTCATTTGGATATTTCAGCGATTTCTTTGTTTCACTTCACTGACTTCCCACGAAGCGCAGGGTGCTCCATACTTTCTGCTGTACAGTTTTGTTTGTCTTTCTCTCGCGGTTCAGCGAAACGCGGCTGATCGAGATTCAAGACAACCTATGTGGAGACGTCGAGGTACCGATCAGTTGTCATGGAAACGTGTCGTGGTTGTCAGTGAAGCGTGTGCTGCATGACCTGGTGATTCTGCTGCCCTTGATGAAATGAGAAATTGCAGCCGGAAATTCTACGTACGAGTACTTTCTGCACTTGGTGCAGGTGATGACTGCATGCTGTTCCATTCACTCCAGTCATGTGGTCAATCCTTTGTGAAGCGAAGATTTTGTGTATGTTCCCAGTTGTGAAAGGCCAGCCAAAATTATTTGTGCCAGGAGAGGAATGAAGGCTTGTTTCCTCTGGACAGTGTTCATCATCTGTTGTGTCATTGCACTGCGTCATCAAGGTGGACGAGCGACGCAGTGAGAAGCGAGCTCGAACCACTGTGAGAGGGAAACTTTCGCATGTTTGTTGTGAGTGCAGTGTCGGTGCTCGTCGTTTCAGTGAAATACGTCTGGTAGAGATTGAGGATGAACTGTGCGACGAGGGAAACTCCACCGAGAAGGCCCAGGTACGTTTCTCTGGAACGTGTCGATGTTGGGTTTTGCTCACGCCTGGAAGCTGCTCACGACCGAACAAAGGATCTGCCCATGTTTCTGTGGTTTTTCTGCTGGCTCCTGCAGCCTCGTGTATCCTGTGCAGTATCGTGTGGCTGATGGAGCCGATGTGAACGCAGTGATACCCGCAGTGCCTCTGCACAAATGAATTGCCCGATTATCGACCATTTATCTCACATAAAAGAAGACTATGTTGTCTACTGGGCCTCTTGATGAATCGCTCGACTGATTGAATGATTGATCTATTGATTAATTGATTGGTGATTGCAGTGCAGTCAGATGTACGAGGCTTACGAAGAGCTGCTCGAATTGTGGTGGTTCAAACATTACGCGACTGGCAAGAGCAACGACCTCTTCAAGTTTATGTGCGTCGACAGGGTCGAGAGTAAGTTTCTTCCACCGTTCACACACAAGGGAAAGTTGAAGCGTTGTGCTGCAGCGTGGCTTTGTCAATCCGTTTCTGCGATGGCGATTTGACCCACATCATCCTGATTAAAATTTCGTGTTTGCGTTCACCACAGTTCAGCTCTGATCACGAGACGTTGAAAGCCAGGGAGTGAAGTCATGGTTCTTGTTTGCAGTTTGTTGTCCGAACGGAACGTTTGGTGAGAGATGTAACGAGTGTCCTGGTGGCGCTGACAATCCGTGCAGAGGCGTCGGCGAGTGCATCGTGAGTTCCTGCGCATCTCTCTCTCTCTCTCTCTCTCTCTCTCTCTCTCTCTCTCTCTCTCTCTCTTACACACACCTTTTTGCTGTCTGTCTGTCTGTCTGTCTGTCTGTCTGTCTGTCTGTCTGTCTGTCTGTCTGTCTGTCTGTCTGTCTGTCACACAAACACACTTCCACACACACACACACACACACTCACTCAATTGTAAGCGAAAATGACAGAATGCCATACGCGCTTGTTTTGACGATTTTGGCTGGTTCGGAGGTCTGGCATGCTGATTCAATGGTCCTTTTCAGGGGAACGGGACGCGGACGGGAACGGGCGCCTGTCTGTGTAAGGACGGTTACCGGGGAGACGAGTGCGAGGAGTGCGTCAACGGTTACTACGAGCACTCAAAGAACAAGACCTACACCGACTGCAGAAGTGAGTGCACTCACTCACTCACTCACTCACTCACTCACTCACTCACTCACTCACTCACTCACTCACTCACTCACTCAAAGAACCACAGCAGCTCCTGCGTACTTTGCTTGCGATGAACTGTAACTTTGGACTCTTTGGTTCACATTCTTGTGTTGAATATCATCACTCCTTGTCAGGGGATCAGCAGAGAAAAATAATACATTTGGCAATTCCTTCCTGATGACGGTCACAGATGTAGCGCCTCGATCGAATGTTTTGATCCCCTCAATCCACCAAAGACTGTAGATGTCCTGTGGTTCTCAGATGTATAGCGCCCTGTGTCGTACGTTTTTTCGGCAGAGTGCGCGGCGATGTGCAAGACGAGCTGCTGGGGCGCGGGCGCCGGAGGCTGTGACGACTGTAAGGAGGGCTGGGAGACGGCTGACTACGGCTGCTTCGACATCAACGAGTGTCTCACCAAGCCGGGCGAGTGGGGCAAGTGCGGCTACAAAGAGTACTGCCAAAATACGCCCGGATCCTACAAGTGCGTCGGTGAGTTGGCCAGTTGCTCAGGTTGGTGTGAGTGTCTAAAGTCTCAAGGGGCAAGACAGGACTCGTACGCAAGCATGTGTGTGTGTGTGTGTGTGTGGGTGTGTGTGAGCGGGGATATATATATATATATATATATAGAGAGAGAGAGAGAGAGAGAGAGAGAGAGAGAGAGCTGTTGTGGTGTGTGTGTGTGCGTGTGCGTGCGTGCGTGCGTGCGTGCGTGCGTGCGTGCGTGCTTGCGCGTTTGCTTGTGTTCGCTTGCAAGCAACACAAGTTCCTGTTGTGTACAAAAATGTACAACTGACTTGTAACCTGCACAATTGCCGTGCGTTTTACAGACTGCGGAGAGGGGTGTGAGGAGTGCGAGGGGAAGAACAAGTGCACCAAGTGTGAAACTGGCTTCAACCTCATGCAGGGCGTCTGTAAAAGTGAGTAGCTCTTCAGGCACAATGCCACTTCCACACATCACCACTCTTGTTCTGAATTATTATTTGCGGAGTGGAATGGGTTCGAATCAGTTGAGATTTCGAACAAGGCGAGTTCGACGGAAGCTAGACCCGTATTCTTGTGCAGCTTGCACGGCCTGGTGCGAGAACTGCACGGACCACTCGGGCTGCTTCCAGTGTCAAACCGGCTATTACGTCGAGAAGGGATTCTGCTACGGTACGCTGTGTTCAGCATGCGGCTGTGCGAGCTCCCCACGGCCTGATTCACATTGGATGCGTCGCCCATTGACTTGTACAAGGCACAAGGCGCGACGAATGTGGCATGTTGCCCACAGGGTTTAGGTTTGCTGTGCAAGTCGATGCAGTATCCAAAAGGCCGTGTGTGAACGCAGCGTGTAACGTACCCATTGTGAACCAGGCCGACTTGAAAACCTAAGTTTGCAGCTCAAAACCTCAACTTGACGAACGGCTCTCACCGTGAGACCCTTTGTCTTTTGGCAGTTGCAAAACTGCGCTTCTGATTGAGGTTTTGCGCTGCTGTTTTGTGTTGTGGCTTCTGCGGTGATCTTTTCTCAGTGGCATTTCATTTCCTTACTCAGTGTAGTCGTACAGCATAAGCTTGGAAAGTAAGCGATATTTCTGCGAAAGAAAACAACACTTCAAATCGCGCAAAATGTCTTCTGCAGAAAATACCCTGATTGAGACAATCGCGCATAAAGCGAAGACAGTACTTGACAAAAATTCCTGCCAGTGTGAAAGATCGCTGCACAAGTCATTTTGCCCCGCTTGTTCGCAGATATATTGACCGTGTTCTCTCCATGCTTCAGTGTGCGACGGGGCCTGTAAGGACGGCTGCACCGGTGAGGGACCGCAGTTCTGCAAGGAGTGTACGGAGGGATTCAACCTGATCGAGGGCCAGGGCTGCGTCGGTGAGTGCCCGACGTCGTTTGCTTTGCATTGGGCGCAATCGTCATGCGTCCTTCGTGCACTCTGTACCTTCACACGAGGGTGCTCCAGGAAGTTTGAAACTTAGAAGCCGTGGGGCACATAGGACACGTAAATCGAATTCAGCCATTGAAACCTGGCTGTTTTTGCTGGTACCTTGAAACAATGCGCAAGTGAAAGTTCTCAGAGTGAGGTGGGCTGAGAGAGAATCCAGGACCTGTCACTTTCACTTTGAGCAGAATCAAAAGAATCAGAAGATGACGTCCAAAAACTGAACGACACACCGAGTTTCCATGCTGCGTTTTCCTTTCAGACGTGGACGAGTGCAAGATGACGCCCTCCCCGTGTCCGGAGGAGCAGTGTCACAACACCGTCGGCTCCTACGAGTGCACCAGTACGTACGACTGCAGGCACACACACAAATGCGTGTGCATGCATGCGTGCACGAATACGCACACAAGCTCGCACACGCACAGATACGCACACGGACATACACACTGACAGGCGCACGAGCGTACGCACGCACACGAGCACACACATTTTTGTCAATGCGCATCTGTCTATGGTGTGCGTTGAATCCCTGACTCACGGATTGCGCCACGCATTGCATTCCTTGTGTGCTGCGCGGACGCCGCGCCTGTTGTCTCGTGCAGGGATGCGGCGCATGTCGCATCCACTGTGAAAGTGTGGCGTCAGGGAGCATACACAGAAGAAATTCTCGGCATTACAACACATGTATTCCTTTTCATTCGAAGACCCTGAAGTTCCCAGGTGACACCACAGCGGCGTTCAAAAATGTCAATCACCAACGTTGTTGGGTTGTTGACGAAGACAGTCAAAAATACTTTTTCACTGAGAAATATCTTTTGTTGAGCCGACTTCAAAAATTGATTCTTGTAGGTTTTTACTGGGGTGACGATGATGAAAAGAAAGAAGGCGAAGACGAAACGAAGAAGGAAGAACTGTGACCCCGTGGAGAAAGGACAAGAAAGTGCAATATCGCGGAACCTGCATTTTGCGGACAACTTTGGGACATTTAGTCAGTGCGTGGTCCGTGATACGGCGTGCTGCAAGTCTGGGCTGGGATTTTTGCCCACAGATCGGATCTGGGACGCATCCAAAGCCCCAGTGTCTTGAACACCGAGTACAGAAGTCGGAAATTCTTGAAAGAACAAGCACGTGTCGTTGTTGGCAGTTGTCCGCAAAACTCGGGTTTCGCAGCGCAGGGTGCAACACCGTTGCCTTGGGCACTCTGTTCGCGTTCTTGCTGCCTCAGTCATTTTCACGGGGCCGAATAGGAAATGTGGCTTGTCTCAAGGGTTGTGAGATGTGTTCAATTGTGCAGAGTGTTCCTTCTCCAGTGACCATGGAGTCGTGTTTATTTTTCCAACTGGACAAGACATTTTTGGTGACCCGATGACTTCTTTTTGGCTGAAGGGTGGGGGGAATAGAGGGGGTTTCCAACAGACCAGCGATGCATCCTCGTCCTTTTCATTGTCTCTTCTTTTTGTTGACATCAAGAATTGATATAGAAGAACGTGATCTCCAGAATGTGGTTGGGTCAAATTTGGTTCAGCTGGCGTCACTGCTTTACTTTTTCGCCGATGTGTTGTGAGAATCAAGTTGACTTTATTGCTGGTTTTAATGCCAAAATCAGAGCTCTCGTGGATCAACTTTTCCTGTTCAGTTTCCACTGAGTGCCTTGGTTTGTGATAACAGTGTCTGTGGCTGGTGGCAAACTGGAAAGTTCTCTGAAGGAGTGTGTGCGAATGTGTGTTGAAATTGTCCTTTTGTGTTTTGTAATGACACCTGAGGTCGCCCAAGAGACACTTGACGTTTTTTACAATTTGTGATGTGGTCAGAATTCACACGGCGAGTGCTGAAACACTCACAAACAACAGTGCGTATTCTACAAGGGTGTTTTCATTGTTTATACCGTGGCCAGAAGGCAGGTTCTTTCATGTACAGATCCTTCTCACGCAGCCCACAACCTCAAATTGAACCCGACTGGACGGTGTTGCCTTGACTTACCTGATTTGATTTCGCGCAGCAGCATTCTCCCCAGACATGACGCCATTATTATTTATTCTTGGCATGTGTGAACTCGTTCATTCGTGCGTCCATACGAAACAACGCGCTTCAACAATGACCGTGTTTGCTGCGGCGAATCCAGCATTGGGCGAACCCAACCCGACGAGCAGCACAGACTTTGTCGTTGTGGGACTCAGATTCGATTGACGGAAGGTTCAGTAGCAGGAAGGGAAAGCATTGCTTTGTTCAAGGGCGCTTTGTCCAAAATTTGACCCCCCTAAAAAACGTTGTGTACACGAACACCCACAGATGGGTTCTGCTGCAGGACACAATCTGCTGATAACTGTGTTGAGATCGCGTGCTCGTAACATTTGCAGCGAAACATGCTGGAGTCATTTGTATCTCAAGGTCAGCTTCATCCGAGCTTGTTCAGCGTTGAGGAGTGTTTCAGTGAGACGGTCGTGTTGCGCAGACTTCACTGTGTTCATCCTTTACATTCCGCAGTTGGTTTGTGCTCGTTCATTGTGTCTTGTTCATCGTCATTTTATGCTCAGGAGGTGTGATAAAGAGGTGTTTGTTGTCGCAGAGCAGTCTCGTTTCTTTGGGTCGAAACATTGTGAGAACCGTGCGTTTCCAGGGCCTTTTTCGGCGGATTGTTTTCACCGCAAAACGTCGGCGTGGCGGCGTCGACTCAGATCGAATGTAAAAGAGACCGCAGGTCAGCACTCTCTTCACGAAGATGAATTTTCTTTCGTGAGGAACATCACGACAGAACTCGCTCGGACTGTGGAAGAGGAAGACTTTATTGCGACTCTACTGTGAGTGTCACACCAGAGTGCAACACCAGAAACCAACTTCAGATCTGCACATCTGTGCCAAGTTTGCAATTCTGACTGAAAAAGGACAAAATGCGAACGAGATACGACGTATGCAATGATCAACTTGACCAGAAACCGACAGAACAAACGCGGCATCGGCTGCGCTGCAGGAACACAGGTTTCGCTTGGAATGATGAGGAACATCTCGGGTGAAACATTGGAGTCAGTCCAGGGGAGGGTCCGACCGAATGCGCACCCAAACTGGCGTGACGCATGTTTTGTGCCAGTTACCTGCACTCGTTTTCACATTGGGGTGGTCAAAGTCCGCTTCCTGCGCCAGGTTCTGTCATCTATTGAGGGTTCACAAGCTGGCCGTCCGAACACAAACGGTCGAAACTTGCCCATCGTTTTCTTTTCGGTGAGGCACGACCCCAATGTGAAAACGGTTCGACACTCCCGGTAGTCCACAATATGTGAAACAGTCGAGAACGAACGAAGCAGCAGTGAAGCTCGCTCAGTTGGTCTTGACGTTCAACTCTTGTCGCCCGTGGACATTGGGCAGTGAAACAAATACATCAACATAAACATGGAGAATATTTGGAACGTATCACAAAAGGTTTGAGAGTCACATTTCACATGCTGCACGCAGACCCGCCGCCATCACAAGAGCACTGAAAACGAACCGTTTTCCTCCAGGCCCAACAAAAAGATGCACCTACCCAAACAGCCTCACGTAGCAACAGACGGCAAAGTGGAAACCGAAACCATGAGGTCACTCTGGTCCACCTGGGCAGCCCACAACAACGGAAAACTGCTACAATTTTGAGATTCACAGCAGCCTCGCCTCAGTGGTTCTACCGAACGACAAAATGCTCGGCAAGTTTCGCACAAAGCTGGAGATCATTCATTTTTTGCGGAAACATCATGGAAAAGTCAATCAACTGCAAACATGGACCAGGCAAAATCAACACAAGACAGGTAAAGAACCTGGGAAAATGTGGGAAAGTGTGAATGTGAAATTCGACAGCAACAACATTCAGTGTTCAATGGTCAAGTGGTAAAACGGTGCATTTCATCCAATCAGTGTGGCCAAAATTTCAGCCAAAATTCTTCACGCCGTCGCAGCGAGCAGACAAAAAGAACTTGGCTGAACGGTGGCCACAGAGATGACATGCATGCACCGCACAAACAGATCAAATACATCAACTGAGATGAAGCATTCCGAAGCCAAACTTCTGGCGCGTGAGATTCCCACATATTGCTTGAGAGATCAAGAGGAGATCGCTGGTCCATTTTGAAGTGTGGTCGGGTGTGAATGTTGTACAAAAAGTTCTGCCACTGTGAGTGATCCAGATTCAGTGTTGCGAAGAAACCGCGACAAACGTTCCTCATCCCTGGATGCACCGCTGGATCCTTGCTCCTGTATCTTTTTCTGACCAACTGCTTCTTCACCAGTCACACCCGACAAAGGAAAAGGAGGCCAGGCTGCATCGAGCTCCAGAATTGATCAGAACCTGGCCAGGATCCAGGAGATCGTACTGAACACCAGCGGCAAGAGAAGGCGAGGCATCTCTACTTTCCGTCTTAAGTTTGGGGGGACACAACGCAGAACTGACGGGTTTTCAGCCGGATGGCCCCGCACAGACGACTTGGGAGCTGTGGAGTTTGAAGAGTCTTTTTCATTGTTCTCAACCCCCACTACAGTCACTTTGGCGAAGCTGTCAACACTGGGTTTGAGGTGGCTCCTCTACCATTCCACACAGAAATTTGGACTCTGACTGAGAACTCCGAGGTTTGAGCAAGTTCTGGAGAGCCATTGGTGCACGTGTTTGATGCCGGCGGGACTTGAGTCGCGAGCTGGGACTCTGACTAGGAGCTCTTGAGTTTGGGCGCGTCGTCCAGGCTGCTCGGCATGCGCTGGAACCAGAAGGAGATGGAGGCTGCGAGGCCGGTGAAGACGAGGTACATGGGCGCGTAGTCGAACATGTCCACGAGCCACCCCGCCACCGACGCGAACGACAACTTCCCTGCAAAGACACAGGACAGTTGTGTGACGTGATTCCACAATGTCGCCCGACTCGCACTCCAAATTTAGTCATCGTGCTTCTGGACCTTGGTGTCACAACACCCACCACCAGCCTTTCCCGCACCACTTGAAAATCCAGTGCATCGCAACTAAGGTGCGTAGCGCATTGATCATTTGTGGACCTGACACCGTCTGCGACAGGATTCATCGTCACAAGCCCACCGTACTTTACCCCAAGCCCGTTCATAGACACCCAGGGCTGCTTGAAAGCTCGCTTCATACGAAAATCTCTGAAAGAGACCCCGTAACACAACAGTGAAGGTAAAGCGAGTTACAAACCGAAAACCAGCTTCCCTGCAACTGCAGAAGAATATTGCGTGGTGACAGAAGCGAACACGAGTTCGAGCTTGTGAAAGGAGCCTGACTGCAAACTCAATCAGTACACTCAATCGGACGAGGATCTGCCACACACGTAATGAAATTTGTGGCAACGAGACAACACGACAAGTTATCATCATGATAAATAGAAGAAAACAGGTAGACAGAAGAGAACAGGCACAGAAAACCAAACGGAGAGATCACTCTCGTACATGTGTCATCAAAGGCACAGGTTGCGCTTCAGTGATTTCTATAGTGCGCATGTTCTGTGACAGGGTACATCACGTGAATCTTTGCGCACTGGGCAAGTGTAGCACAAAGCCGCAACAATGGCTTCTCCCACAGTGCATGTGCACTTGTGAAAACGTGCACGTGTACGGAACTCACCGAGCACCTCGACGGTGGCGAGGACGGTGTAGTGCGTGGCCTGGATGGAGGGGTGCGCGCCCCTGGAGCACTGCATCATGAAGGTGAAGGTCACCGTGGTCACCATGCCGCTGATGAGTAGCATCACCATGGCAGCGAACACAGCCGCGTCTGCAGAACAAAACAAACAGTTGAGGCCAGTTTCAAACACGCGAGTCAAAGTTTCTCATTGGTGAGAGCAGATCCAGGTACGCGAACAAGCACAGCTGTAAATCGCAGACATTTTTGCGTGCGTGTGCAGGACCTGCGATTTGCGGCTCACAGCGTAGCTGTCCTTTGGGCGTCCCCGCCAGGGGGCGTATGTACGTTGTGTGGTGATGTGTGTCTGTGTGTGTCGTATGTCGTGTGGGTGACTCACAGAAGAGCAAGGCGACAGGCAACATCTTCCACTGCCACAGCGCCACCACCCAGAGCGTCAGCCCCATCGGCATCAGCCTGCACAGCGTCAGTTGCTGCAGAAACATCGCCGTCGGTAACCTGGCAACGAACACATTCACTCACAATCAACGAAGATGATTTATGCCGGGAAATTCAGGCAATGTTGTCTGGCAAACAGCAAGAAACGTGTTTGACGCTTCAGAATATTTGCAACTCTGGTGCACTGCGGATGAAAACGCATTTGAAAACCATACGCGACGGAGAATTTGGGAGTTTCTCCAAATCAAGGAATGTTTAGACTTGTTGAACCAGAGAGGCCAACGGAAAACGGTGCGTTCTGACATCACACCAAATTAAACACGTTACTGGGACCGTTTCTGACGTTGTTGGTTCTGTTGTCAACACGATGAACCAGCGCATGACGTATCACCAAGGATCTTGTCCAGGATAAGTTGGAAACCAACGCAGGGGGTCAATTTCGTGTTGAAAACTTCCCACGCTGAAACAAGGACACTTTGCCCCTGCGCACCAAAAATTGGGTGGACCATATTTTTGAGGGGTTCCGGGGCGGGAACACAAGGTTCCCCTGCATCGCCCCCCCCCCTGATCTTCACCGCCCCTGCATCGGCCCCAGTTCACACCCCGCACCTGTATTTGGAGATGACGTATCCCCCGAGCACGGACCCGATGATTGACACGGCCTGCCCGACCACGCCCATCCAGAAGGTCGTGTCCGCCGGGCGGATCTTCCGGTCGACGAGGAACAGCGGCAGCATCCCGACGGCGCCCTGCTCACCTACCGGACAGGGTCAGAAACAGACGAGGTCAGGGCTGCGGCCCGTCCGTACACAGCAGCAGTACTCTGCCGCGCCGGGCTCGCCTACCGGACGAGTGAGAAGCAAATGACGCTTGTTTCATACTGATTAGGTGTTGCGTACATCATCAAGCGACTGCTGACTGCACAACGCGGCGCATTCACGCAGAAAAGGGAAAACTTTGTGCTGATGTCAGAACTTCTACAAGTCTCACGCACCCAAATGGATTCTCCGCACAATTTCTGGAACAACCAGGAAGATGCAATGCGTCTTCCTGTGCACAACACTTGATATCATCAGGACTGTAGACGCGAATCTTACCGAGCTTGTAGATAAGAACGTAGACGAGCATCCACATGGTGCCCGGGACAAGCAGCACTTCCCGCACGCACTCGGCCCTCGTCCCCACCAGACGCTGCGTCCACTGCGTTACCGTGTCAAGCGGCTCAAACTCCGTGAATTGCTGCCCCTCCCTCTCTCTGCTCTCCATCTCCAGCACACTGTCATCAGACGCACTCACAGCAACCTTTTCTTGTCTCTCTCCATTTCCGGACCGCAGCTCAACTTTTCTTTTCTTGAGTTTGCCGCTCTCCATCAATGGTTCTGACGCGACGTTTGCGTCGCTATCTTGCACGTCTGATGTTTCACAGGGATCTACTTCTGGTGCCTGAGCGTCATCGTTTGACAGAGTGACCACTCCATCCGTCACTCCATCCGTTTCGCCTTGCGGTATGTCAGCACCTGTGTCTTCTTTGACTTGGGCTTTCTTGTCCAGCTCCTTGTCCGCAAGATCATTCACAGCCATAGCATCAACTTCTGAATCGCGACGCACTTCTCCACAGGCTTCATCCTGCAGAAACTCTGCAGGACTGTCCTCTCTGATCTCAGCTGTCTTTGTTTCATCTTGCTCCTTCAGGGTTTGAAATCGGTCAACAATTTCGAACGAGTCACTCCTGTTGGAGTCACTGCTGTCAAACGACTCTCCTTGAAATGCGAGATTCTCCGTCTCAAGCAGCTCCGTTTCTTCTGCCACGCTGTCACCAATGACCTCTGTGCACTCATTCTGCTCAGCGTCCTCAGTTTTCGCAATTCCCCAGTCGACAGTGTTGTCAATGTGCAAATTCCTCAACACAGGGGACAAGTGGATGAAAAGCAGTGCTTCAATGTACAAGAGAGTGAGTACGAGAAACAACCCGGACCATCCCAAAGAGTCCATGAACCACACGAGCACACCTCCTCCGAAAATTGAGCCGATTTTGTACCCCACGACCTGAGCGGTGTTTCCTTTGCCCAGTTCTTCGTCTCTCAGTAAGGCCACTGCGATTCCATCCACTGCGATATCCTGAGTTGCGGCGAACAGGTTGAGACAAAACACGATCACACACAGCACGTACAAGTTCTTGGGAGACGACAAACTGGCGAAGGCGCACACGAAAACGAGGCCAGCGACGCTCCAAAGAAGCCACTTCTGCTTCGTGGCGCGTTTGTCCACCAGAGGCGCCCAGAGCGCTTTGAGCATCCACGGTGCGAGGAGGAGTTTGAAGAGACCGAGGTTCGTCAGTGACACTCCCTGCATCCGCAGATACATCGGCAGAAAACTCGCCTGGAATCCGTACGGCAAACCTGGAACAGAATCCATGGAATCACGCAGTGTTCCGCTGTTCCGGGACGGATCCAGCGCTCGAGGGCCCTGATTCATGGGGTCACCCTGTATGCGCCCGGACTGTGACTTGCAGTGTACTGCGTCTGCAGTGAACCTTGTCAATTTGACGTCTTTACATTACGAAGCACAGTTTTGTGACTTGATGAAGTGGTGGAAACATGCTCACCCTGGATGAAGTACAGGAAGGTGAGCAAGCCGATGTTTTTCGACATCAACGTCATTCTCGTCGGCTCACGTTCAGACGAAGGCCTGCGATGCAAACACAACAATCCCACTGTCACGTGGAGTGTGATCTTGAAACAAATGACACAGACGAATACGTCCACTGGGACACTCCGTGGACTTTCACTCCCAGGGTTCAGTTTCCCAGGAGTACAAATCCTTCAATTATCGCTCAAATTTGACAATCACGTCTGAACACCTGAAAGTTTTGAAGAAATACAACAACGTACCTCAAATAGCACAGCTGTCAACAGTTTGTCTGCATGGTAACTGTCTCATCCTGCGTGATAAAAAACGTGAAATATGCAAAATTTCAGAAAATCTATTTTTTCGTCTCTCCTCCACAACAAATGCGACAAGTCATTTGCCTCCTTCTGCAAATCGAGATGCACATCATGCATCGATTCCAGCATGCCAGGGAAACAAGTAAACACTGGTAAAATGGCGATGAAATGTGTGAGATCCACTGCAAGTGTTGTTCCACGTTGCGGTGAAGTTCGCGCAAATTGAGAGGTGAGAAATTCTGGGCTTCCTCATTCAACACGCGTGAGTGACACGTCGATCTACTTGATTCAGCGGCATCAGCCCGCCTTGTGTCGTTGCTGTCTTGAACATCTCTTTTGACACCACATTTTTGGTGGACACTTTATCTTGCTTCATGTCGATCTCGACTCTGCATCAAACGGAGGTAAACCCAAGAAGCCAACAACCCCTGGCTCCACCCGCTAGACAGTGGATACAACCCAAACATGTAGACGTGGTACAGAGTTGGTTCCAGTGAGGGGGCGGGGCATATCAGTTGCGAAAAAAGATAACTTTGCGCAAGCTGTGAAAACAAGCGTGGATTGCATGGGTTGCTTGGAGATTGGCTCCCCTCGCTCCGGCCCCCCCCCCCCGCCCCCACTGGATCCGCCCTTGATGACAGACGTGGTTCAGTTGACTCATAAATATTCAGAAAACGGCAACGTCAGGTCCAAGAAAATGCATCAACACATTTATGAGAAGAAAAAATTCTTCGGTATGCCCCCAGGCTTCACGCACGACAGACTTGGGGGCTATTCTTTTTTCACCGCTCATTACTGAGTTTTGTGCTGCTCTGCGTTTCCTTGCGTCTGTCTGCCTCGCCGAAAAAAGAACAGGTTTCTACGTTGTTCGGCGTTTCATACAAAAGTCACGTGACACAAATGGCGGCAACTTGAGATGCCGAATTTGTTGAGAAAATTGCTTTTTACTGTTATTTACGCACTGAATCAAGTTTTCGAGGACGAAGATCAGTCTGAGGAGGAACAAGAAAGAAGCAAGAAGCAAACTACTGCATTGTTGGCGATGTTGATGTGAGTAATGAAGCGAATTGGGTGTTGTTTTGGCTCTTGACTATACAGATGTAGATCTATGTTCGACGTATAACCATGACAGTCTCGAGTTTTGATGTGTGTTGATCGCTTAGATCTACCAGGGTGTCAATTTTGTTCTGCGTACAGGTGTAGAGAGGATGTCCCAAAGCAGGAAGGATTAGTGGACAATTTGGTTCAGTATACAAGTTCTCAGAGGAGGGAATTTTTCAGAATGACTCGCACAACAGCACAACGACTTGTCGAGACCATAGGCCCTTTCTTTGCTGAGAGATCTGGTTGGTTGAATGACCAATTTATCCACTTTGTCACTGCGTGATGTGTGAAATTGTATGAGGGACTGTGTGTGCAACATTTACAGGGAGAGGGAGGCCAGCGATTCATCTCCAAGATCAAATTCTTATGTTACTCCACTTCGTTGCACATCAGGGCAAATACGGTCTGCTGAGTGAAAAATTTGGCATCACGCGCTCGTGCTACCATGGTTGTGTCGATGGTTTGTTTGACATTTGTGTTCAACATTTGTTGCACCGTTTCATTCAATGGCCTTCTGCTGAAAGACAGAAAGAGTGTGCAGATTATTTCTGTGAAAGATATGGGTTTCCTGGAGTTATTGGTGCCATTGATGGTACGCACATCACAGTGGCCAAACCCCCGTGCGAAGGTATTCTGCTGGGGCCGTGTATAACCTGCAACTTGGGGTGCCTTGACTAGGATAATTTTGAGTGGCGTACTTCTGTCCAAGTTCTGATGTGAGCATCAAAGCATCAAGAATTATAAAGGGGCGATGGTGGGAAACGCACATCAACACTGGGTCGTTCCTTTCCTAGAGGAGCAGAACGGCCCAGCCTATGAACGCTGCAGGAGCATCTGCCTCGATGGGACGAATCCTCTACTTGACGGGTACCTTCTAGCTACACACAGTACAGTGTGAGCCATACATCCGAGAGAAGGGCTCCACGCCAATGATGAAATATTTGCTTTTGAAAAATTCTGTGATGCCGAAAGGTTTGGGATAATTGTATTC
>JAAUXT010019245.1_pt1 | contig 24720 bp, 22 predicted proteins | sample 7278171 | NCBI WGS metagenome assembly JAAUXT01 (sample SAMN14350112, study PRJNA611818) | marine sediment metagenome | isolation source: surface marine sediment (1.8m) | place: French Polynesia: Moorea | collected 2018-08
GACCCACTTTTGGAAAAATAGTCAGTGAGCATCACTGATCATTTCTGGCCATTTTTCCCAAAGTGGGTCCAACCCCCCCCTTCCTGAACTTGAAGGTGTTTATGAACTGCGAACGTTTGTATGGACCACACGCTTTTTATGCGTAGCATTCTTGTTGCAGGTGTCGATCGACGCGAAGGCGCTGTACGCGAGCGTCGACCTGCAGAAGAAGGAGCTGGAGAAACAGGCGCGCCGCTTCAGCAAGCGATTCAGGTCGGTTGTGTTGTCTTTTCTTGTGACCAGCTGCAGACAAAAACGAAACTTTCCGACGTGGATCAATCTGCCCGTTTGCTTCTACTGGTTGTCTTGTGCACGAGATTTGATGTGTCGGTGTGCCGGCTGACTCCAGTGCCCCAGCATCCCCAACAAAATTGTTTTCTGACAGTCGGCATAAATGTAACTTCAAGACAGGTCGATTTCGTGGGATTTGATTAAATTCGCGTGGCCGTTCCCTGATGTGAGCAAGCCTCCTTGTTCAGAACTTGTTCTTCGCCACAACAAGCTGTTCACGGAAACCGACAGGATTTTCGACACCGTTATCTGACTTGCATTGTGTTCCTCATTCAGTTCCACTGAGCAAAACACTTGAATTTTGGACGCGCCGCTCCTGTAACAGCGGGCTCGTCTTTCCTTGTTTCGCTTTCCTTCTATCCCTCTGCGCACTGCTCTCCAGAGGAACTCCCCGCTGGGGTGGGGAGTCTGAGAAAACGGTGTTGGCAGACAGTCTTCCCTGGGCAAAAAGCCTTGACCGATCGGCCTGTCTTTTCCGTAGTGGGATGAGACCCCCAAAAGCATTTCAGCAGCACCCAGAACCTCACGACAAATGAAAAGAACGTCTTACTCTGGGCCTGGTCTCTCACTCTCAACTCTTCCCCCCCCCCCCGCCCCTGCTGATCGAACATTTCACTCTGGGCTCGGGGGAAGTCGCGTCTGAAATTTTTCGCAGCAGAGCCCCCACCCTTCGCTGGGCTGATAAACTGGCCCTGGGTATCCACAGGAGGTGCACAAAGACACTCCGACGCATCGTCACACTGACACCTGTTCTTGTTTCGTGTGGCGTGGCCTTCAATGGCTTGTAGAGGAATGCAGTGATCTGTCGTCGATCTATCTGTACGTCTATGTTGTGACGACCACAGAACGCAGGAAGTTCCACAGGAACAATTGCTGGGAAAGCGTGTACTCGGAGAAAAAACCAAGAATCTCTCTCCCCGTGTCACGTTCAGATCTGGTTCAGCCGTGTGCACCATTCTCGTCGTATGTTTTATCAAATATCAACACAAAGGTGCTGTGTGCGTCATTCACCGTCACGGTACCTGGGCAGCCAATTGATAATCTGAACTTTTTCGTCAAAGTGCTCGAGGAAATGCTTTGTCGGCTGAGGATAAACGTGCATAAAACTTATCAGGTGTGAGAGAGGTCAAGAAGACACAAACCTCAGAGCCATTTCGGTAATGAGGGTTTCGCAAAGGTTTTCAGTTCAGCATCCGTTGATTGAAATGAAAAACAACAGGACAAAATTGACAAATGAATCTGGCTCCATCTGTTTTCGACAGGGGCCCACTTTGCCCACTATCGTTGCGGTGAATCTGTAATGCTGAATTCTCCTGTCTATTTACAGCGTGGGACTGCATCTCGACTCCCGTGATGACGATGACGACGACGACTCTTCTGCCTTCACCATTCAGGAGGACAGTGAGGGTCCGTACGCCACAGTCGCTCTCGCCCCGGCGCGCCCTTCCGCTGCAGCGGGAAACAACAAAGCTGCCATTCCTACTGCGAGTGACAGTATCAAGAACGCAGGGCCCCACGCGCCGTACGTGAACATTACCATCTCGGATCCCCTGACCAGTGACACCCGAACCAACTCCACTGCGTCGTCCATCGCTGGCTACAAGGAAGTGCCTTCAGATGGTTCTTACGCCACGTTGCTGGGCGACAGGGGGCTCAGGGGACCAGCAGATAGGGAAACCTCGGGAACTTATGAAACTGTTGGCGGGAGCACTTACGCTATCCCTGAGGTGAGAAATTCTTCGGGCAGCAGACGAAAGCACACGGAAGCGCCCAGTCTACCTCCCAGGGACGAACCTGGAACTACCAACCGCAGGAACAACCAACTTTCCGGTAAGTTATGACTCTAATTGACTTGAATTGCTCCAGTTCAGCAAGATTTCTTTCCATCCTGTGCGATAAATCATTTGTGGCACAAGGAAAGTGTTTCCCCGAAAGGTCGGGCTTTGGCCTGCAATCCGTGTGCGTTGACCAAGCTTGAGTGCAACAAATGTTCAATGAGTACACGAGTACGTTCTCACAACTGCGGGTCCAGCGAATCCACGTTGAGGAGTGAGTGAAGTGTGTGAAAGTGTTTTGATTTCAACGTCCTTCAAAGATCGCACTGCTTTGATTGACGCCTACGTAGTTATTTTCGACAGCAGGTAGCTTTTCCACTGCCCCTGGGGGTGGCACCAATCTCGCAATGCGAGTGTTTTTGCGACGTCTGTCGACCAATCCTGTTTCTTTTGGTCAAGGGAAAAGTTCTGTCAAAACTTTGGACAATTAAACTTGCAGACAGATAGGCAGGGAAATTGAACTGGAATCACCATTACTTACTTGTGGGACAAATTAACCGGCGGAGACAACACAAAAATGTGCATTCAACCATGCTGTGTCGAAGTGAGGCAGGTCACATGAAAGGCTTCATGTTGATTGCCGTTTTGTTCCGTGAGGGGAGGGATTGTAACGTGCAATCTGATCTGTGGTGGAACAACCTCGACTTTCCTTTCTGTGTGACATTTCAAAACGTTCCAACATGCGGTTGAGCGCGTGATCGGACTCCCAGGAAGCTTCAACGTGGTTTTGCGCCCGACTGTGGAAAAGTGTGGGTAATTGTTTGAGGGATCCAGGGTTTGCTCTTGATATGAAACATTTGAATCGTTTGGTTCACTTTCTGATCATTTCCTAGTCAGTGCCATCGCAACAGTTGCAACTGGATTTCCGAAGCGTTTGCCCGCCTTTTGGTAGAAATCAAAGACAAACAGAAGTTCGGGAGCCAGAAGTGCAAATTCTGTTTGGTTCGTGCGTTTAGTCTTCGAATTTAGTCCTTGTGAATGTGTTCTCGTTGTCTGTCATCCAAGTGGAACAGGCACTTGCGACAGGGGCTGCCCAGCCGTGGGGTGGTGCGACTGAACATCCTGAATCGTGATCTGTTCGTGCGGGCGGCGGCTGCTTCCGACCGCGCACTCGAAACCACCGATCTGTTGCAACGGATCACTCGTACATCAGCGGTCACACCACCGGTCACGTCAGTGTCCGACTGGCACGAAGTGTCCACAGATTGTGCGGTGAACTCGGTTGGGAACATTATGAAGTGCTGGGTTCAGAATTGCTCGGTGTGGAGGACACGTCTGTCCAACCCAAAAGTTTTCGAGCGGAAACATTCTGTGTGTTTGGCTGACAGAATGCAGTTGTTCTGCTTGGCCGGAGCGGAACCCTGGCTGACCAAACCAAGTCTTTGATGTGTGCCGTTTGAATCTGGCCGTTTAGAAGGGCGAAGAGAATGACCCTCAGGTACGGGACATCTGGGCCGTCGTATGCCACGGCTCTGCAGACGGGTGCACTCTTTCTACCGCCCGAAATTTCATGTTGTTTTTCCACTTCGTTGTAACCCTCAACAGTTTCAGCTCGAAATGTCCAACAAGGCTGGTTGCACAATCCTTGAGAAGATTGTTGTCAACACAGTTGATGGTGATTGTTTGCTGCCCACACAACACGGCGTGGTATTTCGCGCACAAACATCAAAGGAAGATCAGAGAGTTCGTAAATTTCGGCAGACAGGCTGCCCACATCGCAATGCGAGTGGATCACCGGAACAGGAATTTTCTTCCCATGTTTCAGTTGAACAAAAGGAATTTGTTGCTTTCTGAAGGACAAACTGGACCAAATTGCTGGCGGACATCACATTCAAGCCACTTATGCTTGTTGTGCCGAGTTTGGTTTACTTTTTGAGCCTTTCCTTGGAGGACTTGCTTCAGAACATTTCTCTAGCAGTGAAGATTTATCTCATTCTGATTCGGTGGATCCGTCGAACAAAATTTGCGATTCCTCGTTGGTGTCACGCAGTCCGAAAGTCCAAATTGGTTGCCTCTAGCAGGACGACTGTTTTGTGCGGACGTCAGCTTCTGTCGGCTGTCAGTGTTGTTGACATCTGATATGACCATTTTACTGACAGACTGGATTTCTGTGTTTGCACCTTCAGATGGGGTCGACGGGCAGGACGACGCAAGTTCGCCGTGGAAGAAGCGCACGAGCATGGCACTCGCTACGGACGACAAGGTGAGTCGTGTTTCCTGCGGAGAGCAGCGCCTTCAGGTTTCAATTCAGGTTGAGAGTCCAGCCCCTGGGTACGAAACAACCCTCCCTGTGATGCCAGCGTTAATCTGAAGATCCAAATCTCCAGCGACAGTTTCCCAGCCGCTGACTGTACGAGTGGGTGGGGTGAAGAGCTAAATTTCAAAATTGTTTGCGGTTTGTTGTTCAAAGACTCGAGTCTGTTTATCACTCCACGTGGTTTGGCATTGCCTTCTCACTGAGCCCTCGCACGACGACAGCAACAACTGAAACACAATCTTTTTGTTGTGTGAATAAGAGGTGACGCGTCACAGAAAAATCGTGTTATCTTGCACCATTCATCGCCGATAAGTGAAGCTTCGAATGGTTATGAATCACATCTCCAATTTACTCGTAGTGGAGGGGACTTTGGTGTTTTCCCAAGCGGATTAGTCTGACAAATTCCGTATGAAGTCTGAGACAGGCGCGGTTTGAAAAATTATCACGAGCAGACACACGAGCGTACATATGAATACCTCCTTCCCAGGCGTTGACACCTTTGTTTTGCATCAGGGGCAAAATTCCGATGTTGATTTCTCACATACTTTCCACCATCAGTCTTTCCTGGCTGAAACGGCCATAGATACTGGCTTCGACGGTCAATTGAGCAACTTCCTGAAATTTTCTGTTGAATAACCAATCACAAGCACGAATCCGGCGTTTTTGGAGAACATTGTCGACAGTTTCGAATTTGTGGCGCGGTCGGTTTTGCTTGACTTCGTGCGGGGATTGCCAGCATTTTTTGTTGGCATTTTCCTCAGCCAATGGCGTTTGAAATTATCCCTTTCAAGGTTCGTCATCAGTGTCACTTCGCACATACTGGCAGAACCAGTGAGACCTACCGCTTAAGAATTTCAACTCTTGAATGTGACACCGGGCAATAAGTTTGAAAAACGTGGATATTTTGGATAACAGCTCAAAAGATGAAGGAAACAGCTCTGTTGAACCGAAATGAGTCCAAAGAACATCGACAGGTGAGATAACTGTTCGATTGGTCAGTTTCATTTTCATTTTCGTGTTGGCTTCAAGTCCTGTGCTGAAGATTCTTTTCCAAGAACCACTGCTTGTGGAGAACATCTCAACATTCCCCAGCACTGGGTTCGCAAACATGTTGGGAATTGCCGATCTGTGGAGAACAAACACGCGAACCCCACTCATTCTGACTGAGACAAATTCAGAGATGCCTTTGCCTTTGTTCTTGATCTTTAAGCGTGTGGTCCCGAAGGGTCTCGACCACACGCTTAGTGTAATCACCATCACTCTGTATGTGTGTGTGTGTGCACAAAAGTGGTCCCAACCAGGGGGGGGGTTGGGGGTTGGGACCACTTTTTCAGAAAATCGGCATATATTGCTTCTCACCAAGATTCAGAGCCTTGCGCAGAGTATTAAGCGTGCTGTGGCTGTCGGAAAAGTTCATTTGCCTATCAAATCAATAAAAAAGATGTTCATTTTTGGCCCATATCTCGGAAACTGAGCACTTTTCAAAAGTGGTCCTGAAAAATGAGGACCACTTTTTCAGAAAATGGGTGCAAAATGATCAGTTATCATTCCTGGCCATTTTTGCAAAAGTGGTCGCCCCCACCCCCTCCCCTCTCAGACCACCCCCTCCCCCTCCCCTCTCCACCCCCCTACCCTCTCCACCCCCTCCCCTCTCCAGGGGTTGGAACCACATTGCACACACAGACTGAAGGTGTTTATGAACTGCGAACGTTTGTATGGACCACACGCTTTTTATGCGTAGCATTCTTGTTACCTTTCACTTTGAGCAACGGTGTACGAGGGTATGAAGTCCAAATTTGGTGTCGGTTTTGGAGTCAATCTGTTCGGTTATGCGAGTTGCGCCCTGCCGATGTTCCGTTTTTCGTTCAAAAAAACGTGTCACTCGTTGAACATCAGGTGATTGTGAAATCAACAGGTTTTACTCTGTTTGTCTGACTTGGCATGAATCATCTCAGCGACACTGAGATAGTGCGACACTCACGCTTCCTTTTGCATCTGATGTGTCGAACTGGGTTTGAACAATAGTGAATGATTCGATTTCGTGATCTCCACCAAACGCCTCCGACGGTTCATCAGGTGGAGAAATTCTTGACTCACGCTGTGTTTTTGGTTGTACCCCCCGGGCCAGTGGTTTCAGGATCGTTCCTTTGAGTCACAACAAATTTGCATTTTCGCGTTGGTGGATGAATGGCAATAGATCTGAATTTATCAGGACAAATCATGTGTTGAACTTTGAACATGTGTTGATGTTCGAATCCGTGAATCCAGTCAGTCAAAATTTTCCTCCTGTCTCTGCAGCTGGACTCGTCGGTTCCAGCCATGAGCGCGAAGCATGAGGTGGAGCGCGCGCAGATGCGTAAATGGGTCGTCACGTCGATACTCGACTCGGAGCGCAACTACGTGTCCATGCTGGACGTGCTCCTCCAGGTGAGAAACTCTGATCCTTCGAATCTGAGCCAGAAACCGAGCGAACTGTGGATTCTGCAAAAATAATTCAGTTGTTTGTGCCACAGCCACTCGTGGTTGTGCCTCACAGCGGCTCGTGTGTGCGGAGGAAACCTTCCATCTGTCAGGTCGTGATCCGGTGGGATCTGGCGTGGAGCTGTTTTGCAAAGATTTACTTGATTTATAGTTTTGGTGTGTATTTTCAGTACATGCGCTCATTCCACGCGGCAGCCACGACGAGTCAACCAGTACTCACCCCCGAAGACATTGACTCCATTTTCTACAAGATTCCTGAGCTACACGCAGTGCACACAACCTTCATTCACCAGCTACAGCCCAAGATCCAGAAATGGGGCCCAGAGCAAGAGGTCGCCAACGCCTTCAAAGTCATGGTTGGTACTGACTTATTCCGCCGCGACTTACTTGCAGCTCAGGAAGAAGTTTTGACCCGTGCAAGAAAATTCAGATGTGGTGTCCCAGGAATTGATGCAGGGAAAGAGTGCATGTTGACGAGGAACCTGCACCACCTGAAGTTTGCACCTGAAACCAAAGTTGAGCCCTGAAATGTGAAGTTCCAAGCACTCACTTTCCAGATATCATTTCGTGCCTCCTCTCTCTTGCAGGCTCTCGAGGAGTACCCTGTGGCCTCGGACTACCTGAGGAACTACCACCGCGCTCTCGCCACGCTGCAGCGCTGCACGCAAGAGAACGCGCAGTTCGCTGAACTGACCAAGGTCATCAAAACAACAGACACGCACGAGGCCAACACTCTAGAAGGTAAGCAATGCTCTGCTTTCATCTTTTGACGAAGAAAGCAGAAAATAAACAATTCACCTTTTGGTCCTCCCTGTCCACATTTTGGTTGACTTTGTGTGTGTGTGTGCGTGCGTGTGTGTGTGTGTGTGTGTGCTGCCGTCCTTCCTCTGCAAGCAAAACGTTCTGGAACCAGACTCGTAAGAACAATGTTTCCATTGTGGTTTCCTGTGGTTGCCATTTTCCGCGTTTTTCCCACAGGGATTTCACTCTCACGTCTCAACACTGACACATTCTCTTTCAGATTTACTTCACAAACCAATAGTCAGAATTCAGCGAAACACATTGGTATTGCACGTGAGTATTGCACTGTTCAACCCACAGTTTCTCCACACGTTGGTATGCAAGCGTCAACGGTCCCTGAATCTGCCGATCAAAGTAACGGTCAAAAGTGAAGAGACAATTGTTGGCAGTCTGTTTGAATCTGAGCCACATCACTTTTGTGATGGACCACCAACAAGCCTTGCTATATTTCAGGACTTGATAAAGTGCACTCCAACTAGTCACAAGGATTACGACATGCTGCAAAAAACTCTCAGAATCACACAGCATTTCCTCGAGAACCAAAGCCCCGTGGACAACCAAAACGTGAGTTCTTTTTGCGCCATTTCTGGCAGCACCCTGAAAGTGTTCTTGATGATCGGCTTCTCTGTCAGTTCAAAGTTTCCATGTCTAGTCCAACCATAAAACACGCCCGAGGCGTCGAGGCGTAGGACGCGTTGAGTGGATCCACTGGAAGGAAAGGTCGCATTTGTGGCAAGAGAGGCACTGAGTGATAAAGTCCTCTCTTGTCTCGTTGGTTGCAGCCGGACAACACTCGTTACCTGGTGAAAAACGGGATGATTGTGGAGACGGTCGGCAAGACGCGCAAACTGCGCCACGTCTTCCTCTTCAACGACGTGCTCGTCTGCACGAAGCAAAAACTCGCCAGGTAGAAAAGTTGGGGGTTGTCTGCCGAATGCGCTGGAACAATGTGTTGGAACACGGACGTCTGCCTTACGAACATACCATTCTGACGAGACTTACGCTTTCAGACAAAAGCTGCACTTCGACGTCAAATGGTTCATTCCTCTGACAGAAATCACCCTCGAGCATCAAACTCAAGGTGAGACAGAGTGACAAAAATCTCTTACATGGAATCTGGTTCAGGTTCAGCAAGCGAGCCAATTTGAGGTCTTCAGCTGCGAAGCAAACAACTTGAGCGAACTTAATAAACAGCATTGTTGACGTTCCAGAAGACCAGAAGGTGTTGGCTGGTAAGAAAGCGGAGGTGGAGACCCTTCAAAAACGCGTCAACATCCTACAGGGCGAGCTGCGCACAGAGATCCGCAAAAACAAATTCGGAGATCACGTGAGTGTGATGGGACCACACCTTCTGTGATGGTATACTCGTGGGTAGCACCCTGAAATGTTACATGGTGAAGTTGCCACTCGTGTGGGAACACTGAGATCAATTGCTGTGATGACGGGGGACCACAGTGACGGTCGATTTGTTGCACCAAGAAGCAGATTCTTTCATTGTGAACCTGGGGTCTTCAAAGTCGCGAAATTCATGTTTCGTTTGTCTTCTGCAGACACGGCAATGGTCAATACGAGGTGCAAGCAGAAACATCGAGAAGATCAAGAAGAAACTCGTTGAGCAGGTGTGTTTGTATTTCTGACCACTCTTTGGCCTTTTGTCTCAAACGCATTTGTATTGGCAATAGATCTGGCTGTTTTGTCATGTGATTCGGGGACTGTGTGCACGTTGTCACTTGATGTGTTCACTGCAGGAAGCTCAGCTGGTCCTCGCCTCCCCGCACCTCGCCTTCAAGATCCGCAACAAGGGTCAGAAGCAGTTCACGCTGCTCATGTCGTCCGACTACGAGCGCAACGAGTGGCGCGAGAGCATCGAGGGACTCAAGTCGAAATGTAAGTTTGAAGCGCAAAGACCGGAACAGTGCAAGTCTGAATCTCAGACACACATCGCACAAAACGTTAGAATGTTCTTTGTGGAGCTGGAAACTAAGACAAGGAGAGATGAACGAGGGAACAGGCGTACGAAGCAAAGGCAGTCTGATGTTGAAACAAACAAATGCAAGACGGTGCGAGGTTACACGAGGGCGGTTTTCATCCACAGTGCAAGCAACGCCAAGCCTGCACCTGGTAGACCTGCAGAACCAGATCAACTCGCTCAAGCTGACGAAGCTCACGGCCATCAACTCCATGATCGAGGCGGAAGGTGAGTGGCAGTGTCACCGAATGTGCCAAACGTAGATGTACGTATTTCCCGAGTCTTTGCTGGCATAAAAGCACACGGAAAGTTTGTGTGCAGCAATCGTTTGGCCTTTCCACTCACATGAAATGTGAGCCTTCTGAAGAACCCACCTCGAATGTTTTGGCTGCGACAATTCACGTCTTGTGCGTCTGTTACAGATTGGGATGTGGAGGAAGAACAGTTGTTCGGTGCTCTCAGCGTCACGATCCACAAGCTGCACGGCCTCTCCACTCCCGCAGGTCAGCACAAGTTTTCTGAATCAAAGCAACATCGTTGTGCTCAGTCTGTCCTGTATCGAAATATTGAGTTTTCAAACACGACACTGCCTGCATTGCAGACACGTTTTGCTGTGTGGAGGCGGATTCCTTCTCTCACTTTTCGATGCGCGCCAAGACGAACGTCATCTGCGCGTCTGCGGACCCCAAGTGGAACGCCGTGAGTAGATGCCGCTTGTATTCGAGCACCAGTTGGTGTTGATATGTGACGTCACCTCGCCGTGGGTTCATAACTTGTTTCCCAGTGTGTTTGTCAAGAAGCCAAATTTGTGGAAGCATGATCGACTGTTCAGCATCGTTTTGACCACTTCTTGCAGACATTTGACCTTGACCTGGAGGGTGCCCAGACGCTGCGCATCATGTGTTACCGCATGGAGAACAATACGGATATTCTGCTGGGCAAATGTGCGCTCGAGGTACGTAATCTCTCATCCATGTTCCGCTTTAGCTTGCTGTTGTGGCAGACGTAACAAATGGTTGAGCACAGATGTTGTTCAACTTATTTCATCGTTGTTGCAGTTGAGCAAGGCGTGGTTGCGCGGAGACTTCCAGGAGAAGATGTTGTCGCTTAACAACGAGGTACAATTCAGTGTATTTTTGTACCCGTCTGTTAAGTCCATGTTACCATTTGAATTAGAAGTTCGTACCCTTCGTGTAACACGAGCTCGCACTCTGCAGATTTCGCTGACGGTGTCGTTGAGCTACGCGTCTCGCGAGCAGACGATCAAGCGCACGCTCTCCGCCGTCAAAGGTGGCGTCTTCGGCGTCAAGATCGGACACGTCGCGCAGTGAGTGGAACCACATTCTCACTGACACTGACAGGCACGCTGCCTCAGACTCGTTTCCACGCCTCTCGCGTCTGTGGCGCTCAAAGTTGGTTTGTTGTTGCAGCCGCGAACGGGTTCGGATCCCGATGCTCGTGACGACGTGCGTCGCGGAGGTGGAGCGTCGCGGTCTGCACGACGTCGGCATCTACCGCGTGTCGGGGCTCTCCTCGGACGTGCAGCGCCTCAAGAAAGCCTTCGAGAAAAGTAAGTGGGCAGATCACTTGTGTCTGCGCCTTCATCAGTGTATTCTTTTCTTGTGTGTGTTCCACAGAATTTCAGTCCAAAAAAAACTGGACGAATGCGAGCAGATCTGATGCAGTGATTTTGTTTCTTGTGGTTTTTTTTGCGTTCTTGGTCAACTGCTCACAATCATCCACACAAGCACGAACTGTGCGTGCACAAAATGTGTCGAATTGTTTGCAGACAGCAAAGGTGCGATTCCGCTGGCCCTCGAGGCCGATATCAACGTGCTGACGAGTCTGTTGAAACTCTACTTCCGTGAACTGCCTGAAGCGCTGTTCGCCGACCATCTCTACAACAGCTTCTGGGACGGCATGAGTGAGTAAAAAGACTTCAATCTGGTGTGTCGTCCTGCCTCTTGAAAGTCCCCAAAAAGAGCATCTCGTCAAGCAAGCAGTATCCAACAGCCGTTCCGTTCTGTGGGTAACATGCGCGTCCTGATCAGCGTCTGTGTGTTGCAGGTCTGTCCGATCCGGAGGCGAAGCAGAAGTGCATGTTGCAGCTGCTGCGAGAACTGCCCGAACCCAACTTCTCCGCTGTAGTTTATCTCCTCGATCACATGATCAAGTGAGTTGGCGCGCACATTCACACACATGCACGCGCACATTCACACACATGCACGCGCACACTCGCTCACTCACTCGCTCACTCACTCACACACACACACACACACACACACACACACACACACACACGTCTGCTGTTCGTTTGTGACACTGTCACTCCTTTGCTGACATATTCACCCAACCAACAGTGCGACAAAGTTTTTTCCGCTTCTTGCAATTTGTGGCAGAGTCTGTAATCTGTATTTACCTGTATTTACACCTCATGTTGACATTTTCATCAATGGTTTGGTTCATTTCAGGATCGCCCGGCACCAGGATGAGAACAAGATGTCGCTGAACAACCTGGCGACGGTGTTCGGCCCGACGCTGCTGCGGCCGGCGCAGCGCGACACGGACGCCTCCACCATGGACCTCTTCTGCGAGGGCGCCAGGGACGCCATGATGCAGACCTCCATCCTCTATTTCTTCCTGCATCTCCGCAGTCAAGGGGTGGACTTTTCCAAGTGATACATTGATTTTTGTCGAAAACTTCAGGACTGTTGTGGTCCACGGTGCTGCGCGGTGTGTCTTTCTGTTATTCGTCCATTCGGGCCAGAATCAACCTGGAGATGAGGATCGCCCAGTGTTCCGGAGATTCAATTGAACGGTCGAGTTGTGGTGAATCGGTGCAGCCGTTGTCACTGAAGGTGGAAACTTTGAGCGGTGAAAGTATAGCCTTGTTACTGCAAGTAGAACCGAAGTCAACGACTTCATAGTGGTTGTCTCTGGACGTGACTCTTTGTGACAGACGCGAGGCAAGATGCAGAGAGAAAACGTGATGGGGAATGTGTGACATCAGGATCACAATATGATTCCGAATGAGACTTGTTCCGTGGCTGAGCGAGTTGACCGCAGCTTGAAGCAGTGAAATTTTGAGTACTTATCCTTGGTGCCTCAGCCTAAGTGCAATATTGTGTAGCCTTGTGAACGTTGTGGTGGCTGAATTTACGAGACAAAACCTCAGTTTTTGCGAGGATTGTGATTCTGTTGATGACATCAGCTTAGCTGAAGGAAGATGTAATGATGATATGTCGATGAAGGGTTTGTTGACAGTACTGCCGTGTGAAATATGTTGTCACAGAAGGAATTTGCGCACAAGACATTCGAAACGTGTGCAATCCATTCGTGCGTTCAGTAGAAACGGCGTGTTGCTCAGGCACCGTTTTCTTTGGATGGAAGTTTGGGAGTCTGTGTGCATTGCTGGGTGTCTGGTACACCAGCTGTTTTTCTACTTTGTTTTGAGCTATCAGTATTGACCATCCAAACAAGCGTGCTCGCCCTTATTTCAAAGTTGCCTTGAACAAAGTACTTGCTTCCAGTCTTCGCTCAAATGTAGTTCCGTATTTTTGCGCTATTTTGACAGCATTTTTCGCGAGTTCAACAATGGTGCTGCTAATTTCTGTCGAAGGGTTTGGTGTTCAGACACCAGCGCTTTGGACACCACACTCGTCTTTGACGCGATGCTGTGGCTTTGTCTTACCGAAGAAACAGAGCAACTGCAACTGCGTCTCGCATACTTGAAACGCGTTGCTGGATGCGTCATTTTTTATGCCTTTATTTTTGAAACGTTAGAGATACACCTTTCTGCAGCTTGACTTTCGAAATACCAGTCAAAAATTGCTTGACCAAGTTTCTTTGGGTGGTGTCCACACCGCGTACGTCCACTAACCTGTTGGAATTCATAGAGATTAGTTCGTTCTTCGATTGAGTTTGAAAAAATCTTGTCGTGGGCACGCCACCTTCTTGTAGATATGTCTGGTTGTTGTTCATTGTTTTGTTCGGGACGTGCGAACCACTGATCATGAGCAGATTGCAGTCAAAGAAGATGTTTTCTGCAACTCTGCGATCACAAAACCAGTCGTATGTGCTTGCATCGTGATAGAAATGGGTTCTCACCTTACAAAATGGGTTCCTGTTCGACTCATTTCTCAACCAAAGGTCTCGGAGTTATGTGGTTTCACAGGAACCATATTTGTACAGTATGAGAACCCGGTCGGCCAGTACATGAGGCCTGTTGGACCTGTCGTCACCTACCTGCCTTTTCATTTGTGCTTGCACTGTTCACGGACACATCACGTTTTCAACACTTGTGTTGTTGTTTTGTTTTTTTTTCTCCATCATTTGTGCAAGCATGCATTTCATTTTGTATTTTCACACGCTGTGTAAAACCATTTCAAGGCTGACAAATAAAGGTCAACACTGCTTAGCAGTGTGCATGAACGCATCCGTGTCACTGCTGCTTCTTGTCGATGAAGTGGCTTTGTCCCGACCACATGACTTGGGTCAACGAAGTCACTCTTGCACACACAAACGCAAAATCTGAATGGGAAAAATCCACATTTTCATGCTGTAGCGAAATAAGCTCTGTGGATTCAGACGCGGATGCTGCTGTTTGACCAGAGAATCCGAGGATTTAGGCTTTCACGGATTGTCAGATAACAGAATTTTCATCCCTCCCTCAGAGATCCGACAATGTTGTGGGCCGATAATATTTGAGTCTGGGTTTCTCGAAAACAGGAAAAGAAAAGCAATTTGTACATTTCATTGCACTTGGCCATTTACTTGCTCGAACACACACATATGAATATCAACCAATCTTGTCTTTGTTTATGATCCGGTTCATGGCAAAAAATTGTTTTGAGCAAACATCGTTCAGCACCACAAAAAGTCCGTAAAACATCAGACTCGTTTCCCTGCGTCATGGCAGTCGTCGTTGATGTTCGTTTCAGCACGCAAAAAATACTCGAGCTTTTGGTGCCCCGCGTAAACATCTTGGCGGGTACACCGACAAACCAGGTAACTCCGAAGATCTCGGGTTCACAACGACCCGCAATGAGTTTTACCCGAGTGCACGTCGCTGGTTTTCTCTCCGCATTCGGGAAACACGACACTCGGTTTTTTGTGACCTTTTTAACAGTGGCTGAATCGTGCCACTTGATCTGGAGCGACATCGCCACTTGAATGTCCTCAACATGCGTGATTGTCTTTACAAAGTAGGTGACGATTGTTCAAATTGTTTGGTGGTTTTTTTTCACAAAATCGGACGCACAGCAGCAGCACGTTGAACTGGGCAATGGTGGTGGGGTTTCTTTGGTCTGCAATGACAGCGGTGGAACGAAGGACACAACCACGCAGCCAAAATGACTGTCATGGGTGGTCTTTTTCACAAGTTGGGAGTGGGGGACATTCTTTTTGTCGGAATGCCCAATCCAGTTGGCCCAACCACGCCCCGTCACGGACGGAACCCACGGGTGCGCTCGTGCCGCAGCACAAACATGTTTCTATCACAGTCGCTTGAAGAGCACCTCTTCCTCATCGCTGCAGTCCTCAAGGTCTTCTGGCAGAACCCGCAATGCGCTGTATTTGATCATGGGACCGCGGCGGTCCGAGTTGGATTCTCCGTGCGTTGAATGCTGAGAAGAGGCACCTGCAGTTTTGTGTCGTTGTATGGAATGCTTCAGTTTAGCCCGCAACTTCTGGAAAAACTGCTTCTTGGACAGTAATATCTCTGCAAGGAAGAGACGAAAAACTCAGGGAAAACGCAGTGACACAATTCTTCTTGCCACACGACGAGATGCGGTAACCCAGCATCAGTGTTTCAGTTCGCAACAATTCTTCTGCGTTCAAAGTCACTTTGAGCCACTTGGCCCTGCAGAGGAAAAGCCACTTTGAGCCACTTTGTGTCCTGTATTGGCAGTGAGCTTGGAGGGTGCATTCTTTTCCCCTTTTCAAGTGTACCTACCACTTTGGCCACCACCTTGGACAAGTCGGTTGAATACAGTTCCGAATGGGGCATTTTGGGTGCGCTTGTGTTGTTGGTATTGTCATTTTCGCCATTTTTGTTCACACTTCATTCAAGACAAATACCTCTTCAGAAGAGAAGGGAGCAATGAAAGAGCATTTTTGAGTGTTCTGTGTGCACCCATCACAATGTGAAAGAGTTGTACCCCACCTGAAAGGGGGACGGTGTGGGTGTGGCCGTACTTGCTCCAGGCCATCTCGGTGGTCGTGTCTGCCGCTGCGGGCTCCGCTCTCCAGGAAGCGTGGCGCCACATCTTGCTGTGCCACACGAGCGAGAAGAGCAGGAAGAGCAGCACGCTCAGCGACAGCGCCGCCCACAGGGAGTCCTTGGAGCTGAAGTGCAAAGTAATGTTCATGAAAGTTTCTCAGCTGAAATGAAACTGCGTGTTTTGTTCCACGAGTATTTCGTCACTCACTGGGCTACATATTTGTTGCAATTTTACGCCTTTTTGGCACAAAGAAACTGCGTCGTATTTCAGAGGTTGTGGAAAACTTTGTGACAATCGACCAAATGACAAGAACGCACAGCTGTCACCGTACAATACAAAATCGACCTTGTTTCATATCCGTACCACACCCAAACGGAAACCGGCATACAGTCAAATGATACTCACTGAAAATGAGTTATTTCCACTCCTTCAAGACGGGTTTCGTTGTTTCCGAGTTGCGTGGGTGCGGTCTTGTTGACATTTCGCGAATTTGCCGCTCTTGAGTTTTCACCCAGGATTTTCTCGGATTTTGCTGCCTTTGAAGACGACGTGGCATCAAAGTGTTTCATCACAGTTTCACGTTGGTTGTTGTGAGCTTGCCTTGCACTCGTACTTTGATTCTTCCCAGAAAAGGAAGCACGAGCTGTAAACTTGTCGTGGCTGACGGTGTCAACGTCTTTCGAATGGGGGTGAATAAAATCCTGGTTTTCATCCTGATGATCACGCTTGATACTTTTTTCGATTATTCCTGGCTTGTGTATGGCACTCGATGATTTGCTCGACGTAAAAACCTTTTCGGCCAATTTTTTACCGTCGTCACCAAGATTGTCGTTGTGACCTTGTCTCGCATCGATTGACGTGTGAAAACCTGTAGACTTGGACAATCCAGCGTGTGACGAACTTTTTGTTCCAAGTTTGCTTTGCTTTTCGATGCTTCTCTTTTTTCGTTCCACGCCGTCAATTTTAGTGGAATGTTTTGCAACTATCCGTTGTAAAAATGGAAAAAGGTTTTGTTCGTTGAATCTTTTTTGCGTTTGAAAAGAATCCAACACTTCCCATCCAAGAAATTCATTCCCAAATTTCTTTTTTGCTGTGTCCTGTATGTGTGATTGCTGCACTCCTGGCTCGACGATTTCGCGTTGCCTTGAAACGTCTGTGGAAGACTTCACCTGAAAACAAACAACTTTGTGTTTGGATGCGTGGCTCCAACATCAGCAAGTCTTTTTGTTCAAAGACCGGTCAAACATTCCGTGCCATGGTGAACAAATACGAGGGGTTCTGCAATTCTGGCAGGATTTTGGCCGATGTTCATGTTACCGGTGCGACTGATTGGTGCACGAAAATAGTCAGATGACCGACGCATTGACCTGACCTTTCTGCAAGGACACATTCCCAATTTGAGGCACACTGTCAAAGACTTTCGTGAAGGTCAGAAGCAGATCTAAGCCATGAAGTGACCAACAGAGATTAGCCTTCAAATCCAGCAGTGGATCAATGTACTCTTTTGTGTGCGCCTGGGATTAAGCCTGAAGGAGACCAGGGACAAGATGAACTTGGCATACGGTGCAAATGCCTTGAGTTACTCCCGGATCCAGTTCTGGTACCGTGCTTTTCAAGGTGGCCGAGTCTGTGTTGTGGATTTGCCGAGAGCAGCAAAAGCGTGGACAGGGAGATCAGATGAGAACATCCAGGCTGTGAGGAATGCCCTTGCCATGGACAGGAGGCTCACCATTGAACAGATGTCAGAATTCACAGGCATCAAAACCGGTAACATTCAAAGAATTCTCAAACTTGATCTTGGTCTTGTGAGGAAGTGTGCCAGATTTGTGCCACATCTGCTGACCGGTGCACAGGAAAGGCAGAGACTTGAAAACAGCACTCTCATGCTCCGGCACATTGCTGCAGATCCCTGGTTCTTGGAGACCATTGTTACAATGGATGAGTCATGGGTTTATGAATATGACCCTGACCGGAGATGCCACGCCTCCCAATGGCTGGCAAAAGGGGCGGACCCCCCGGTGGTTTGCAAAAGGGAAATGAGCACAAAGAAAGTACTCCTGGTGTCCTTCTTCGATCATGTTGGAGTGGTCCACAGGGAATTCCTCCGGAACACAACTGTCACTGGAGAAGTGTTTGTTGACATCTTGCGCCAGTTCAGGACCAGCTTGAGGATCCGGAGACCAAGACTTTTCCGTGCATTTTGGCTTCATATGGACAATGCCAGTCCACACACTTGTCTGGAGACACGCCGGTTCCTGCTTCAGACTGGTACACAAGTTGTACCACACCCTCTGTACTCACCGGATCTAGCACCAAACGATTTCTTCTTCTATCCTCGGGTGAAGAGAGAGATCAAAGGCAACAGATTTGCCACTTTGGACGATGTGGAGAATGAAGTTGACCATCAGATCTCAATGATACCAGCCAGAGACTTTCATGAGTGCATCTGTGTCCAGTGGCCCAGGCATTGGGCCCATTGCGTCAATGCAGCAGGCGCCTACTTTGAAGGACTCAGGGGCAATTGAAATTGCTGTCAAAAAATGTACAGACTGAAGAATTGTGTCTTCACAGTGTGCCTCATTGTTGTTGTCTTTGTTATTGTTTGGGTCATTAAAGACCATAACATTGCGTAAGGCGTGTGCCTACTGATGACAAAAACTGTGTTAAATGGCTTGACCTCGGCATGCCTGACCAACATGAACATCGGCCTAAATCCTGCCAGAATTGCAGAACCCCTCGTATGATCCTGCGTTCACGGGTGACTCCCAGAGCGGCACATGTGTGGTAACAGTAATGGCCCAGTTACTGCAACTTCATGGAGTGATTGGTGTTTGTCACCAGTACGCCTGTTGCACACAATCTGAAAAACGTGTTTTGGGGAGCATCTTACATTTTGGCCACCTCATAAAGTGTGTGACAACAACTCCCGCAAGTCTCTTCAGAACTAATTTCACCAAATTCTTCACCAAACAAGCAGGAAACTTCAGAGTTTTGCTTTGAAGGAAATATCACAACCCCACACCAGTCATCAGTGAATTTGAGAGCCCCCACCCCCACCCCGAGCGTCAACCCCGCCCCCCGCGTTACACTCTCGGAATTTTGGGCCTCCTCGGATGTGAATGCTTGAATTGTTTCCGATTAACGCTGCCGAGAGAAATGCTGAATTTCTGGCATTTCATCTGGAAATGAGCAATTCTGTAGCTCGCAGCCATTCAAACGTAGAGTCTACTCGTAGATCTAAACGAGCAACAAACCAGAAGCCACCAAACATAAGGCGATCAATTGAAACTAATGCATTGCAATGAAACTGCTTGCGAGTTTTTGACAGGAGTCGTTTACATTGTACGAGAAAATGAAATTGAATTTACCTGATACGTTGCAGTACATGTCAAAAATTGAAAAATTATCACACAAAATCTCCACGATCCAAAACCGGAAGCTGCCATATTCATTTTTGTATTTTCAACCGACGCTGGACTATGGACGCGCAGATGAAAAATTGTTGCGGAAAGGCTTGGCCTCCAAAAGGTTTTCTGTTGTCTATTTTCACGCCTGTTTTGTACCACAGGCCAAAATTGCTTTCACAACAGCGAAACAAAATAATTTGACATCAGTACGCTTTGAATCAACAGCGCCCCCAAATTTATTGCCACACACTGTTTGTTGTGCGATGTCCCTTTGTGGCTCGCCGAATTTTGTTTTTTCATAAATTCCACCTCCACAAATCCATCCTGTCCCATAGACAAGACTAAATGGACATTTGGGCTGAGATCCTGAATGGAAGGTTGAATACAGTATCTCTAATGCTTTGTCCTTTGGCTGATGTAGATCTGCTTTATCCTTTGGCCAATGTAGATCTAATATATCTATGGCATCTCAGGCAAGATGTCCTGTCCTGTCCTGTCCCATCCTGTCCCCCCTCAGGATAGGACTGAAATGGTTATATCTCAGCTTCTAAATCAAGATCGAGAATTCATGTTTGGTTCATATATGAAATGTCTATGAAAGCCCTTTCAGGATTTTATAATTTGGTTGTTATGGTAACCCTTCCCAAGCAACTACAGGTGCAAAGAGGCAAGAAAAAAAGAAATTGCTATTCTGAGCCTGTTATTTAAGTCAAAAATAGGATTTTCAGAATTTGAATACCACACTGAATTGAAGTGCTACTCAAGGCTAAAATTATATCCAAAATTCCAAATTGGTCTCTACAGCAATTACCTTCCACCTTGGCAACCAGATAAAAATTGCTGTATCCCAGCTTCTAATCAAGATAGAGCATTGATGTTTGGTTTGTATGAAAGGTCTTTGAAAGCCCTTTCAGGATTTTATAATTTAGTTGTTATGGTAACCTTTCCTTGGCAACTACTGGTGCAAAAAGGTAAAGAAAATTTAAAAATGGCTATTTTGAGCCTGTTATTCAAGTCAAAATAAAATTTTCAGAATTTGAATACCACACTGAATTGAAGCAGTACTCAAGGCTTAATTTTTTATCCAAAATTCCATACTGGTCTCCATAACAACCACTTTCCACCTCAGCAACCAGATGAAAATTGCTGTATCTCAGCTTCTAATCAAGATAGAGACTTGATGTTTAGTTCATATGAAAGGTCTTTGAAAGCACTTTCAGGATTTTATAATTTGGTTGCTATGGTAGGTTTTTCCTGGCAACTATGAGTGCAAAAAGGTCAAAAATTCAAGAAATGGCTGTTATTTAGGTCAAAATTTGATTTAGAGTGCCAATTGCTTCTTTGATTGACTGATTAAACAAAATGAATGGGGACGTCGCACCCGCAGTTGCCTCAAGCACTGCTTCTCTTGTTGAACTTCTGTGCCTGCCGACAGGCAGTTTCTTTTGGGTGATTTGAGCGGGGCGCATGTTTGAATTGCTCAATGAAACATGGAGCGACCCGCAACAAGTGACTTGAACAAATCACGTCCAGGTATTCCAGATAAAATTTGGCGCATCCTCTGAGGTTTCAATGATCAAAATTTTTTTTGTGCTTTGGGTCTTGTATACTGCCAGAGGTCTTGAAATAATATAATGGAACATTTTCGATATACAAAGTTCAAAACGGTAGACTCACAGGCTGTGTCTTGAAAAGTGAGCAACATTTCATCAAGGGTGCATGTTGTTTTCGTCACGTTGGAGGGGCTTTCAGGAAAAGTGGGTACAGTGCATTTTGTTTCTGCACTGAAAATTTTCTCCGGTTTGAGGTGGCTAAAAGTTTGATTTGTTGAGGGGTTTTGGATCAAAGTGTGTCGGCAGTTACATTGCAACAAGTATATTTGCAAAGGTTAGTTTGTTTGTTTCAATTGCTCGATCATTGTGGGCATAACTCTCAAGCAAACATAAGCGGTGCACACACACTTTGACAATGCTATCTTGGTCATACATGTTTTTGTTGAAAGGCAAAAATAATTATTGTAATAAATTGATAAAGGTCAAAGAAATCTTATTGTTCTTGGGAAAAGGATTAGAATGAGAGGGAAAAAATTGCATGTTCAACTTTTGCAATGAATTTTCTTGATTGTTATTCAATAAAAGATGTAATATTTGCAAAGGTGTCAAAGAGGACAATTGTAGGTTGTTTCAGAAACTGGTTGTGAGCAATGCCTGAGGTTTCAAAAAATGTTGTTGCTTTCTTGGGGTAAGGTGCTGATCAAAGTCAAAGATTGATTTTGTGGGGAAAATAGAAGTTTTGCAAAGTGCCATTTTACGCGCTTGCTTTGAACACTTGGTGGCTGTTCTGGATCAGTATGATAAAGTACGTGTCAAGGTGATCATATTTAGATCTCAGAAAATGTCAAACATTGTGGAGCTGTTCTTAGTTTGGTCGACAATATGGGCCAGAAGAGTTTTGAAACATGACGTTTACATTTCGTGGTGGAGAGTCAATTTTTATTCGCAAGTTCAGCAAGCCGAATGAGTGATCCGAACGAGCGACTTGAATGTTCATTTTTTGTCAGAATCCTGAAATTGTCTTGCCACGAAACTGGTGTAGCAGGGCTTCTCTTGTGCGCATGTTGCCTTCCTGGTGTCTGAAGGGTGGGAGGCTGGCTTGTTTGGTGCATGTTGAATCCTCTTGAAATTGCTCTTGCACCAGGGCCAAGAAAATGATCAGCGACGCTCACACACTACACAGGGTCAAAAGGACACGAGCAAGTGCGTACATGTATTCACTTTCATTCATTCCACGCTTTTTGCGGTCCACATGTGGGAACGATCGAAGCCACACAACGGAGTGTGTTTAACTGGTGAGAAAACTGTACGTGTGTATTTGTGTGTGTTAACGCACAACTGGGACACCAAAAAGTGGATCATAGCTATAAATGGCACGTGTTTCGTGTCTTTGAGCAAGTGCTGAAACGAATCGATACTTGTCTGACGACACAACAGCAACGAATTCAGATCGACGGGATTGAAAGGATTTGACCTTTTGGAGTCTCACAAGCCACATTTTGACTGTATTCACCATTGCAGACGAGAACTGGTCCTGAGTGTCGCAACGATTGCACATTTAGACTGCCCAACACAGGAAACTTTGCAGTTCCTTTGCCGGAGCCAATGATGCAAGGTATCAAGAGATCTCATGGAGCTTTGCACATGTGTGTGGACAAAGGTGACATCGAGGGCGTTCGCCAACTGCTTCAAGAAAAATGCGACATCAACAGGAGGAGCATGGGTGGTCTCCCCGCTGTTGTGGTGGCTGCGGCATCGAACAGAACCCATTGCCTGACTGAACTGATAGAAGCAGGTGCGGACGTGGATCAACAAGACTTACATGGGAAGACAACAGCACTGATAAGAGCTGCTGAGAAAAATCACAAGGAATGTGTGAAGATTTTAACTGAAGCTGGAGCAGATGTTGACATCAAAGGTCAATTTGGAGCCACGGCTCTGTCAGCGGCTTCTTACAGTGGACACTTGGAGTGTGTTGCCATTCTTCTACAAGCTAGGGCTGACGTGAATTTGGCGGACAAGAGAGGGTACACACCTCTGATGGAAGCAGCAAACAATGGGTTTGTGGAATGTGTCAAGAAGTTGGTGGAAGCTGGAGCTGATGTCAACATCTGTGACGAGGAGGACGAGGATGAGGGTGAAACCGCTTTGGTGAAAACACTGAGGGAGTCTGACATTCGCTTTGTGCCCAACAGCGATCAAGTGCAGTGCATAAAGGAAATAATCAAGGCTGGACCAAATATGAATTTGATAGGGAATTCTAGGGCTTTGATCTGTGCTGCTGAGAATGGCAAAGTCCAATGTTTGGATGCGCTGATTCAGGCAGGAATTGACGTCAACGTCAAAGATTCAAAGGGCTGGACTGCCGTAGAGCGAGCTTCCTATCTGGCCAATGCCAACTGTGTCAGGAAACTCATTGAGGCTGGAGCAGATGTGAACATTGCAGATTATGATGGAGGTACCCCATTGATAAGGGCTGCTGGTAAAGGGTACCTGAGCTGCTTGAAACAGCTGCTTGCAGCAGGGGCTGACGTCAATGCAGTGAAGAATGACGGGGACACGGCAGTTTTGAGGGCGACCAGGGACTGGCACGCGGAATGCCTGAGGAGAATCCTGAAAGCTGGAGGCCCAGTAAACTACAGTTGGGTCACATTGAGGGGAACTGATATTGAACTAAATGCGTTGGAAGCTGGACTACAGTCTTATTATGGGCCCTCCACAGAATGTTCTTTTTTGTTGCTCGCCGCTGGGGAAACCATGGTCAACATCAACAGTGATTTCATCAGTTCGTTGACAAAGGCAGGACCACGACACAAGGAAGTGTTTGAAAGATTGCAAAGTCTGAGTGCTGGAATGGATCTGAAAAATTTGTGCAGGACTGCAATTCGAAAACATCTCGTCAACCTTGATCGTCACCGCAATTTGTTCTTGCGGATACCTCGGCTTGCTCTGCCAAACTCTCTGATGAGCTATTTGCTGTTTGACGTGGATATCGGAGCTTCACTTATGGGCGAAGATGAAGCTGAAGCTGTTGGTGATGACGAAGAAGAATACGAAGAATATGAAGACGAAAGTGATGATGACAGTGACGAAGATGAAAAGAGTGAAGAAGCTGAAGACGGGCAAAATGATAACGGCGAAGACAGACACGAGAAGAACTAATCTGAAGAAAAAAAGCATTGAAAAATTTCACGTTTTCCATGATGTCCTGCAATTTCTGTTGAAGACGTCTGTCAAAAGAAGGCTTCCCCTGAAGTTGCTCTGAAACAAGGTAGATACATGTATATCTACGACCACAGCAATTGATTATCTTTTATTCGTCAATCGTTATTTTCTGTAAATCTTGAGAAAACTTACTCGTAATGGCACCTCTTGACATGAAAGGGGATCAGATCGAAAATCTCGCACTGAAATGCGGTCGCCTTCCAATGGACAGTTGCGAAAGTGTGAGCAGTATCGACCACAAAGTTGCCCACCAAAAGTTTGCTTGCGGATGCCAAAGGAAGCTGTAAGTCACGACAAGAACTGTTTTCTGTAAGCGCGACGGCAAAATGGATTGTAGCCGCCTGGTTCCAGGAGAGAATTTTCTCCAAAAGCTGTTTCAATCTTGTGGTCAGAAAATCCTCGAAATAAACATTCCTCATGGTTGGAGCCCAATTACTTGAGCTCACTTCGTACAACAGAAGAACCTCCGACCTGTTTCCGCTCGGCGAAGGTCCGCAGAGGGAATCACTTGTTGTCAAATCTTTGAGCCTGTGCGAAGGTTTTATGCTGGGGCCGTGTATAACCTGCAAATTGGGGTGCCTTGACTAGGATAATTTTTAGTGGCGTACTTCTGTCCAAGTTCTGATGCTGAGTGTCAAAGC
>JAAUXT010141594.1_pt1 | contig 24719 bp, 26 predicted proteins | sample 7278171 | NCBI WGS metagenome assembly JAAUXT01 (sample SAMN14350112, study PRJNA611818) | marine sediment metagenome | isolation source: surface marine sediment (1.8m) | place: French Polynesia: Moorea | collected 2018-08
AATGCATGAAAAACTTTCGTTTGCCTGTGGCAACTTTTTGGCCCGCCAAAAATTTTTGGTCTCTGGTTACACCCGCGCCCCCCCCCCCCCCCCCCGACGCCGGACTCGACCTCTGGATTCGGTGCGGGAGCGGTGGTTCCCCTGCCTTCCACATTCGTAGGCACAGGCAGCGTCAAACAAATTAGAACCCAGTTCACGAGCGCTCCTGAGTAGCATCAGATAAAAAGCTCGCAGCTGGTCCATTGCAATTAATCCGATTCTGTTCACGGGGGACGCGGCCCTCCAACCTGCTTCAGATGGGTGAAGTGACCTGAAGGATTGAAGACTGCAAAAGGTGGCGGGGGATCAAAGAGCAACCTCACCTTGACCACCTCGTAATTGGACTTGGTTGTCAACGAGGGCATGCGTTGACAGATGCCCCACATGCCCTGGCTGAACTGGACATGCCAGTCGCATTCGTTCTCTCAGTGTCCTGGGTGCATACCCCATGTGCCCCAGTTGAAGAGGTGTTTGTGGGATGCACTCACGGAAATGGATGCGTGCGCGGGGTGCTTGGGAAAGGATGGACTGACGAACGCGCCCAGTGTGGTGGTTGGTTCCCTGGGAGGGTGCTCCGCGTGCCCCAGGTGGAGAACTCGTGGGCAGGGCACACGAGTTCACGGAAATGAATACTGTCAGTGCGAGTTTGTGACAGTCTACGAGGTACTTCAGCAATAACAAAGTTTGTCCTTTTTATCCGAAACACGAGTTTGGATACCTGCGTCCGCACTTCTAACATAATACACGCAGAGATCACCAGAATTCAAGAAAGAGGACGTCACTGAACTCTTGGATGATAAACAGAACAGCAGCTTCGGCGGAGAAGACCCGAGAAAGGGTCCGAGAATCTCAGAAGGTTCAGGTGTCTCGGATCCTCGGTTGAGAATCTCAGGTCTCCTCGAGTTCTCGGATGTGACAGAGCATCAAATATATTGAAACTGCCCATTGTTGATTTCCACATCATTCACGGTGACGTTGAGATCCAGTCTGAAGTGAGTGCATGGAACGGAGACCGGTCCCTTGCAGCCAACTTTATGCTTCACAACACAGAAAATGAAGGTTGTTCCTTCGGCGGGGGGGGGAGCCAGGGTGGTGGTCCCACTTGGTCCCCTCCTGCACTTCTGATCAAGGAAACATTGCCCAACAACGAACAAGGAGGTCAATCAGCGGTTGCGTAAAGAGCTTGGCGGAGACTGATCGCAACTTGGCTCGATGCAGGGACTTCCCAGGCTCGGCTCCTCCTTATCGCTGTTCCTTCATTGCACACAGGCGCACACTGCACTTCTTTTGCTTTGAAGTAATAATTCTTGGAATTTGCGATCTCCAGTCTTTTGGCCATCAAACTGTCATGCAGCAGTCATTCCAACTTTGAAATGAGCAAAACTGAGGTCGCTGTGCAACAAAACTCATTTTCTTTGAACAGGCGCATCACAGCATCTGGCTCCAGCCCCCGTCCCCGTCTCTGCCTTCTGCTCCAAGCCAGACCAGGTCCAGTCTACAGAGTCTACAGCTCTGGATCCGTGACTCTGGCGTCAGGTCCAAGGCTCCAGGCTCTCTGGACCTTGAAGACGCTCTTTCTCTCGTGTGTGTGGACTTCTTGTGCCAACTCAATTGGTGGCTGGTCGTGTCGAAAACACCTCTCTGATGGTGTCGATGAGGATGAAAGAAGATTCCTGCAGCAGATCCAGCTGTTGTCATTGGGAAACTGGGACCTGAGCCTGCGCCCCTTCGATTCAATCCTGCTACAGAAGGGAAACTTGACCGTCTCCAGTTTTGCCCCAAGTCCCCCTTCCCCCCCCAAAAGAACTCCCAAAATCAGGTCCACCTCAGGTTGCACACGTGATACGGAGCACAGTTTGTTGCAGCTAAAGGACTCTGCTGTCCTCCTGTCCACGCGTGGCTCCAGCAGAACGTGTTCCAGGCACAACTGCCCCCTCGTCTCCCTTCGGCTGATTGTATTCCTGCGTGAGCCGTGCACCACAGGAGGCGACACACGACCCTTCAGCGCATCAGGATCAGGATCAGGGGCACAAGACTTCTAGGGGAGGGATCCAAAATCCAAGACAAAACTTTTGGCACCTGTAACGCTTAGGGGTGGAAATTGTTGTCTGAAGGGTTGGTGGAGGGACCAAACCCCATTGGTCCCCTGGATCCACCAGAGCGACCCGTGTGTGTCACGGTGATGTGCTGCAGCGATCCAGGGACCAAGAGTTCGGATGAAGATTCAAGTGTTCCGAGTCACTCCTGATCTTGTCGCAAGGTGTTCACGTGTCGAGGTTTCCACCAGAGAATGACATTTGTGCACGAACCAGCTCTCTCCAGAGCAGGTATACACAAGAAGATGAGCTTTTCGTGCACGTGACGTGTCCTTCAGATCTGTTCCACGCGACAGGAAACAAACACAAGGCTGAACACGGAGAAGTGGCTTTGGGCGGCTAAACCTGCCTGTTGGCTCGGGGGACCTGGTCCTTTCATCCGTGTGAAGTTTGAGACGGCCTTCGGAAGATTCCTTTGGCCTGACAATGTGACCAGAGAAGGGGATTGCTTGATGTGGCAGCTTTCTGCAGGGGCGGACCAAGCATTTGGTTCCGGGTGAGACTCCTGAGGGGGCAAGCTCAGCTTTGAAAATTTTCTCACAGGTGAACGAAAATGTCTGGGTCATAACGTAACAAGAACCACGTTCTTTTGCAGGGCTCGTGGGACCGACTCTGTTGGGGTTGGGTGAGAGCCCGTGGGCTGAACGCTGTCCTGGAGAAACCTTGCCTCGGTTGGCTTGGGAGCCTGAAGTGGGGTGTTCCTTGCTTCGTCTACCATGTGCTTCTCCTGAGCCGAACAAGACCGATGTGAGTCTGCGGTGTCGTGTATCAGGCGCGGTGCTCAAACACAGGCACGTGCGCTTTCAACCCGCTCTTTGAAGTTTCCTCTGGCCGCCCGAATGGAAAACATGTCGGACGCGCGTTTTGACCCGTGGCTGCAAAATTTGATTTGTGGTGCTTGTGGGAAATGTGCAAAAAAACCCCCACAACTTCAAACAGTAAGTATAGTGAACGTCGCACGACGCAGCGTGTCCGAATGACGTGGTCTTGGAGCCTGGCGTTTGCCCGACAGTTGGTTTGTTTCGTGTGGCGCACGTTGAGAAGACGTTCCGCGCAGAAATGTTCACTGTGGCTTCAATTACCATTTTCAACTTGAATATACTTGTTGTCTGTTGCATTTTTGACGAGTAAAAGATGGACTGAGGTGCCATTTCAAATGAGTGAAGTCTGGCGGGTTGAGGATATATCCAGAATCGCGATCGGGCTGAGTTCACACCGAAGGAAGGCTTTGGGCACCTGACTCTCGAGTAACATTTGTATTTCGTCGTGTAACGTCAACCACAACATTTTTCATTCTCCGATGTGAAATGTGGGACCTGGAAGACCATGCATCCACGTCTGGTCTTTCAGGTTGTTTTGAAATTATCACTTTTCCGAGTCGAATGGTCAGCACACTGACTTCTTGTCAGTTAAAACAAGCTGTGAGGGTTGGAAAATTCACAAATTGTGAACAAAAAGACTGATTTTTTTTCAATCTGAACCAACTGCCGAACGTCTGCGGGACAACAGTCTGCGGCACAATACAACGCCCTTCTCGTTGGGGCGGGGGTGCACCAAAGTCACGAAACTTCGTTTCTGGAGAAATACGCTTGGGCGTAGGGAAAACTCTCAGCGACACGCAGGACTGAATGCATCCACAGGGTACTGAGCGTCAGGGCTCCTTTCTCCGTGAACTGTGTTTTCCTGTTCTGTGGCGTCACCATGTGTTTTCCTGTTGTGTACTTGTACTGTCAGGTACAATTGGATCTGTTTTGTTGGTCGTATGATCTAGCAGCGTTCTTCCCAACCGACGGGTGTGACGCGAACCTGGTATCAAGGCTCGGGGGTCCGACCCCGGTCTGAGCCAGAGTCTGAGTCTCAAAGGGGCAACCTGGACAAACTCGTTACATGGGCAGGATCACACCCAGTGTGAATCCACACTTTCCCAGAAAGTAAAAAAAAGTGTGTTTTGATGGGCGTGGGCTGCTGCCTTTTTGTGTAAGACATCAACTCCTCGATCCGCCGCCGCGACAAACAATCGAGGCCCAATTAATCCGGGCTTCACAGCAATTAAGACGCGTCTCGCCCGGTTACGTCTGGAGCCGGATACGCGCGCGATGCGACGCGACGCTTCGGATCAAGAAGTCACCGTCACTACGGATTTCGCAATTTCCTCCTGTGGCTCCAGAACCCAACACGAATTGGTCCATGGGGTAGTCGGGGTGGTAGACCCACCCCTTGCTGGTAATTCCGTGCACGGGACATCCCAACTAGGAAGAATTGAGCAGAACAAGGAATTTCTGTTCGCACCTGCGGTGCATTTTCGGGGTGGGGGAACATCTAGGAACGTCAAGGGGGATGGGGCACCTGGATGCACCCTTTGAATTGCGTGGGCGTGCTCTCGAAGGAAGTTACAGATTCTGTGTTCCCTTCGCATGGGCCCGGAGGAGAAAAAGCCGGGTTTCTCTCTGGCAAAGGATATTTCTCCAAGTTTCTTCTGGAGTGTGCAAGGTGAAAAGGCGGTGGCGGAGGCAGATCAAGAAGAACCAACCCTACAAGCCTCAGGTTCTCGTTTTGTCGTTTGCACCTTTGAAGCGCGGTTGTTTTTTCGTTGGCAAATGTTGGAATTGACTGAACCGTGGCATTGGCATCTTCCTTCTGGCCCCACGGGAAGTCTGTTCTGCGGCTCAGTCAATGTCTGCCCGTACGCGAGGAAATAAAGCCCACAATGGAGAATCCTGTTTGCGGGAGTGTCCACCACCTCAGCCCGAGGCAGCTGGAACTGTTCTCAGTGCGCGAAAGTCAGCGGAAGCTTCTGCAGGCTTCGTGCCTTGATAACATCCGGTTGCAATCGAGAAAACACTATCGCACGACGCCAGGGGCAGATCCATTGAATGTGTGAGTGTGTGTGTGTGTGCGTGTGTGTGTTTGCATGTGCATGGTTGTGTGTGAGTGTTTTGCCAACAGCACAGACGTCGGTTGTTTGCACACGATGTTGAGTCTCTCTCTCTCTCTCTCTCTCTCTCTCTCTTCTCTCTCTCTCTCTCTCTGTGTGTGTACATGTTTTTGAGTCAGATCTATTTCGGGGCGCGGGTGACCGGAGTACGGGCCCGCCCGGCCCCTCTCAGGATCCGCCGGTGGTGGATATTCAAAGCATCGTGTGACAGCGGGACCGATACGGACTTCCCTCCGCGACAACACGACTCTCGCGTGCGTGAGGCCCGTGAAAACGTTTATGGATATTTGAGTTCCTGATATATCATTGTGTGGAGAGTCCAATTGATTGTGACATGCACAATGCATTTTGAGCTTGCGCCTGTTTCACACTGTAAACGCTGCGTCGATGTACAGTTCCACGCATTGCGCTGTGCTCTGCGTCGATGCTCAAACCTGCGGGTGCCGAGTCGCAAGTGACGACGCAGCGCCCACTGACTCGCGCAGATCTAAAAGCAGCGCAAGACGCCCTCAGTGTGAAATCGGCATCGCTTCCCTGAATTTCTTTGTTGCACTGATGGAGGAAAACTGACAATTTTCAATCTTCACGCTTCGCCCTGATCATCCAGTTGCTACAGAAGCATCACCAGCTCGGAACATCTGGATCCTGCCCAGTGCAGTTGCGTTTCCCTTTCGTGTACGAGCTTCGTGCGTGTGTTGTTCCTCGTGATTCTTTTGTGCGGTGCGAATCAAGGTTCCATTGGAGTCAGGACCTTTCTGATTGCATCCGGTCAAGACGCGAGCCACAGCCGGATCTTCTCGGTGCTCTCGTGCTTCTCTGACCTGCTCATCCACAGCTGCATTGTGGATGTGTTCAGGGACCCTCGACCCTGCTGGGCCTCGACCATCCTGGGCGCCAATCGAGTTGAAGGCGGATCCCACGGCCCGTCCTGGCTCTGGCCGGCCCAGTCTCCGGTATCGCGTGATGTCTCGCCGAGGCTCCCTCATCCAGTCTCCTGATCCGCGAGTCCCAGGGACGCATTCAGGGGCTCCTTGGTTTCCCTGACCCCTGACCACGAAATGACTCATTTTTTGCACCACAGGCAAATTTTTGTCAAGGTTGGGTGTTGCCCGTTTGATCACGTCTTGCGCACACCCCTGTATTCCGGTTGGGATCCGCCCTTGATTTCGGTTGGACTCCGTTTCTGGTATCTTGATCTTGCTGCGATCGACCCCGGGGTTTGGCTCATGTCCCGCTGGTCCTGCCGGGAGACGTCGCATCCGATCCCGGGAGCCACGCACCGGCAACACGCGCGGAGAGCAGATCCCGGCGCCGTCCCGTAACGCTTCATCACCAGCTCCAGTCCCCAGAGGAAGTGGTGAGGGGCTTGCGGGCGGACCTTGGGGAGGTGGGCCCTCTGGGTTCCAAAAATACTGTTTCGTTTTCCCTCAATTCATTCTTCATGGTTGGGTGGTTCCATCCACAAGTTGTGGTCGACCTGACCTCAATGCTGGACCCGCTGGAGCTGTGAGCGGGATCCCAAGCACCTGAGACAACAAGGACCGCAGCTGAACAAGAGGAAATTGTCTTTCCATTCACGTCCACAGTGGAGCATTGTGCAACTTGTTTTAAAGACAAACGAGGTGACTTCGGCGCGCAGCGAACACCCATCCATCCACACCACAGCACCGGGTGAGTTTCACACACACTCGTGTGTCTACGGCGGATTCTGGTGTTGAGGCCGCGGTCATGTCCTGACTGTCCAACCTGAGGTCGGACACTGGAGGGAGACACACTGGGGGCGGCTTGGTCCTCACTGGGGTCAGAGCCAGTCTTGGGAGAGCCCCAAAATCTGTTCTGGAATGGGAAAAAGTGAGTGTGTCTTCTCCAAGCTGTGGGGAGGGTTGGGCCCTCAGATGCGTTGGAGCCGTTTTCACCTTTTCGCGCAGACAGCCCACACAGCGTAAAGAACTCGAGCATCGGCCGCAGCTGCGCGTGGAGAGCGCTGTACATCACGGCGAGGCGAATCGCTAGGTGCAAGAATCCCATTGCAACGCATCTCTATCTGTTTGCACTGACTGCGTGTCAATCCCAAGTCGTAAAACTCTTTGCCAAGTGACGGAGAAGAAAAGCCCGAGTTTTTCACGGGTGCAAACAACTGTTCCTTCTCACTCGGGTGGAGAGGTAATGAAGGCGCGGCGCTGAAAGTCTCGGCGGATACAATGTGGCTGTGGGGCCAGGCAGGCGCAGTCCAGGGGCTGTTCCAGGGACTCAGGGGTTCCGGAACGAAAAGTGGCCGTACCGTGCGTGTTTTTTATTGTGGGGGGACACCCAGTGTAGTTTCAGAAAAAAATGTTTCTCACCTGTCGAACCTGTCAACCCGAAACGTAATTCTGTTGGGGGTTGATTTTTGACGAAAATATTGGAGCCACCTGGATCCGCCTCTGAAGGCGAGAGGCACAAATGCCCCGAACTGTTGCGAGTGCGCAAAAGTTGGAATTGCTCGCGGAAAGAGGCTGGAGGAGGAATTGATACGTTAATCGAGATCCTGTCCAGGCCCAGGAAGCACGAGAGATTGCTGTTATCTACTGCCGAGGGCGGAGTGCTCGATTCTATTCTCGCCCGGTGACCTTTCTGTCTTTGGAGGAACTCCGAACATCCGGGGTGACTGAGCAAGCAAACCTCCGATTGCCTCTTTCCCTCTCTTGTTCTGTCTCTCGTATTTATCTCTCCCTCTTTCTATCTCTGTCTTTGTCTCTGTCTCTGTCTCTGCTCTGTCTCTCCCTTTTTTATCATCTTTTCTTTCTATTCGCTCACGCTCTCTAGTCTTTCGAGCGATCTTCTCATGTTTCCCACCCTTCTCTCTCTCTCTCTCTCTCTCTCTCTCTCTCTCTCTCTCTTTCTCTCTTCGCTTTCTCTTGTTTCTGTGACCTTTGAAAGTGGCATTGCACGAACTGAGCACAATTGGGGTGACTGAACAAACACGCGAATGAAACACAGAAACTGAATGAGTGTCCATCATGGGGCTGCCCGGTCGCACTGAAAACACGGCATCTGGGAGCTGAAGTGGAAATGGTGGCAAGAGCGCAAGAGTTGAGTTGTGCGTGCGTGGGGAGGTTCACCAGAAACCGACCCGTCATACGTCCGGTCCTCTCAGGTCTCTCAGGATTGAGGACTCCCAGGACCCTGTCACCAGCACAATGGTGCTGAACGGACAGGCATGGCAGTTGACTGAGGAACCAGGAAACGTTTCCGTGAAAACACATCTTCTTTCTTCGGATCAATGTTTACGTGGCTCGTTTGATCCACTGCACACAGTAAACAACACGCAGTGGGACGTATTGCGAGTTCTTTGGGGTTTTAAGCACAGCGTTAAAAATTCACGTCAGACCTACAAATTCACCATTTACATGTCCACGTCAGCCTTACTAACTTTGCACGTCGTTTTCGGTCGAGCCACGTGAAGGGCCCAGAGCTCAGGGCGAAGCGACTTTTTCGGGCCTGCGTTGGCGTGAAACACGTGACGCTTTGAGGATTTGGACTGTTTTTCCCCTTTTTAATTGACACACTGTGGTCAAGAACTTATCCCTGTTTTGTTGAACAAGGCTATTTTGGTCGTGTTTTCTTGAGCTTTGGATTGACCTAGTTTACGGTCTGCACCTACGCAGTGCCTTACTTGTCCAGGCGTCATCGTTCTCTCTTCCCGTCCAGACTTGATTCCCGTTTTTGGACCGCGCAACAACTTTCTGAATGCTCCAGTGAATGATCTGGCGCCCACAAACTGCTTCTCGTACCTTTAGAATCCGCAGTTTTGGAAGTGAGGAACTGCCTTTGTTGGCGTGAGTATTCAGAAGTGGGGAAAACGACGAACGTGAGAACAATTCCAACGCCACCAAAGGGTTTTCCACAATGAACCAGAAGAATTCTTGCTGACCCTTTCACAACGGGAACAGCAGCCGATGACTTCACAAGCAGCGAAACAAGACTGGGGTCAGAACCACTTCTGGGATGTTTCTTTGTTCTCTGGAACAAACCAACCCACACTTCTGGTCAGGGACCTATAATTCGATCTCGACGAAGCCACAGAAAACAGGGTTCTCACGCGCGCCGCAAAAATTACGAGCGTACAGCGCACTAGACTCATGTTGGGTGGACACAGCTGCCACGGAGCGCTGGAGGCTGGAGGCGCTACACGCCAGCGTGTCTTGTTGACATTCCAGATTCATTCCACCGACATGCTCACCGGGAGAAGCCGATTGAATTTTTAATGAGGACTCAACGTCCTTTTATTTTTAGCTGTTGAGGAAACGAAGTCACGGGAGGCAATGGTGCAGTCGTGCGCGTGTCAAAATGGGCGAGTTCGTTTCGCGCGACAAGTCCGCCGACTGAGGTGCGTTCCCAGACGGGCGAATATGCCCTGCGCGGCAAGTGTGCACTTGGTCTGTAGATCTCGCCAAGGTGTGATCCTTGAGCCCACCAACAGTTCAATGAATGTGCGACTCGACGCGAAACGAACGCGCCCCACGAGTCCACTGTGGCGTGTCGTGCACGACCCACGGATCAATAGCCTCCATTGCAAAACGCATCTATTTCCTGCTGCTCCGCACGCAGAGACCTCAGCCATGCGCGGGGAGGCGCGGATGCAGCGCGTCACCGTGCATCTCCCGACCCCCTGAAGTCAGCTTTGAAAAATCCTGAAACAGTTTTGAGCGTTGTGTCGCGGAGAGGGGGGCGGGGCTCTGAAAGCTCCACCCTTGGGGCTTCTGGATGCCCTTTGCCGGTTCCAGGAACAGGAAGTTCTTCAGCCTGAGGACTCAGTGGAACTGCGGAGCTCACTCACCGTCACTGACCATGAGTCCCAGAAATGCTTTTGCAGGGAATTGCCGCTGAAGGCTCAGTGTGTGTGTGTGTGTGTGTGTGTGTGTGTGTGTGTGTGTGCGTGTGTGTATGTGTGTGTATGTGTGTGTGTGTGGTGGGAACGCCAGCCAGGGTCTGATACAGGAAGGGCTCTGGCGACCCCTCCTCCGTGACACCAGGGAGAATACGGTTGCACACAGATCCAGATCGACTTCTGTTTGCTGGATGTTTGGGGCTCCCACTGGTCGGGCCTCGTTGACCAAACCAGGATCCGCCGGCACCAGCACCCAGCTTCCGACCCACACTGTCGCCCGCTGACACGCCAATCGACTGGCAATGGAGACGTATCAGAGCCGCGGCGGAAGTTTCGAGTCACTGTTGCTGCAATCAAACCATTCATCTTGCAATTCAACAAGCGCAAGAAAACAGGCGGCTCGATCGTAATGTCCACGCACTGCAGGTCTGGGCGCTGCTGGGTGCAGCCAGGTTTCACTGCAAGGCGACGCAGCGAGTCCGGGACCGAGAGCACGTTGCTGCGACGTTGCGTTTCTACAAGGCTCAATTCCCATGCAAAATAGCGCGGCTTGCATGTGCGGAACATGTCTTCGTGTTTCACACAACTTTTGAGAAATGAGTTGTTGTTTTTCCTGCTGTGTTTTTCTCGTGGTGCTCACTTGTCAATCCAAACCATTCCGGGAGCGTATCCAGGGTTGGCAAGGGGACCAGACCCTCTTGTCACAAGAGTGTGACCCCTTGGGGCTTATGAAATTACTGTATATACTTTGCAAAGTTAATGGGCAAAGGACGATAACAATTTTGGACCGAAGGCGCAAGTTGTGTGTGTGTGTGCGTGTGTGCGTGTGTGTGTGAGGGAGAGAGAGAGAGAGAGAGAGAGAGAGAGAGAGAGAGAGAGAGAGAGAGAGAGAGAGATGTTCATCGAGGGACAGGGTGGCCCCTGGCCGGTTCCCGGAACATCAGAACTTTGGTGTAGGTTTCAGGTTAAGTTTCCAGGAATTTGGGGCGAGGCCCTGGATCCGCCGGTCTGCAGTACTCCTCCCCTGTCATTCCGAACCCGCCGCATCAAACGGCGGAGAAACAAAGACGTTCTGATGACAGAGCCGCGCCGCGGGAGAGGAAACTCCGAATCAAAGGCAACAGAGACAAGAGCAACAGAGACGAGGCAGATGCGGGGAAATTAGAACCACTTTCCATTCAGTTTGAAATAATTGAAAACGAAAACAAAAGACTTGCAAAACTGTCCCTCCTCATTTGTCACTGGGAGCATTGTCTTTCATGTGTAATCTGTGTCAATGTCTTTTTCTACGCTTGGGGACAAAAACAGACTTGTTTGTTTGGATTCTAGGAAGTACGCAGTGTTTGCTGCAGGCTCAGTTCTACGCTTCCCGATATTCTGGTCAACAGGGACTTTTAGCCCAGGTGAAATTCCCACTTTCCGCCGCGCGACGTGAGACACAAACGCACGAAACCAACGAAACTGAGGCTGCGTCAGTGGACGACAAAACTCGTGTCGCCTGAAACTCCCTGTTGCTTCTTGGGCCACGCATCTTATTTTGACTCTCACCTGAGGCCGTTTCTTTCATCTGGTCAAAACGAACCGTTTTCGTCCCTCCTACTCTCAGACCAAAATACTTTTGAAACTCTCATCCAATCGCATCGAGTTGTGGAGTAAGAGCCTCCAGCGAGTGCAACCTGAACAACTCATTTTCGAGGCAAGAGAGATATCACTGACCGGACAATGACCCAGCGTGACAGGATGGAACCCACCCCGCAAACTCCACAAAAATGACCACCCTCCTTTGTGCCTCAGGCACATTTTGCGCACAGCGCTTTCTCATTTTGTGTTGGTCCGTTCATGGGCTCGGGGCTCCTGAGCAAATATTGAATCTCCCCCGCCCCAAAAAAAAACTTGATCCACTTTACTGTTGCGAGGCTGAGGTGCTTGACCCCCCGTTACAAGTAGAAAAACATGAAGCAAAGCAACAGAACAGAGCTGCTCCTTTTGGGCGTATTCTTTCACAAGAAGACAAAAAATGTCGTGCAGGTGAGGAAGAATTTCCAGATTATTTTTGACGGCAATTACCATCGGGTGCGGAAAAGCGCATCCAGTGCTCTGTCGTGGCCTCGCCCTTTTAGCGCTGGACTGGAATGTCATAAACCGTGATGTGATTAAATTTGTTTCCGAGCTGCCATCGAGATCACGTTTCGGGGGCGACGAGCCGCGCGTGTTCGGAGTGAGCAATCTTGTTTCCCCGTTGTGCGCACGGCCGCACCACATCCGGACCACCAGCTCGAAAATTCTTCTCCAGCTCCAAACACTCGCGTATTTCCAGAAATATAAATTTCTTGTCTGTGTGAAAGTGATCAATTGAGGCTTTGAGCAAACCCTGGAGGTGAGCCCCGCTTCACGCCGCTGTTCTGGTTGCTCTCGATCGTGTTGAAGACAACAGTAGCGATGACCTTTTGGGGCACGATGGACTCCCGCTAAACCCGCTGATGAATTGAGAGGCAGGAGGCCTGGGGGATCAGAGGCTGGGGAAATCGAGAAGACCAATCAGGAGACGTGGGAGGAATCTCGGGGACAGCGCCCGTGGACGCTGCCGGGTCAACGCTCGGACCTGACACGAACTGCGCGCAACTTCCTGTTGTTTCAGGTCAGGTTTCTGGACCGATGTCGGATTCAAGATGACAGTTTCACTTGAGTGTGAGTGTCGTGACTTTGCCTGGTAAAACATTCAGAATGGTTGCTCTCGTATCATGATCAAGTTCTGTGAAAGTTCAAACCTGACTTGGAACTTTACTTCGGTACTTGTTGCAGAAAGTTCTGTGCTGTGATTAAAACAACTGAAAGTGGAAAACAAACGCTGGGCTCCTCTTGTACGAGTATGAAACGTTCGAGAGGTTTCGTCCCACCCCCAGGAACAACAGCAGAGTTTTTACTTGTCTGGTGTTCTTCAGAAGCAGCGTTTTGAAGCTGAATCCGTCCAGCAGAGAACGGTTTCCACGTGGTGTCTACACCTCACACCAATCTACTTCTTATCCACAAGGGACCTTCAAATCAGAAACACAAAACATGAAAGAAGACGACAGAACAATTTCTTTATCCAAATTCCTGAGTAATTACAGTGATAAATTCAGGGGTGGATCGAGGATTTGGTCAGGTGGGGGGGGGGGCTGAGTCCGGCCAGGCAGGACTTTACCTCAACTCCATAAAACACTTGGTCAATAGAACATCAGGGTGGGGGTCGAGCGGGAGGGCCGCGGTGAGAACCGTAATCCCCCTGGGCCACTGACTCCACCCCACCGATACCCGTAATGCTTTTTGATCTGAAGAGAAGGAAAAATGATCAGAGAGCTGGCGGACAGCGGCTGTCAACGCTCAAAGGAGTACGGAGGGACACGGGGTTCCCATGGGAGGGGCTGCGCATTAAATCCCTCAGTCTTGAATAGGCAAAACAACAAGTCCTCCGGAGCCGAGACGGAGACGGGCTTCAGTCATTCAGTCTGAATGAGATGGTTTTGCAAGACGTTTCATCGTGGGTTTCCGGAACCTGAGCCTGAGGCGTCTTGTTTGTGAGGAGACTGTGGCCCGAGTGTTGTTTGTCACGTACTTCTCTTCGGGGGCCCAACCGTAACCCAAGTACCTGTCAGGCAGGTAACGGAATACTGCTGTAAAGACGGTGCAGCTCGGTGTTCACGGGGAAAAGAAACGACTCCAGCTGGGATTTGATGACGCTCCCTGTGGCATTGAGACCGTCCTTGGCTCACTTCTTGCTGTTTTCCTGGTTTTTTATATCTTTCAAGACGAAAGAAGAAGAACACTTTTCTGTCTGTCACGTATCACTCCTGGGATGACCGTGTGTCCAGAGGTGGCTCGTCAAATTTACGGGGTACGGGTTGATTCAACCCTTCTCAAAATGAGCTGAAGCAGAAACATTTGTCGACAGACACACTGCGGAACCAGAACATGTTGTACGAACCAGAAAACCACAAACAGGAATTTCTGGAAATATGACACATCAAAAAGAAAAAGTCAAGTTGAGGTGGAGGGGACATCGCAAGCTCAGGGACCTTGGACCCGTTGCGGAGGGACACAAGGCGCCTCGAAAAGTGTGTTCACATCAACGGGGCTACAACGCCTGTTGCCGTGTGAAGAGTCCCAACGCAACGTGGCGCAAGACGCACACACTGTGAAACGGGCCTTCAGCAGACGTGGCATTCCACGCACTCCAACCACTGACGCTTCCCGCGTTCAGTGCACCGCGTAATCTCGTGCCTCGAGTTCCGCGCCGAGATAGCTCCTCCTGCGTTTAATTTTGACTGCAGACAGCAAATTACTGTAAATTTCTACTCAGGCCACCGGGAAGCGAGCGCAAAGCCTCGAAGGGGGAGGCACAACAATCTGAATGGGGAGGAGACACTTATCAACGTGTTGCCAGTTGGAGTGTAGACGGATTCTCCCTGGTGGAGCCTGTTGCTTCACAGCGGAGGCGTCAGGCGCTGCGTGCCTGTGTACCGGCAGGTGGGCGCTTCGTAGCCGAGAAGAACCAAGGCAAGACACAAACGCTGCAACACCCGCAGGCTTGAACCGAGGAGGCGTTGTGGGTTCCAACATTCTGCACGCCCATGGGTTTGAACCAACATGCCACGCCTACTGCTGGCAGTGTGAAGCAGACCTCAAGCCCACATGTCATCGCTTCAGTCGCACCGGGTGGTTGAAGTATCGCGTGGCGCGACTTGAATGCTGCGAAGCGGAGCAAAGGCTCAGCAGGCAAAGGCCCGGGTCGTGATGCACTGAAGAGGGGGCGTCCAGAGGGGGGCATCTTTTTGAGGGTGGGCATGGGTTCAGGGGTCAGAAGACAGAAGACCCATGGACACCTGGATCCACTTCTGCGGTGAAGCCAGGTGCACTTCAAACGTGCTGAACATTTGAAAATTGAGATGCGCCGTCTGGTTCCAATTACACTGAATTGAAGTTGTGGCTGAGAACAGCACCTTGCATTGAAAAGTGGAGAAGCTGAAATAAAGTTGGTTAATTTTCCCAGAGTTAATTTTGAAGTTTAATAAGTTGACATTTGGAATGCAGCGCAAGCGTAAGCAAGAGCGAAATGTCAACGTCTGCCTTCCGGTGGGGGACCCATGATTGGTCCAGGGGGCGATCTATCCAGGAGGAGTGCCATGTCTGGGAGGAAGTCCATTCTTTTTTTGAGGGAAATTTGCAGCAGGAAAGAGGGTTTGAATTCTGGAGAGGGCCTCCTGGATCCGTCACTGCCAGCATTTCAAACAAAGAAATTGAAAAAGTTGAGAAACGCCAGCGGTGTTCTAATCCACCCAAGAGGGAACCTCCTTTGCTGATTAGGTTACGCTTTGTGAATTATTTAGGCTGAGCTGAATACGATCCCGAGACTTCGGAGGCTACTTGGTGTGCTCACCACGGTCAGGCTCGCTCTCTCCCCTCCGGACAACAGGCCTGCAGCCGTAGCTCTTGTTTTTCTGGCGGTCGGTGGAACAAAATGACGAGGCACGAGTCTTTCCACAGAAATTGGTGTCTGGTCATTTCAGGTGCGACTGACATCAATAGACACTGCACGGCCACTCGGTGTCTTGATGTGTATTCGTGTGGCCTAACTGGGAGTGGTCACGAGGAAGGGACCACGTGACGTGGTCAGACACCCACGTCTCAGGAAGACGATACGGAGTGTTGCTGTCTCCCTCCTCCCGCTCCTCCGCTTCCAGGAAGAATCTTCAGACTCCGACAACTCACCTCTGAACTCTGACAAGCTCCCAGCTCCCAAAATAGCTCGTGCAACTCTCTCCTTTCTAATGCGTTCTTATTACGGGGCCATAAAAGACAATCCAGGAAACTCTCCCTCTCTCTTGAGTGCTGGCGCAGTCTTCGTTCTTCTGGAAAAGTTTCAAAGTTCACTTTCGAAAACTTGTAGACCTGTCCTTTCTCGCCACACCCCATATTCACAAACGATAATGCTGGACACACATCACTGTCCAAATCCAAGTGTCTCAGATGCCCACATGAAGCACGCCCGTGCATTGGCTTGGTTTCCTTCACTGAGTAGTTTCCTTCCTTGGAGAATTGCCACTTGGCACCAATGCCAAGCACAAAGAGAGACAACATCTTCAGTTGGTTCTGAACCTGGGAGAAAAGGCAAGCATGACAAGTGAGAGAAAACACGGAATTGGGACAGAGCTGAAGGGTCGTTCAACTCACAACCACACCGCAGGCACACGGCGTGATGCTGAGGGCTTTTCACCAGGTTCAGCGTGCGTCGCAAATAGTCCTCGGCGGGAGGCTCTGTGGCGTGGTCTCGTGGGAGATGCTCTCCACATGGGGACCTCAAATGGGTGCAGGGTCGGATCCAGGGGCACGTGAACTGACGTCCACTCACCCCTGAACTGAGAACTTCATCACACTCACTTTGTTCCACAGGAACAACAACCGGCTCTTCTCTCCTGTTTGTCAATTTCAGAGTGACACCCACCAGGGTTAGACTCCAACCCGGGTAAAGGCCACAACCCAAATCCAACTGAATCCGACCGACTTTCTGTCCCTTGAGAGTTTCTTCCACAAAACAAGGGGACAAGTCATGGGCGTACCCAGGGTTGGTTCCAAGGTCCTCGTGGTCCACCCCACCTGAGTCCTGACTCCGCTGCCAGCGGGATCCCCTGGGGACTTGTCCTCCGCAGCTGAACTCGCGGAGATGTATTGTGCGAGGGATTTCAGCGAATTACAAATCAGCTTAGGTAAATGGAAGCGCTTTGTTGTCGTGGTGCCCGTCGCGACATGAGGACCGGACAGCGCGTGTCGTCAGAGCGCATTACAAGGGTTTCACATTACCTCGATCCCAGTCCATCAACACAAGCTCAAAATTTATTTTCTTCATCGTACCAGGATTGCATTCAAAATCTCTGAGGTACGTATTTGTATCTGGCACGGCTCAAACGCGAGGAGGCTGCGGACGGACAGCGTCCGGGACAAAGGGAACGGAGCTTGTTTTTCCTGTGGGACTTGGGGGTTGTGCGGCGGCAGGTGGACCTGGGTGTGTTTGGATCTGCAGCCACACGGTCGACGCACACTTTCACAGACCACTGCAACCACGGCGCCGTGTATGCCGAACTTTCCCCAATTGGCAGAAAAAAGGCCATTTCTGATTGGTCCAAACTATCGCACCAAGAAAAGGTCCTGCGCCACTTCGCTTTCAGTGTTCCTCTGGTCCGGCGCTACACGGAGGAATACAGTCCTCCGGAATCTCTCAAACTCGTGGGACAAAACATCTTCGTCCACTGTCAGCAGAAAAAAAACTTTTTTCTCCTTGGTTGAAACAAACGGGTCAATGACTCGTTCTTGTGCAGTGAAGGTCCATGAAGTCCACACACAGGAGCACCAGTGGGAAGGGAACCAGCTCCGGGTTTTGGCTTCTGGGAAGTCTTTTCAGACAAGAAAATTCTGCTCAGATTGTGGCGCTGAAAAAGTTTCCCCGGGGGAGGAACCGAGCGGCGGCGTCTCGGCGCGATGCGCAGCTGATGAACTGTCGGGTTCGGTGTCGTCACCGTCTCTAATCATATTAACACAGCGCCGCCGCGCCCCGCGACAAACACATCAACAGCTTCTCAAATCAGATAAAAGCAAATGCGTCTCCTGACATGTTGTTTCTCCACGCGAAGAAAGGGTACCGTTGTCAGGGGGTGCGAGGGGGCGCTCGTGGAAGGTGCATACGCCGGGAGAGAAGGACGTGGGCGTGTTGATTGTTTTCTTGCAAAAATAGGTACATGAAAAGAACACGTTGCAGACTGAAGAAGAAAAATATTTTCAAACGCAGGTCACGAGATGAAGGAAGCAGGGATCCACCCCAAGGGTTTGATGGATTCTTCCCAATGCGCGAATTCATGGCGCGGTCCCTGGGTTGCTGAGGTGGCGTGAGAGAGCGGGTCACTGGGTTCCACTTGTCTGTCCCTGAGATCCGCGGTGGGGTCTGGGACAAGGGTTCCACTGACAAGATTTGTCAGGTTACGAGGCCTTCAGGTTTCACCGAAACCACCCGTGGGGTCAGGAAAGAGAGCCCGGACTCCCGTGGCTCCACCGCTGAAAACTGCACTCTAGGTTCTTTGCTTGAGTTGGGTTCAGAGGAAAATTTGAAGCACATCAACTTCAATGAAGTCAAAATGTGGGTGGAGCTTTGTTTCAATTTGAAGCTGCATTTGAAAACAGAAGAATCAAAACAGACAGAACTTCCCCTTTCATCAACAAAGCAGTTCAGACTGTCACGAGCATTGTTCTGGCAGGGGTGGATCTGGGATTTGTTGAAGGGCCTTGATCCCTGAGGAAAAAAATCATCGAATTGTAAAGTTTTGACCTTGTTTTGTGAAAGCATGAAGACAAAAACGGAAGTGAAATCAGAGGTATCCGCTCCTGTCATGACAACCTCAACAAATGCGTTGACTCTATCAGTCTGAACGTCAGTTTGTAGTGCCTTTCAAATATATAGTTCCATGGAACTCGCGTGATTTGCACCTCAAAGTCAAAAGTCCCAGGCAAGAGAAATTGGAACACTGCCAAATCACAAAGAGGTTATTTTGATCAATTTCCTTGCTGGTGCCTAATCCTTGATCAAGAACAAATCTGGAGACTAAATATGAATAGAATTGAGTACCATTTTCATAGAGAAAGTGCTGTACACACACTTTTGGAAGAGGCTGCCTGTAGTGCTCGACCAGTACCCGGCGCAAATCACTAAAAAGGGTGTTGTGCCAGAGCAGATCCAGGGGTGGAGGCCTTGCCCTTCCTTTTCCACCAAATTTGGAGAACCCTGGAACTTGCGCTCCGAAAACTCGAATCTGGACTTTTGAAGTTGGATTTGGGCTGCTTTGCAGTACGCCCGATTCTGGACTACAAAAACTTCTCGTTGCAAGGGTCGGACTTCAGTGAGCACTGTCTCCACTCCACCCCGCCAATCAAGATCCGCTGGAGCCTTGACATCTGTCCTTTTGCGCACACAAGTGGCTGTTTAACTGACCATAGAATCGAGGGAACCCTGTCCACACGGAGTCTGGCTTACTTCTCTCCTTTCATTTTATCAGAAGACATCAAAAAGAAGTGAAGAGCAAGAAAAATGTCAGTTGATGGCGCACTGTTCTTGTTTCTCAAGTCGACGTTTGTTCTGTCAACTCGTCCGACATCGTCAACCAATGGGAGACAGGCGTTTCTCATCACGTTTGGTTCTCGTGGCTGTTTCTCCAATTCGCACGTGGTGGGAGCCTTTCAGACCCCCGTGTTCGCTGAAAGGCCGACCCGGTGCGATATCCGGGCGACGTGCGCATGCGCGAGGAAGGTGAGCTCAACTCCCGCGGCTCCAGGATTGTTGAGTAGGTGGTGGGGTCAGGAAGGGGTTGAGCCAAGGTATGACTCTGTGTCAAGTTCTTGTCTGTGTGTGTGAGAGGGGAGCGAGTTGTCCCCAACTTCAACCCGAGGAGTTTGCAAGAAACGCAAAACACGAACACCTGCGAAAACACACACACACACACACAGACATACCCAAACAGTGGAGGGCTTTTTTGTGATTGGGGATTGGGCTCTTGGAGCCCTGGATCCCACATTGGAAGTTCCTTTTAAGTATCTGTGTGAGTGAACCTGCGATTCAATTCGAATGTCTAACCAGGTTCCAAGTCTGGAGGGATACATTGAATAAAATTAACAGAAAAATGGCTCAACAAACTTGGGGTTAGGGTACATAATTCTTTCGGGTCAGGGGACCCAGCTTCTGGATCTGCTGGAGCAACACGAGAAGTCCGACACAGCAGGTCCGCTCACTGTAATAGATGTTCAGCGGGAAAGCGCAGTGGAGTCCAACACACCTGATCACACGTGGACCTGCCGGGAGCACAGCTGGTGCTGGGCGAGAGTGTCTCTGCGTTCTGGAGTGTCATAAGAGTTCGTTCAAGTCAACACTTGCAGTTCAGTGCTGTTCCAATCAGCCAAAATTGTACGCGAATGTGCATGTGTATTCCTCTGTGTGTGTGTGTGTGTGTGTGTGTGTGTGTGTGTGTGTGTGTGTGTACAGAGGCGCGTCCTCAATTCGATCCTCGTGTGGGTGGACTCCAGCGGGTGTAGGGAGCAGGGTCAAACTGGACTCGGGACCAGTTTATCACCTCGGATCCGCCAGGCGTGTGGGAATGTTCACTCCCGTTCAGCCTGAGGGACATAAAGTTCCTTCCTATGGGGTACTCAGGCGTGAAACAACAACATGAGCGAAAGACTCTTGATATCATTTGTCAGATCTCAAAGCCCTGAGAGCGAGATTCACGCGCAGGCAAAAGGGACGCAAACAAGGCGATTCCGCACGGCTGCTTTTGATTCAGGGGACGTGGGCAGGGGGTAGAGCCACATGCTGCACAAAACGTTACATTCGGGCACGGTTTCACTGTCTGCACACCCATGTCAGGTGGTGGCACCCATGTGTGGATTCTTGTTCTCTTTTGTGCAGCAGAGTCGGAAGACAAAGAGAACAAAGTGGAGATTTGATGGAGAGAAAGTTTGAGCAACAGGAGACACTACGCAGCTGCACCTGGGGAACGTTCTGTGTTGAAACGCTGCGTGCATGGGCGTTGCATCCAGCATGGCGAAAAGCATTTTTTGTTTGGAAAACCCTTCAAGGGGTGAACAAATGGTCACTTGAGATGGAAACGCCTTTGTCCGCTCCTGGATGATATTGCAGGAGCAGGTCAAGGGGAAAGGCACAAACGGCCCAGAATCTTGTTCTCCAGAAAGAGTCCCCCAACAAGCTCCAGGCTTTCTTCATTTTCCTGACAAATTGAAAGTTCGACTTGGGTTCTGCACTTTTGGGTCTGACCCGCTTGGGCAAAAACCAGATCCGCCACTGGGAGCTACTGAGCCTGAGAGCCAAATCTCACACAGAACATGACGATCTCAAAGTTTGAAAAGGCGGTAAAACAAGATTCCTGTCGAGGCACTTTATCTGTGAAGACGCAGAGCAATGAAAGCCTCACGGCGCGAGTGACGCATCAAGAATCGCGGGCTGCTGGTCCCAGTCACGAAAGAACAACACGAGGGGATTTGTCTCAAAAACAATCTGCGTCCCGCCGCGAAACCGTCTTTATTGAGGGGTAAAGCTGTTGGTTCCCTCTTTGTGTCTGAGCACACATTACACGGTCCTGTGAACCATCGTTGTTCAGCGAGTAAAGTCAAAGACCCTGAGGCTGGATGCAAGGTTCGGCCGGGGAGGGGCGACCCTCACGAGGAAGAGATTTTTGCACAATCAATTACGCAAAATACGCAATGTTTCACTTTGTGCCAAAGTTTGGCGGTGTCAAAAGGTGTAAATTTCTTGGGCCTCCAGGATGTGAGATCTTGCTCAATATGCAGAAGCCTTGATGCTGGGGCCTTGGGTTAAGGAGGACGAAGTCTGTAGTGAGACGCCTCTGGAGGGTCTCAATCTTCAGTCTAAAACTGCAGGGAGACATCCAGGGCCTTGATGCTTCCAATAATGCAGACCAAGAACACCAGTCACCAGTCACTTTGAGGGATCATCAAAGGCGCAGACAAAATGAGACCCGAGGAGACCCCTTGCAGGTTCAGGGTCCTGACACCAGCAAACTTCTTTGTTCCACTTTATCTCGTGCTGCAAAATTCTTTTCATTTTGTTCTAAATTTTTGAGGCCTGAACCACACCTTGCAGTCCCAAGCTGCAGAATTTAGATTTTGACTGAGATACGCGCGTCAATTGACCGGTGAGTACTTTCTCTCCTGTTCTGCTTTGAACACACCGCACACACCTGAGCCATCCCCACTTCGCACCTTGATCTGTGCTCATTAGTGGGACGGGCTGAACTGACTCAACTCTCGGATTCCGCTCCACAAGGTGAACGCAGCACAATGGATCGTGCCTCAACGCTTCTTTCTCTTGAGCTGTGTGATCAAACGTGACGAGAAGGCTCTCAGAGGAGCTCTTGTTCTTCTGAAACCTGGGGACCTCCCTCTTTGCGGTCAAAAGTGAATTCGATTCAGTGCGAAGTCAATCTTTAAACACAAGGATAGTCGTGAATTGGTGGTGACAGCAACCAGGCCCAGATCCGCACAATCAGACCTGACCTGGAACTGAACTCAGATGAACTGGACTGTAGAAGTGGACCAACAGAACCAGACCTGTGACACCAGAACCAGACCTACGGAACCGGGCCCACACTCGGACAAATCAGTGGCGCCGACGCGACTCACCATTGCGGATTCTGGTTGTGTGTGTGTGTGTGGGGGGGGGGGCAGTGCCCTGCGGCGCCAACTGGAGTCGAGATCAGAGTGCACAACAAACCTCCCCCTGAATCCGCCTACAAAATGGCAGTTTTTCACTCTGCGCTGCCAGACTGTCAAGAATGATTTTTTCCGCTGATGTATGCGGAGCACGGATCAGTAATGAGGATAATCAGAATCGCCGCCGCCTGATTGTTGTGCATTTGATCCATTGACAAACAGCGGCTGCGCGCGGAGGGATCGTAATGGGGGAACCCGAGAGGGGCGCCGCACCCGCATCCGTCAGCGGCGACACGACACTCTCCCGTCAGAAACACCAATCAACTTTCATGGGATGTAGGGCGAGAATAGGAATCGGAGTTGCGAGTCCAGGGGCTGCCTTGATGGGTGGAGGATGTGACAGTGTGATCAATGCTCCTGAACTTTGAAGGTGAACAAAAGAGGCAGAGACAGAAGTCGCAAGAGAGAGACAAAGGGACGAAGGTAGACAGAGAAGGGGGAAAGAAAGAGGAAGAATGCATGTGCCAGAAAGGGAGGGGAGGAGAGAAGGAGAGTATCGAGAGGTAAACACAGAGGCAGAGAGCTGGCGAGAGAGGGAGAGAGAGGTAAAGAGAACAAGGGTGGGGGAAACAGAAAAAGAGTGAGAAGAGAAAGAGAGGGAGAGTGACACGAGAACAGAGGAGAATAAGGAGAGAGAGAGAGAAAGTGAGAAGAGACCTCCCATCATCACTTTGGAACCGGTCCGAATTGCCGCGAAAGACACGACCACTGTTTACTCAGGACTATCACAGGGAACTTCAAGCATCACAACGAAACTCAATGAATGTTAAGAGACCAAAACCATCTCGTCGTTTTTGCACAAAACAATCAAATTGCGGCTCATTCCTTTTGCTCAATTGAACATCGCGTGTTTTCATTTCTGTGAACTCATTAGAACTTCACTTTTTTTCTTGGAAAATGGTCCAATCCTTCAAAACTTGAAGGAGACTTTATCCCGTGCGCGCCTCATCCTCCGAAAGATGAGAGGAAATTTCCCATCGTTCACAAAGGCGATGGGAGATTAGAGATATTCCCACGGACAGTGCGGAGCGCGGCTCAAGGTGGATGTGTTGCGTTGTCAGTTCCCCAGTGATTTGGAAAGCTGCTTGACAAACAAAGGCCTGCTGGAGTCAGACACGGCGTTTTCTTTGAGCGTCTTCCTTCGCTCCGTGTGTACTCAATGCATGAAACTTGACAAAGGGGGATCCAAGATTTCATTTGGCGGGGGGGGGGGCACCCTGGTCTGAGGCCCCAACTCTTGGCAGGCAAAATGTGAAAAGCGAAGCATTTACACTTGCAGCCTTGGGATGTTGTTGCATTGTGTGTGTGTGTGTGTGTGTGTGTGTGTGTGTGTGTGTGTGTGTGTGTGTGCGTGCGTGTGTGTGTGTGTGTTTCCCCAAGCTTGTCCTGCTCCTTTTCAAGCAAAGATCGCTGGCTGTGCTGACCAGGATTGGGCTTGTCTTACAGTGCAGGGTGAGGCCTCACAGTGCAGGGAATATTTCTCACAGCGTAGGGATTACCTGACGGCGCGGGAAATGAGCCTGTTGCTCAAACACTCGCGATAATTACTTTGTGATCAGGCTTTGTGACGAACACCAAACATCGCGCGCTCGCAGGGGCGCAGCCAAGATTCGGCTGGTGGGAGGGTCTGGGGAGCTGTTCCTGTAGTTGGATGTTTCAACATGTTGAAAGCACAATATTGCTGCCAGCGGCGTGAATCAGGCAGGTGTGTGTGTGTGTGTGTGTGTGTGTGTGTGTGTGTGTGTGTGTGTCGGGGCCGTGAAGGCCATTTCACACTGGTTGTGAAAAGGCCCCAACTGGGGGCCCTGAGGCTGATTGACACGAATGATCTGTTCGCACATCTGAAGTTTTCTTCAGCAACTCTCGTTCACGAGGGGTTTCTCGTTCAGAAGAGGTTTCTCGTTCATAAGGGGTTTAAAATACATGTGGCGATAATTTTTGGATTTAGCAACTCACGCTTGGCCCCAAAGCCATGTTTTGTGTGTTCGTGTTAAATGGCCCGTGGAATGCCATTTTTTGCCACTGTGCCACTGAATGGTCAAAAGTGCCAGTGCTTAATGGAGCAAATTGACGTTTATTTTCCGGCAGATCCAATAAACAAGGCTTGTGGCTCGACGACGTTCCGAACTGGCGTGGCTGCTCTGACGCGTGTAGGATTGTGCCGGAAACTGTAGTTTTGACTGGGGTGCGAGCGACGGCAGGAAGGGGCTCCATTTCAACTTGAAAATTGGCGAGAGAGAGAGAGAGAGAGAGAGAGAGAGAGAGAGAGAGACAGACAGACAGACAGACAGACAGACAGGCAGACAGACAGAAAGACGACAGACAGACAGATAGAGACTGAGAGAGAGCCACAGATAAATGGGATGGAGAGAGAGAGAGAGACAGAGAGAGACAGAGAGAGACAGAGAGAGAGAGAGAGAGAGAGAGAGAGAGAGAGAGAGAGAGAGAGAGAGAGAGA
>JAAUXT010128106.1_pt1 | contig 24708 bp, 26 predicted proteins | sample 7278171 | NCBI WGS metagenome assembly JAAUXT01 (sample SAMN14350112, study PRJNA611818) | marine sediment metagenome | isolation source: surface marine sediment (1.8m) | place: French Polynesia: Moorea | collected 2018-08
CCCCCCCCCCCCCCCCCCCCCCCCCCCCCCCCCCCCCCCCCCCCCCCCCCCCCCCCCCCCCCCCCCCCCCCCCCCCCCCCCCCCCCCCCCAAATGAACAGTTCATCACGGTCAGCATGGAAGTGCAAATTTGGGAAGAAACGCTGTGTTTACGCAGATGGAGGAGAATGTGATGAATGCGTACCGTGAGCATTTTTTGTCTCCGTCTGTGGGTGATGATCGTTTTGTGCGTAGGTGTCACTCCATTACTCAACGAAAAATAGATTTTGTATGAAACTAAACTCTTCCACAATGTGGCTTGTTGGGTTCTTTGGTTGCTGGTGTTTGATTCCTTTGACTTTCTTGCTGCTGGTATGTTCTCTTGTGGAATGTGCATTTCGGGATCGGATTCCGATTTCGGTTCCTCGGAAAACTGTCCGATGTTCCATACGAAATGCGACACCCGTTTGTGTGGCTTTCACAAGGCTTCCGTAGCTTGCGAAACGCAGAGTCTGTGTTTACAGGCTTCAGCCTCGCTCGTCCGGTTCGCAAATCTCGCGGAATGGGAGGCAACACCTCGCTCAATGGGAATTCTGAGACTCATTCCACGAGGATTTTGTCGCTGGGCATTTTATAAATGGCAATTATCGCTCCTCGAGTTGTCTCTCCGTTGGGCTGGAGACGTACCACTGGACAGTGGTGCAGCTGAAAACGCCTTTCACAATGCAACTTTTGTTCACAACCAATGAAAATTTCAGCGGTCAACATGTGTCGTGCTGTGGGGAAAGACCAAAGTTCCGGATATTTGTTCCGCAGTTGAAAATCAAATGGCCTTCTGGGCTTCCAGATTTTGGTTTGGTCATCGAAACAGAATGAAATTTCGTGAAAGAATTTGCGACAGTATGAATGCAACGCAACAGAAAATGGCGTCTGGAGCGCGGCGTTGAATCAGCTGCTCGGGAGCTGTGTTCGAGCCCGAGACACGAGGCAGTAGCAACCTGTCAGGCCTTGACTCGAATGCTTGATGCATTCAGTGAATGAAACGAGAGTCCGCCAAAGACACAATAATTACATTCTTGGTGCATAAGCCCTTTTCTCTTCTCTGCTGGAGAGTCGTTGCTCATAATGAAACCTGAGTCTTGTCCCGCTTCTGTTCCTTCAATGGCACGTGAATGGTGTCCTTGAACAGAACACAAGAGAAAGAGGAGTGAAATTGCTGCTTCTTGGATCTCTGTTTAGATTTTATACTCAGATTTTATACTCAGATTTTTGCACATTCGGGGTTTTTTTCGTGTCACAGAGCGTGCTGAAGGGGTGTGGAGCCAGCGTTATCACGCGAAGTCCAGGCCACAATTTCTGAAGTGTTTCTGACAGGATACTGTGCTGTGACAAGAGATTTGAAACTTTTGTGTGGACTAAATCACAAATGGACGAAATAAACACAAAATGTCCTGAGCAACGAGTCACAGACCTGCAACTTTCTGAAGCCTGAGATTTAAGTATTTGCTGGTGTTTTGGAAGCCTGCTTCAAACATCCAGGTCGGAACAAAAACCTTTTGTGTTCTGGCAAAGACGGAGCTTGGTGGTGTAACAATTGCCCTGGGCCTGGACCGACCTGACCTTCAGTTGTGCCGTGTTCTTGGGAGCGAAAGGATATGACCACACCTTACGGACGAGGCGTTCAGCTGGGCTACATCGTATTGTCGCTTTCGACGAAATACACAAAACAGTTTGCACAGTACTTGGCTGTGGCTGTTTCATATTGAATTCGTTCACTGTAGAAACCACAGTCTCCGATTTTTCATGGTGCGATTTCATTCTCGGAAATTTGTCACTGCACAGAGAGAAGACGAAGAAGTCGCTCAACGGATGAACAACTCCCAGCAAATGAAGTCTCGGACACAAAGCCACGCTGCTGTACCTGAGACAAGCCTTTGGCAAATGTTTTGCGTCGGAAGTGTGGAACAAAACGCAGCTGTGACAGGTGGTTGTTCTGACAGTGCTCCGATGTATCAATGCGATTATTGACTCTGAACGTCGTGTTCAATACGCACTGAGCACCGAGCCAAGGCGAAGCCACGAGGAGGTGATTCCGGCTTCTGCAACGCTGCGGTCACAAAACCTCTCGAATGTGTCCTCATTGCTGAAGAAGTGAGTTCACGCATGCTTTGAAAAAAGTGTTCTGTTCTTTCACACAACTTTTCTGGGACTGAAGATATCGATAAGTCGTGCGATCACACAGGAACCATTTTCCAGTGTGTTTGAACTCTTGCCTCTTCTCCAAATGAGAATGAGCAGCAGTGGTGGTGGCAAGAGAGTCTCCCTGAAGAGCGAGTTCCCGGACCGAGGACACTGTCAGCAGCCTTGGAGCGACTGCAGCGTCGGCATACCCATCGGCTCCGCAGCTACCATGCTCAATCTCAAAGGTAGAAACCAACGCTTGTCCATTTGACTGTCTGCGCTCACTGGCAACATTTTCTATCATTGGTTGCAAACACCTGTCGTTGGGAGGTGTTTATGCATGCGCGGATCGATTTTCGCCTGATGTAATATGTTCACTGTCTGTTGCGTGAAGTGCAGGGGGATGTTTCAGTGCTGGTCTTCAACTTGAACCTGGGGCAGCGGGAGGATGTTCCGGTGGCGGTGGTGTTCAAGAGACGTTTCGTGCTTGACTATGTTTGGACAACTTAAAAGATAGTTGCTGTGATTGGAGTTTTTAAGCCTGACACTGTTGCCACTACCCGTGTTTTTTACAAGGCTGCGTCGCGGTTCCACGAGAAGATGAGAGAGGCTGTAAGCCTCAGGTGCGGAATCGCGGAGCCCCGCGGTGCCGACTAGGGCCTCGTTTTACAGCGCTGTGAATCTGACATGTAAATTGCAGGGCAATGAAATTCAAACTGCGGAAAGCTGCTGTGTGTTCAATCCGGTCTGCGAGGTGGGCTCGCGTGAACGTGTGTGGAATTTTCAGCACACTGTTGTTGCAACACCCAGATTCTCAGATGTGTTTTATTCCACAAAGTAGTTTCGCGTGAATTTTTTTTGCGCCGATTCACTAGTATGCTTTCTAAATCTAGCCAGAACTTGGTTTGAACTTTCTGGATACAGTCGTTATGCACAACTCGGCGTCCGACGAGGCAGTCCAACTGAATGAAGCTCGGTGCTGACAGTTGGGAATTCGAGTGTCCAGAGATTTCCAACTGGTTTGACCGAGTCAGACTTTCATTTCAATCCTCTCAACTTCGACAGAGATTTATGATCACGGACTCACGAGCGAAATCAGGCCTGAAGTCAAGTGTGCTTGAGCTGATGATTTTGAATCAAAACAGGTTTGTTCATGACATTCATGTTGCCCAAAAGTAAACGGTCGTCGCGGCCAGCGTGTCGGGAGCACGAGCATGTAGTCACCGACAGGAAACACAGTGGTTGGATGGGAGGAGTTTTTTTGGGCTGAGTGTTCTTTGGCGTATGGAGTCCTTGTACAAGCCATCCGGGGACTGTCATTGTTTTTCTTTTCTGAGCCATAAGTTTCTTGGCCAGTTGTGTCAAATCTCGAATTTTCGTTGAAGGGTCGGGGTGAGGAAAGGACAAGACTCGATGTCCAACACTCATCATTTGAAAACTGCTTGTCAAAGAACAACGAAAACGAGACTCACCCCGTCCCTGCAAAGGGAATTTCACCAAGAGTCATGTGTCAATTTTTTGAAATCAAGATGGCAAAATTCGACTTTTCCATCCCCCATCAGCTTAACGGGGAAGCACAATCGCTTCATAACGCATCGAAGCTTCGTACGCTTTGTTCAGCGCGAAAAGCAGAGCAAGGGTGCGGGTTCTTGTGGTGCACGACAATTTTTTCTCACTGAGGAAATAAAGTCAACTTGATGGCTGTGTAAGTTGTGCGACTGAGGCTCCATTTTCGAAAATCTGCAGTTTCTTGTCCCTGAGCAGCCTTCTGTGTGACAAAAATACCGGTCAATTTTATCTTTCCATTTTGGTGTGTTCGAGTTCTCTCGGAACAGTTTGTGCTGTTACGTTCTGCATCGCTCGCAGTTGATGTTGGCAGTGTTGATATATTTATGATTTTGGAAGGATGTCATCAAGTTCCATGAACCCCACTGCAGATCCAGAGCAGGACTAGGCTCGCCTTGTTCCCAATAAAGAAGGCAGTTCCCACTCTGCACTGTTCGGTTTGAAACTTGGAACTGGCCTCTCGGGGAAGAAGACCCCCTGAGCCAAATTCCCTCTTCAGCCAATTACACTGTTGTGCACTTTTTGGCAAAGATTCTCATCTCTTTTCTCGACAGCAAATCAAAGTCTCACCAGAACACTACTCGAGCAGGTCTACTGATGGTGATATCAACAGCAAGGTTCTAGTATCTCAGGGTCTTGAGGCCAGACATGCTTGTCAAATTTCCTTTCATTCTGTTTCTGACCATGACAACCAGATGTCATTGTGAAGGAGGACTGGGGTGCTCTCTTTCAGCCAAAAGGAAAAAAAGTCTTTTTTCAGTTTGTAGCAAAATTCATCCACATCTGGCTGTGAGTGACCCCCAGATGTCCCACGGGGAAGCTGTGGGCAGAGAAAGAGATATATCCCAACACCATTTCGAGGCAAAATGATGCAGCTGGTTTGATCCTCGGTTCAACGTGCATCAGTGCATCAACGAACCTGTGAGTACTTTCCACTTGGTGATGTTGAAACACACAACACGCTCCACTCCGCCTCTGGCCAAGTTTGGAATCTGGTGACTTTATGTCCGGGAAGCCTGTGAACGATGTGGATTCTGTTGAACGAAATGAGACAATAAACGAGTGGTGATGCCATTAAAGCGCCGCATCGCGCGTTAATTTCCGTCATAAAGTGTTGGGCGGCGTGGGGTGCTGCCCCTGGGGATCACATCCTGTGTCTGGCGTGGCGGCACCAACCATTTCCGTTCTCTGCGGGAGACACGCTGGACGTTGATTTCTGTTTCTGCAGTGAGGACAACGACGATACGTGTGTGCCTGTTTGGTTGGCTTTCTCCACTTGAGTAGTGAAAATTGGAGCCAGAAAACAATGAGGTGGGGAAAAAATATTTTGCACAGAATGTAAACTGCTCAAAATGAAGCTTGGAGATAGATAAACTACAAATATTACACTGTGCTGAACCTCTGTCCAAGCAAAACAAAGAGGTTGATGAAGCTGGTGCTTGATGATGTTCCTGTGGTCGTGCACAGTGGTGCCCTCCACTCGGACGACTGTGTGGGAAGACTGCAGCAGGTTTTACACGTTCGGGTGAACAAACACTGGTTGATATTCCGTCTGTGACATCCAACTTCCACCGTCGTACTCACACTCAATTTAGGTGCCCATTGAAAACGGTTGAAACGGCCGGTGTGGGAGGGCCGAGCCTGGAAATCGTTTCCGAGAAGAAGGAAGGAAATTTGACTCCTTTGAGAAGTGCACCACGCAAAGCTTTCACTTGGATGTGGTCCATTGCCTGGCAGTGAATGGTTTGCCAAAGGCCGAAACCGCGGGCTTAGTGTAATCGGTCTCTGTATGTCTGTCTGTCCATGCAAAATTTGGATGAGTTGTGGGGGGGGTGGGGGTAACTCATCTGGCTATTCCAACATGTTTGGCCAACTCAGTTGGCCCAACTGAGTTACCAGGGGGGAACTCATCTGGCTTTTCCATAGGCTTCTGCATGTATTGCTGACTCAGTTGAGTCAACTGAGTTACCCCCACCCCACCCCCCGTTAACTCCGTTGAGCCAACTCAGTTGGGCCAACTCAGTCAACTGCACCCGTCACCAACTGACAAAGTTCGGAACTGCGGACTTTCTAAGCGTAGCTTTCTTGTTTGCTGGTGAAAAAGACCACACACCTTGGCGTGAGTGTGCTTTCGCGGCGAAGCTTCAGCGCAGGGAAGTGCATCAGGACATTTTTGCGAGAAAAGACAGCAATGGAGTCTGTCTGTGCCATGGGTGGTCCCAAGGCTGCGACTCGACTTCTTTCCTTGACCTGTTCGTGCACTATCCACTGGAGTGTTGTAACCCAGATCAAACTGACGAGTAATGACTCGCTGTTGACAGCAAAGTGGCCCCAATTGACACTGACAACGAACCTTTTGCTGGACTCTTCATTCCTCCAGGCACTGTCTGTGTACATTGGCCCTCCCAATTCAGGGGAATTGGCGAAATCGTTGCTTGCCAGTTGCACTGCTTGCACGGCGAAGATTGAAAGTGCTGGCAACTTCAGCTGGTTGGTTCAGTGAGAATGAATTCTGCTTGGTGCCACCTTTGGTGCGAATGACGACTCAATGCAGTCGTCAGTTTGGGTCTGTGTCTACGCAGGCTTGATTGCAATGAGGGGGATGCGCTCCCTCTGAGACCTGCATTAAAGTAAGTGTACCCCAACTTCGTGTCATCAGACATCTGAAACGGAGACCCTCTCTCTGGAACTGCAAAGGTATCAAAAGAGAACGTCGAAAATAGAATTCACAGACCCTTCACCCCGCTCCATTGCATTCAGGCCTTTCATGGAGATGTAAACACCGAGATGTAAGCAGAATGTCTACAGTGATTGATTTGTGTTCTTGCTCAAGTTAGTACGAGGTTCTCCTGGGTTCTCCTTTGGGAGTCGAGTCGTTCGTTTCTTTGTTCTGAACCCGAAGATTCTTCTTGCAAAAGAACCAAAACGAACGTGAAGCGTGTCAATAGATGGTGCCATGTTCTGCACACGGAGATTGACATTTTGCAAACAAACCCTGATGGCGCAGAGAACGCAGGAGTTCCGAACAAAAATGGTTTGAATGTAGACTTTCAACACGAAGTAAAATGGCACATGCAGAAGCAAGAGAACACGACAAAAAAGAACAGGAGTGATGCCCTGGTTCCCTGCAAGAAGAGACCCAACAAATATCCTTTCAAAGTTTCTGTTACGCTTGTGCTTCGTCTCGAGGAATGGAAAGAATGAAGCCGGATATTCCTCTCAAAGAAACCCAAACTGCAGTCACAAAGGTTCTTTCTGTTCTCCTTTCCATCAGTCACAGAAAGCGTTTTTACGAAACTTTGTTCGAGTTCACGATCTATTATCTTCCATATTTGCTGGTTGTGACAAACACAATGAACGTTGTTTCTGCAGTAGCTTTTGTTGGAAGCCACACGAACTTTTTGTGCAAAAAGTTGTCATTTTGGGGGGCTCATTCTGCAGACATTCAGCAAAAGATCGCAACCCAAACCGCGTCTTGCTCCAGAGGGTCCCTGGATTGGGAGGCTGGTCGTGACACGAACAAGCAAGACAACTTTGTCCTGAAAGCTGTGTTTTCCAGGATTCGCAGAAACGTGGATGCTGCTCGCAACTGCCAAAACTTGAGCTGCATCAAAGACACGCCCAGGAGAGCTGTACAAATTTGGACTGCAGCGAAACAGACAGATCAAAAATTATTCTTGTGGTGTTTGTGTTGTATGTAAGCACAACACTGGGCTTCAGCTTCATTGCAGTGTCTTGTTCGTGCAAGGGACATCGGCACAAAGTTTCCCACCGCGAAACTGAGATCTTCCACTTTGGCGTCGTCCACTCAGATGAGGCGTCCTGCCTCCGTTTGTGGACTCCCAAGACCAGTGCTCTTTTGCAGTGCAAAATGAACTGGAATACATTGGGAGTCCATTTTCCTTTGTCTGCAATTCAGCGCATGAACTGGAGTAAAGGCACTTTTGATGTCGATCAATTGCGACAAGGAGAGGCTGCGCTCCTCCAGTGCAAATCCAGGTTAATCTGCTCGATTTACGGCGCTTTTCGAGAGCCTTTTGTGGTCGTCAAAACTCCTGCCGAGCTGAAGAGTCGAGCTTTCACGAGAAGCTGGAAATTAAGCCTTGTGCTCCACTTCACAGAACTTTAATGCAGAACCAGTGTTTGGAACAAACGCAGTGGTCGTTGTCACGGAGGCGAGAAAGATCTTTTTGCCACACGACGGAAAGGCTCACGTCTCTGCAGGAGGAGCTGGATCGGAGAAAGTCTCAAACGCACAGCTGACCCTTTGTTTCTACATTCCACAAGTTGTCCGAACATGGCTGACAGAAGTTGACATTGACCAGATTTGCTGTCTTCGTCTCTCTGGACCCAGATTGTGTCCAAGTGTTTCTGTCCCACGAAATACGAGGGTCTTCTACAAAGATTCCTTCTTTCCTATGATCCTCAGTTGACCTGAAATGTTGGTCCCTTTTGTGGGTCAGTGATCATTGTGCAGTGTCTGAGGCATGTTTTGACATGGCAGTGATTGGTCTGTGTATTGTCTGGTGATCGTGGCAGGCGATCCAAGTGGGGTCACGAAGTGTGCATCACTCTCAGTTGGTTGCATGCAACAGAAGCATTGTTTGCCTTTTGATTTTCACATGGATCCATTGTGTCTTCTTGTGACAGTGTTCTTTGTGACTGCATGTGTGTGGGCAATGTCCAGGCATGAAGAGCAAAGGATTAACATCCAGTTCATGACACAGGAAGGGAAAACACCCACCCAGATCATCCACAGCCTTCAAGCAGTGTACAGACAAGATGCTTTGTCCTATCCACAAGTGAGGCTTTGGCACCATCGATTCCAGGATGGCAGATTGTCTCCAAAGGACAACCCACGATCCGGTTGTCCTGCCAGCCACCTGGACTCGCTGCAAGACATCCAGACCAACATCCAGAATGACAGGTGCAAGACACTCCAAGAAGTCGCTTCTGATGTCTGCAGGCCAGTCTCTACTGTCTTTAAAGTGATCAAAAAAGACCTGAACATGAAGAAGCTTTGCCCAAAATTCATGCCTCATTTCTTAACTGATGCAAACAAAAAGATGAGGATGAATCTCAGTGTCAACAACCTGTGTAATGTCCGCAACATCCCTCACTACTTGGACAGGATTGTCAGTGGTGGCGAAACTTGGATCTCACTCTACAATCAGGAGACCAAATTTGAGTCCTGTCAGTGGACAGAAAAGGGTGGACCACGCCCAACCAAAAGAGTCAAGTCAAACTCAATCAGAAAGACAATGATGATCCTCTTCCATGATGCATACAGATTTCTGCTTCTGGAGTTTGTTCCTGCTGGAGAGACCATTGACACAGATTTTTATTGTGGTGTTTTGAACAGGCTTAAAAAAAGGATCAGGTGCAAACGCCCTGGTCTCTGGTTGCACGATGGGAATGGTGACAGGAACTTTTGGATTCATCAGGATAATGCCACCCCCATACTTCCAATGTGTCCATTGCCTGGTTTGGAGAAAATGCAGTGAACATGGTCCCTCATCCTCCATACAGTCCGGATCTAGTGCCATGCAATTTTGCAATCTTTCCTCACCTCAAAAAACAGCTCAGAGGCATCAAATTTGCCAATATTCCAGAGGTGCAGGAAAGGGTCAGGCTGATCATGTGCAAAACAGAACCAGAGATCTTTTACAATGCAATCCGGTCAATGGCCTTCCAATGGAAGAAATGTGTCAAAGCCCAAGGGCAATACTTTGAGGGTTGCAACCTCTCAATTTCAGACATTTCTGAGGCTGAAGTGTCCTCCCAGGAACAGTCAGAAGACACAGATATGGACTGATTCATGTTGGCATCACTCTTGTTCTTTACTCCAGTTTGGAGGGCCAAATTTGCAATGTTTGTGCATGTTCTTGAGGTTCTATTAAAGGTTTTCTGTTGAGCAAAATTGCAAAAAGTTTCCTTCTTTTGCGATCGTCGGAACAGCGCAGGAAAGAAGGAATCTTTGTAGAAGACCCTCGTATATGGTGAACAGTGCTTCCCTTGTGTGGCCGTCAGGTGGACATCTCGTCAAGAGGCAACAATCAACGCGATCAGCAGGTGCAGGCAGCACTTGACTCCCAACGCGACACGAGTGAATCGAATTTTATGCCGACCAGGCATGATTCACGATTCCGACCGTCTGGTTATTGCACTCGTGACTGCCAAAGAAAAATCGGCGCGTGTATTCCAACCACGCTGAGGACAGTGGAATCACGTCGGTTCATCGGACGGTGTAATCTGGTGGAGCTCAACCCAGCAGAGTGATTTCGAGAGTCAAGAAATAACATGAAAGAAAACTTCCTCGCACATTTCACCATCCAGCAGACAAATTTGTTTCAAAGGATCCGACCCCCCCATCCCTTTTCCATCAGGAAAATTTGGAGTGTCAAACGTTTCATCATTCAGCAGACCAGTTTTTCAATTCAAAAGTTCTGGTGAACCGCCGCTCTGATCACAGCAGCCGAGCCGTGTGCCCGTTTTGCTGAGGCACGTTCAGGAACAGAAACCTGGTTTTCGGCGACAGTTTTGCGTCAGAAGCGTGCAGCTGGAGGCTCAGGAACCTGAACATCTCCGTGCCAATGAATTGGTGACCCACGGTGGCAACGATGTGACGAAACCACTCCCCCTGACTGCAAAGCAAATTACAATGGTGTTTTGGTCCTGGTTGAGGGCACGGACGGTCAGCAAGTGTGGAAGTACCCTCCATGTGATGGAACTCACGTACTCCCACCGTGACAGAACATCCCCTGTCAGCATGATGCCCAATGCGTCGTGGAACTCCTGCAAGTCTTGGCGCAACCTGCGTCTGATGTCGAGCAACCATCGACAACGGTGACGGAGCACTGAACAAGGCAAAGCGGACGCTGCAGAGTTTCTGGCGCAGAGACGTGACCAACTTGACACCATGCAGAGCAAAACGGCCTGTTTTACTCATCCTGATTGTTGTGCAATTTCGGATTTAATTTCGTAAACAGGGCAATTTGTTGGAACGAGAATTTGAATGTGGATGTGCACACTGACTGACTGACTGACTGACTGACTGACTGACTGACTGACTCTCTCTCTCGACGTTTCAATGGCAGCGAGCAGGCCATAAACATCAATTTACACAATCGACGGACATTGTGTTTGCACGTGCTGTTCACACTGGGCCAACAAGAAAAGAAACGGAGTGGCAACAATGGCGCAAATAGATCTTGCCAAGAATTGCATTGTGGAGACCAATTGGCTGCACAATACTTGATGAAATCAGATGGGCAATAAGAAGGTGCGCTCATTAGATTCGTGTTCTTCATTTGATGTGGATTTGTGGGACGGATCCACAGACGCAGATTGGCGGGAATGAAGTACTGCTTCCGTCAGCCTTGCTGACTTTACAGCGAAAATACGTTGTCGCGCTCGCTTTGCAAGGAAGTGTGCGCTTGTACTGTTGTCTCTGTTGAATCTGATGTACTTTGCTAAAAGTTAACAAGTGTATATCACACCCTCCTCACATCAAGTTTCAGCTGAAGATGTGCTGGACCTTCAGTAACGAGCTGCCTGCTTTAGGATCTTTCTCTCCAGAATCTGGTCTTTGTAGTTGTCAAAGTCAAACAAGGAACAAACGAGCTGCAATTTGCTGAAGTCTCGAATGCGTAATTAGTCTCGTGTTCCAATTTGTCTGGCTTGGCTGAGACTGTCCCGCAAAATCTCCATTTTGCGACAGGATTTCGCGCTGTTTGACTGCAACTAGCAGAGGATTTATTTCCTGTCGCAACTTGGTACTTTCTTCATGAATAGAAACTGCAGTTTGTCGGGTCCACGCAAAGCTAAAGGATGGGCTTTTGGCGCGGGGTTGACGTCGACCAGAGGAAATCGTCTATGGCACAGTTGCTGAGTTCGTGAAAAAAGCTCTGCACTTTCAAACGTGAAATTAAATGGTCGTTGAGTATTCACTCCTTCACTGCCAAAGTTGTAATTGTATTTTGACCTCAATTTGGGGGGTCGGCAGTGAGTTGTAATGCATGTCATTAGTGAAGGAAATGGAATGCCGCCAGTTGCGAGTGGATTTGGACTCATTAAGGCTCTGAGCTAGACTGATCAGGGAAATTGTTGAGCTTCACTTCGATGGGACCGTTGGTGGCTCCAGGAGAAGACCACATGAGTCGTGCAGGAACCAAGCTTACGGTTTTTCTAGTTTGGGCACGGGTGTGTCCAAAACCCCGCCGACACAAAGAAACTGAACGAACATTTTGATCATACGGGAATTCCAACAACTTCAGCTGCAAGCCCGCGGTTCCCTGAAAGGCGCCGCTACCGCGGGCTTGGGGGGGGGGGGTCAACATTGTCAAAAAATGATCGGCAGTCAATGTTGATGCTGGAAACTACAATGTTGACTGTCCCACTTACCCATGTGAGTGAACAAAGAAAGTCAAAATGGTAAAATCTACAAGTCTCCTGTCGGCCCGGTTGGTGTGGTGGAACCTTGGGCTTCCTGGACGTAACCTTCTTGTACGTATCTCTTTGCCATTTTCCACTTCCACAATCACGATGTCAAACGATCTCCGTGGCAAAAGCAGACACGATATCAAGAATATACGTAAGGATCGGTAAAAAATGAGCAGAACACGAGAAAACGAAAAGGCACAGACTCTTCTGTGAAGACATCCATTTGGAAATTGACAGGCGAATCGGAACGAGTTTGGTGGAGACGCCTCACCAAGTGAGTATCGGAGCGGAATCAATCAGCGAGAGACACTTGTTGGCTGCTCGGCCGCCCAGAGTCAGATGCCCCGACCTTCACGAGATTCTTCTGTGGGAGCTTGTGTGAAGGTTCTTTGTGACGATGCTGGGTGTCATCGAAACAATCGTTCTCGTATTTTTGTACATTTACGAGTTCACCGAATTCTCGAGAGACAGCGACCCCGTCGGAATGTGGCCGTTTAATAACTGGGACCAGATCGCAGTGCTCATTGACACTGCAGTTGTTCCCGGGCTAACTCCAGGTGGGTTGACTTCTGGGTTGCAAAAAAACAAAGTTCTGCCACCTTGTGCCTGACAGAACGTCATTCGATGCATTTTCTCTCGTTCGTTATCTGAAAGACAGACAGACACTCTGTGGACAAAGCTGACCCCGTGGGGCTGCTGCGGCCATCAACAAACCAAGACTCGTGTCAAGCATTCTTCCTGTGTCCCAGGCCGCGAACGCATCGGTTTCAGGATCGGGCAGATTTGCCCGATCGGGCTGAGTTGGACTGGTGTGCTGTGTTGGACGGCTTGGGGCGTTTTGCAATCAGCAAACGCAACGGCGATCGGTGGTCCTCAACGTGTAGTGTTCTTGTCCCCTCTCCATAGTTCTCAGCATCTTCACTGGAGGAAAGGAAGAAACCTCCACGTGTTCAGCGACTCGTCTTGTTCAGAGACAGGAGATCAAACTGACGTGGACAGGAACCCCCTCGAGGAGGCACACGGAACTTTGATGTCACAAGTGCACCCTTTGTAGCGAGTTGACGTTGTCGTCTGCCTTGTTGCGGACAAATTTATGCCGCAGCTTTTCGGAAGAAAAGCCCAAGAAGAACAAGGCAGTTGGCATTTGTTTCTTTTCGATTTCTCGTGGACACTGCGCACTGAACAAAATTTTGAGGGCGAACGTTCAGTGTGTCTTGCACGAATGCTGCTCGGGAAATCTGAATAGATCTACCCTTGCCTTGGTGTGGAGTGTTGCTTTTCTCCGTTCCTCCAGTGTGTGCTACGGACGCAACTGGTGTTCTCAATGCGAAATGGATGAAAAGTGGCAATGTGGAGACTCGTTGGAGTGTAAACCAATGATCTGGCGAGACGTGTTCGTTTTCCGATTCTGGTCTCCATCCAGGGCTTTTGATGACGAAAACAGTTTGTTGTGTGTTTGTTGCTCAGGCTGTTCACTAGAACAGTTCGGTGGAAAGGGAAAAAGCATCGCGAGCAGCCCTGAATAACCTCGGATGAGAATACGGTTCCCAGTTACATAACCACCCTCCGATTCATGGTATTTCTACAGATGTTCATGTTGTGGAAAACCAGACGCAGGGTCCATCCTGATGACCTGCCGCCTGGACGGACTGAACTCACCAACTGGGTGTGAAGAGTCTTTCTTGAGCACAATGTGGCGGTGTTTGCAGCAACTGCGAGATACGAGTTTGGTCCTCAGCTGTGGCTGCAATGCGTGTTCGCCCACCGTTTCTGGTGCACGGTGTTCAATTGTGCAATGATTACTTCTGAAGCAGCTGAGTGAGAATCAAGCGGTGACGACTAGCAAGCCGAACATTGCTGATCAATTCAATTTATGAGTCCGTTCGGAGCCTTGCTTTACTGCCGGGATCACGCCCTGTGCCGAACAGTATCAGCTTGTTTCTAAGTGGGAGTGAATGCAGTGACATGCATATTGCCGCTTCATAATTTTCATTAGGATTTCATGTTTGGATCTCGGTTAATTTATGACTTCCTGTTCTGCGTTGGGAAAGATACGGCAGTGTGTGGGGAAACACGGTCTCCTGAAATATGAGGAGCCTGACTGGAATTTCATTGACGAAATGTTCGTGTTCGTTCTTTTTCCTTTGGCGGTGAAGAAATGATGAGACGTGGAAAGAAAGGCAGTGAGCTTCCCACCATCACAGAAACTTGTCTGAATTGTTACCTGCCAACCAACGATCAGGCCCAAAAGGGGCAAACTTTGAACAGGTAATTAGTTGAATGGGTGTTTCCCTTTTACTGAAGAGTCCAAACATGGAATTTTTCAGAATGAGATAAATCTCGTGCTGTCATATTCCTCGTGCACGCCAAAAAAGTCAAAGGCGGATCGAAGACCCCAACGCGCCCCCGCCCGCCCCCCCCCGGCCAGGGAGGGTCCGAAAAAGCAAGCTTTTGACCCAAAGCCCATGCAAACATTGGATATGAGCCTTGTTACTCACCTGCTTTTGTGGATTGGTTGAGAGCACTCCAGTTGTTCATGTCCGGTTTTTTTTTCCGTCGGCTGTGCGCGATGAACTTGTGCGGGATCTCTCTGCACGCGTTCCCAAATAAATTCCACCGTTCAGTTCCATCTGTACGACACTGTGGCAATATATATATATATCTCGATGCAAAATTTCATTTGGAAAACTTTTTCAACGGGCACGAATATTGTTCCTCATTTTGTGCGGCGTGGCGGACTGTGCGTGTGTTGTTCGCAAACGTGAAACTACGCCACTCTGGCATAGCGAAGAAGCAGATTTTTCACAGCACATCAAGGTCTGATCTGGAAAAAAGTGCGCTGCGAAAAGCCGTCCGACCGGGTTTCTGAAGGAAGAAAAATCAATTTTCCTGCTGTTTTTTCCAGGTACAAAGATTTTTGAAAGATTTTCTATTGAAATTGACTGAAAGCACACAAGTTTTTGTTACAAATTTTGTTCGTGCTCACAGCTCATGGTGCTCATATTCGTAGTTCGTGAAAAAATGAACAAGAAGCAAACAAAGAATTGCTTTGAATTTCATGGACGAAAAACGGCCGATTTCCGACCGGCTTTCCGCACGGTGAACGTTTTTATTGGACTGGCTTCTGTGACGTCAGCAATGCGATGAACAGGTATACCCACCGAGGATTGCTCAAGTGTCTCAAGTGAGAAGCCACCTTGTTAACAGCTTGATAAATGGGTTCTCTTCGCACGTATTCCTTTCCAACATGTTACAGCAGTTTGTTTTCAGGTCGATTTCTGCCATAAAGTTGTCAGTTGAGTGAAAGTGGTCGGAAGAGCTTTGAGTTTGGTCAACCTGACATCTGCAGATCGAATTCCCGGCCTCTGTGCCATTTTCCCCTGCACAACCTGGATTCAACAAGCCAAAATCCTGCAAAATGTAGTGGTGTGGAATATTCCGTTGCGCTCACCAAGTCATTTGAGCTGATCGTGACGGAGTCGCTTCCTCGCGGCGGCGTCGCCTCCGTTAAACATCGCACTTTCATGAATTGGAGAAAACTCTGTGGGGACTTGTCTTTTCACTGTGCAGATCTCCTGCTTTGAGGTGATTATGATAAACATAGGCGGATTTGCAATTCAGGGAAGTGAATTGCCGCGGTGGAGAGAATGCTAATAAATTCCGACACCCCTTCGAAAATTTATTGCAGCGATTGATGCGTCCGATATGAACACGATCAATCAAAGCCTTGCTCCTTTTCAAACGGTTTCAGTTCAGCTTGATCGGTACCAAATAGAACGAATGATAATTTGGTGCTGGACAAGATGCAATGCGCTGAACACTTCCACTTGGGAATCAACCACTGGTGAGTTCGTCCGAAGATTTGTCTCGTGAAGATTTCACACCAATTCAAGAGCGATTGAAATTGGAAACGGTTCGACCAACTTTGCATCACTATTTTGAGACCAGACTGTTGTTCGATTGTGAGTTTCTTTTGCAGAATGGCAACGAATTCTCGTTTGTATTCTGACGTGCACAAACGAGGGTCCAAGTGCAGGCTTGACGGAACTGCGAATTGTTCGCTTGACTTTGAATGTAGCAGTTTTGAAGGCAATGGGTTCCTTTGAGATCACTTTGTCCAGACAGGAGGATCAAGACCGTCCGCTGCTTGTTGTCCTGCCTCAGATTCAGTTGGGCTATAAGTTGGTTGAACAGCCCGAGGAACAGTTTGTTTCCTCTCGTTTTCCAGGGACCCCGGCTGTTCGTAAGCGTACCAGAAATACGAGCGGTGCACCAATTCTGACCGATAATCGCAGATTACTCGATGCGTGATTTCCCAAATTTTTGTACAATCCCATGATGGACCTTACACGTGTCCGGCACACTGTACATGTAGTTGGTGTTGTCAATCACGCTGACCATCTATTAAGGCCAAGGCATCACCAGAATGTTCAGCTGATTTGGCAGGATTCTATTCAGTATCAGTGGTCACACAAAGAAGTGACCTGATTGGGTTCGATCAACTCCAAAATGTAGTCCAGAGTGGATCAATGGCCAGTCACACAGAACAAATTTCCCATACAATGCTGGAGGGAACTGGTTGCCAGGATAAGAGTCTTGGAAAAGCTCAGGTCCAACAGTGGCACAAAGCCAAAGGATACAGGAAGTTGCATCAAGATCTGACAAAAATGCTTCGAGCAATGTGCGATGATCGGCCAATTGAGGAACACCCCTCGGACGTCCGAATGTCCATGCAGAGATTCTTCTCACAGCTTTGCAGTTTGAACACGAATTTCTGTGGGCCGTTATGGTGTTCATCGCAGGGGAACAACAAGCAGAATCGGTGTAATTGTTGCACTCGTACTCGCACCTTATCCAGATCGCTTACAGGCAGACGGCCAGGTACCTGTGGCGCTTTTGTGATTGAAGACAATCATGAGAAAATTGCAGGTTTTTGAAGGCTTGTCAAAAGCCACTTCCGTGAGGTGAAGACGATGTCACGACTCTGATCCAAATCCCAAATTAGACGAGTGACCGGCTGGGAGTTTAAAACAAACACGAAAGACCTTCGCTCTGCAGACGGGCGGGGGGGGGGGTCTTAGCAAGGGCTTCAGCAGGAAACGTGTTGCTCAACCAAGGAGGGTCGCTCGAAAATGAAGTGAACATGGCTTGGAGTTTTCATGCATGCTGCGCAACAATCGGTCACGAGTCTGTCGGAAGCGTTGTCAGAGAATCGCGACAACCTCTTCAGCTTCAGTGGCCGCTGGGCGCGATTCGCACTGCTGACCATTGTTGGGGCAGTCTGAAGGATTTCTCTGTTTGCATTGTTGCCAGCGAGTTATTTTTAGCCCCGCCCGCCTCCCCTGGATAGTGCATCACGGAACAACACAGAAATCCACAAAACGAAGTGTGTGAAAATGCCAAAAATAGACTGAAGGTTGTTTTCCTGCTGTATCAAAGAATCTGAGACCACAAACTGTGGTGTTGCACGAGCGCCTGCCTTGTAAAATTTTCTTCTCTGCTGCATGAATACTGGAGTGTTCTCTACCTTGTAAGTGAGACGGTGATTGGCGGACGAAGAGGACCTTGGAGTCGGGTGTCAGCCCATCCAGAAATGCAGTGCGCATTTGGCGGACACTGGTCTCAACTGATTTGTTTTCGCGTGTGTTCTTTATGCAAACTGAAGGCGCACAATAAACACGGTCTTGTGTTTATGACTTTGAAAATAGAGGTCAGAAACGCAAAGCCAAGAACAACAGATCTGTTGCCATTTTCCCATGTCACTTTGACTTTCAGCTTTCAGTGTCAGAAGAGGTCCTGAAAAACCTCAGCTTCAGGATGTTGTTGTTTTGCTTGTTATTTGGCGGGGTGTGCTCTAAATCCACGTACATACGCACGAACGCACGCACGCACGCACACACACACATACATACACTTTAAAATATTTTCCAAAACCAGACAATTGTTGTCAATGTTGAAAAGTACACCTCTAACAGGCTGTGGATACTCGAACATGTTTCCAGAACTTGTTTGCGGTGAAAATTTTCTTAAATTTGTGTCATTTCCTGGCATTCTCAACCCACGCAGACAACAGATGGATTCTGTGGTATGGGCTGGTTCAGATCCTTTCATCTTCTTCGCAAATTGTGCAGAAACACTTTTTGCAGGTGTACGAGTAGTTGCGATCCAGTGATCCATTCACTTTCAGTGAGAACCGCGTGACGTGTTCCATGATTCCACTTCAGACGGTAGAATAAGGACTCGGGACTTGGCTTAATCGCTCCTTGCCGTGCATTGAGAATCATTATCCCTGGAGACTAGAATCTGTCACAATGTTACTCACGGATCAGGAGGAAAGAGGCGTCTGCAGCAAACTGCAGTCACGGAATACTCAGATTTATTGAGCAGCGAGAGTTGGTGACCAAGACAAATCGTAATTTATCTTTCCGAGCAGTTTCAATTGAGGGTTGAGCGTACGACAGTCTGAAGCTGAGTGCACGAGCTGGTCCCGCGTCAGGCGAGACAAACCTCTGGAAATGGAAACCGTCAGGCCAAATGATTCAGTTCTGAAAATCTTGCTGAAAGATCCGGAGAGGAAATAAAGGATCCTCCGGAGACATGGGACTCGTTTTTGCTTGGAAAACAAACAGGCATTAGGCTGCGATCAGACATTTGTTTGGTATGCGGGACAGGAATTCAATTTGTACGCGGGATCCTGAGTAAGCCGAGCAAGTCCCCCAATAAGGCACGAGTTTACCCCCAAATTATTGTCCCTGAGGAGTTGGCATCTCTCGGCAAACACAACTTGCAGTGGATCGCTGTCTTTACCTCGTTTGCACCAAGCAGTACAGGGGCGAATTCGAGAATTGTCAAACAGAAACGTTGCTTTGACAAGAGGAAAGAAACTGGATTCCTCACTGAACTCTACTTTGGTCGTTTTTTTCGTGCGCGTGTTTTTCTCTAGTTTTCAGGAGAAATTGTCTTCACGGTGTTGTAATCTTTTGACACATTATGCTCACAGCTCTGCTCGTCTGTTTTCAGTGATGCGACTGACGAAGCCGTCGCTGATGATGACGCAGGTCGTGACGTGCGACCCGACCGACCTCCCGGGCGACACGCTGAACGCGGCGCACGAGTCCGACATCGCCACCGTGCGCGGCGCGCCGCTCGTCGCGCTCACCGAGCTCCTCACGCTGCCGCAGAACTTCGGGTGAGAACAGAAGCGACCGAGTCTTGTCCCGGCTTCCAGTGAGCCCAAAGAGAGACGTCTGCGTGCTCGAAGTGAAGAGCAAAGGAGTCGACAATGTCTTTGGTGGTGCTTTGAAACCTTTGTTGTTCCAACTCGGGTGAAAGTTGGGAATCATCACAAGATAAAACGATGGGTGTTTTACGAGGTTTGGAATTTATATTTGCTTCTTTCTGCGATCACGGGGTCCTATGTGAATACAGATGAGCACACCAGGCTACCTTACTTCTCCCTGCACTGATCTTTGTTCACACAATTGGAAGCAAGAAATACTTTGAGGGTCTACCGTTGAGACCTTTCAGAGGCTTTGTTGACAGAACTTGAAGAATGAGAACGTCATCGCAAAAATAAATCTTGCAATTTCCGTGCTCGAAAAGTGTTTAAATCATACTTGAGGGGAAAAACACATTCAGATGAAATGGGAAAGGGTCAGCACGGCAGATTATTGTTGCATTCATCTTTTCACCAAGATAAACAGCGGGATGTACAGGTTCTTGTCCCAACGTTGTCAGATTTATGTGAGCCTATCGCAGAAGAACCACCGACTCCACGAGGAGAACCCAAGTTTTGGAGAGGACTCTTTCATCTTGTTGCAATAGGAAGCTGGAACCTTTCGCTCGACTTATTTGCACACAGCCCATGCAATGAGTCGAAAACACAGTTGTTCTTGACAGAATTCTCGAGTTCCATGTTGAGCGTGGAAAGCCTGCACCGCGGCTGATCCGACTTGGGGCTGATTTATGAGCGATTGTTCCAGACTGATTAACACATCGGCGTTTGATGCAGATTTATCAATTCTGACAGCGACGCAGGGAATCCCATCATCCGGAATCAAAAGAAACCACTCAATCCGAATCACTTTTGTCTCTTCCAGCAGCGCACAATTTGAATGGAGTCAGGAAGGCAACAAAAACTCAATAGAAACTTCGGTGGAAGTTTTGTATTCAATCAAATATGTTGAAAATCATCAACACTTGAAAAAAAAAACTGTTTTGGTTGAAACTCAAAACCTTTTGGTGCTGTGTCTCTTCTCTCAGACTCTAAACCGTCTTGAAGTGAAACCTGCGCCAAGTCTGGAGCCTCAGATCAGGTTTCACAGTCCATTCAAGGTTGTGTTGTCTCAGTGGAGTGAATAGATAGCATAAAGCTGTTTTCCCATGACGTAAATCATCTTCATTTTGATGCGCATTCAATTATGATTGGAGTGTCGAGGAATAATGAAAACATTGGCTCCGTCAACTCGAATAGAGATTGGCCGACGAGATTGTCCACTCTGCATTTCATCTGCAAGCTCAGTCACGCTGCAAACCACATTTACCTTTCTCCTTTTTCGGAAACCGAGCCCCCGTCCTGCGTTCTTTTTGGAAGGTGCCTTTGAAGTTGTGCTCCAGATTGAGTGGCCAGAAAAAAGCCCCCCTCACCAATCCTGTTTGAATGTTGGGGAACCTCGTGTGGGTGATATTTTTCAGAAGCAGTGTTCATTTCTCACACTTGCTTGCACTTCAATTTTGACACATGTTCCCTTTTCAGGAACATATTTCTGGGTGAGACATTCTCGAGTTACATCAGTGTTCACAACGACAGTGCTCAGGTCTGCAAGGACATCATCGTCAAGGTACGACCGCTGCTGCACCTTCTTGTCGGGAGACGCACCCGTATTGACTCGATTCGATGCAAATGGCCATGCTGGTTCTGCTGTCGTGTGAACGTTGATCGCAGACGCTGCACATGGACGAGTGGTCCTGTACCAAGACTTCTTGAAAGTGTCCTCTGTTGGAAGTGTTCGTTTTTAATTGCGGTTCCTGAACAAACCGAGGCCCATGAGACCTCCGTCAGTGACATTTTGTATCCGCTTGAATGTGGAGCGTGTTGTCAGTGAAGGGGTGTCTTGCTGACAACTGTAGGCGGACCTCCAGACGAGCTCGCAGCGACTCACTCTGTCGGGCGCGAGCGCGACGCCGGTGGCGGAGCTGACTCCGACGCAGAGCATCGACGATGTCGTGCACCACGAGGTCAAAGAGCTCGGCACACACATGTGAGTGAGTGAGCAAGTGAGCGATCCCCTGACTGAATTGATGAATGCGCGACCGTCTGACAGACCGTATGCCGTGTGTGGACGTGTTGAGTTACGGTCGTGCTGCTGAAGTCAAAACTCTTTACGTTTTGTGCCTATGTTTCACAAGTTGTGTAGCTGTCGAAAATGAACTGTTCTCAAAGATTTGCACGCGTAAATAACGTTTGTATACCCACCTGTTTCAGTTTGGTGTGCGCGGTGAGCTACACTACTCCCTCGGGAGAAAAGATGTATTTCAGAAAGTTCTTCAAATTTCAGGTGTGTACTCTGTTTCCCTTTGCTTGGTTTGGTTTTCTGACGTTTGAAGTCTGAGTAAAGTTCCTTGAAATTCTCTCCAAAAGCAAGACTAAAAGACTTGTTTGGTATCATCCCCTTTGAAGACATCGGAGTGTTGCCCTTGGTGACACATTAATCTTGACGTGAAAGCGTGTTTGCGTCAGTTTGAAAGGTTGAGTCAAATTGAAAAATGGGATTTCTCCTCTTTTGCAGGTTTTAAAGCCGCTTGATGTGAAGACAAAGTTTTACAACGCGGAGGTGAGTGCAGAAAGGTCACGTAGCAAAATGCGTGCCAAATTGAGAGAAATTCGGAGCTTTTCTGATCTGAACGGAAGTGTCCAGACAGACATTTCTACCCACATCTCGAGAGTGGTGTGAGAACTCTGTCATCACACACACACACACACACACACACACACACACACACACACATACACACACACACACACACACACACACACACACACAGGCGACTACTTGCTGTGGTGTTATATCACACTCTTCAGGTGCCTTTGAGTGGCGACGCGGTTCCTGAAATGATGGTAATTGGCACGAGGTTGATCAAGTTAAATTTTGGGGAACAATTTTGTTGACGTAGGCGCACGAACAGCATTTGCCCAGTGTCTTAGCCGCACCTTAATAATTGTCTCTGTCGTGAGAATTTGCGGTTCTCAAACAAAACGATGGTTGTGTGTACAGAACTGTTTTGTCGCTAACCCACTAACTTGTGTCAAGCAGTTACATTTTTTGGTCGAAAGATGGGGTCAGCTTTCGTGGAAGTTGACAACGATTGCATGAAAATCGGCAAGCATGGAAGATTTTCGAAGGTTGCACAGGAAACTGAAACAACAAGAACAACAAAATTCATCAAACGAATTTGAGCTGTTTGAAGAGATTTTTACCGCCATGCAGGTGACGTTTGGGTGTCTTGTTGAAAATAGAAAAGGGAAGTTGGTCGGGGTGGGGGGTGGGGGAATTGGAACTGAGAAACTGTCAACGCTGTCCTACACACAATGCGGATGAGTTCCGCTGCTCCTTTGCAACCACAATATTCGACCTTGCTTGCATGTGCTGCTTGTGTGGAAAGCTGAATTTGCTCCTACGGCGCCGCCACATGCAGGCTCGTACGGATTTGAGTTGTGTTTCCTTGAGCCGTTGCTGAGGCGAATTTGAGCGTGGATTCAAAAGAACTGGGAACAAGTTTTGCATGACGACTAATTGTACGCGTTTCCGAGTTTTCTGGGGGACAATTGATGAAAGTTTCATGAAGTTTATGTTGAACGAAGATTTTTCCCGTCAACAGCTTCAGTCGAGCTTTCCGCGCTACATTTCACTCGGTCTCCTGAATAAAAGTTTCTCAGGTTGATTCGGGTCGCGTTGTTTTGCAGTCGGACGAGGTGTATCTGGAGGCCCAGATCCAAAACATCACGCCGGGCGCCATATACATGGAGAAAGTGACGCTGGAGCCGTCAGCGCAGTACACAGCCAACCAACTCACCGTCTCTGAAACCGACCCCAAGTATGAGTCAACCGGTGACTGAGTGGGAGTGCTTGAGTGACCCAGACAGTCGCTCAGCAGAAATCAGCATGGCTGCTGCCAGGGGCAGGGCGTGCGTCTGCTTCGGCAGAGGTCCATGTTGCCTGGTAAGGCGTGGTTCTCCCGATTTCTGATTGGTTGGGATTCTTGCTTGAACCAGCTGAAAGATATCTCTTTTTCAGAACGAACCGCAGTGGACCGCACAACCAGTACAAGTTCATGAACCCTCTTGACGTGCAGCAGTTTCTCTACTGCCTGACCCCAGTGCCAAACGTACTCGATGACCCCAAGGTCCTGAAGGGCGTCACGAACATCGGGAAGCTGGACATCGTGTGGAAGACGAACATGGGCGAGAAGGGGCGGTTGCAGACCAGCCCGCTTCAGAGAGTGGTGAGCACGTTGGGACAAACAAGTTACCACGAGGTGTTCGAGTGCAGTGTTGTTCGGTGGAGCCAAACGTCGAAGTCAGAGACCTGAACAGCATTTCGCATCAAACACAGCCACCAACTATGCCTTACTGGTTGCAGGCGCCGGCGTACGGCGATCTTCGACTGACGGTGCACACGGTGCCGGACGCCGTGCAGCTCGAGAAGACCTTCCCCCTCACCTGCAAAGTCGTCAACTGTTGGTCAGTGGGAGTGCCTCGCTCGTGTTGGTGAAGCGTGGGGGTGGGGGATCAGATCGAACTGTGAGGCCAAGAAGCATGCTGGGAGATTGCCGGAAGCGTCCATTTCTCCCAGGGTGGTGTTATTTTCCGAAGTGGAGTGGAATGTCGTGTTGTGAATTGAAATCAGTCAATTCCCGATTTCAAGTCAAGTTCAGCAGGTAAGTTGGGAGTTTCTTGCGAAACAGCGGAGATATTGCGTTGTGAATACAAAACAGTGTTTCTCCGTTTCGTCAGCGAGCGCTCGATGGAGTTGATGTTGACGCTGGAGAATCGCGGGTCGAGCGGGCTTCTCTGGTGCGGCACATCCAACAAGCTGCTCGGGCAACTCGCGCCCAACACGAGCATCGATCTCAACCTCACTCTGCTGGCGGCCAAACCGGGGCTGCAGGTTTGTCGAGTCCACTGCTCTCGTTCAACAGTCCTTGAAGGACACTTCGGTTCTGAACGACACTGATACAGGTCCATTTCGAATAATTCGAATCTCCATAATTCGACTTTTTTTCAAAACAGGTTTGGATTTATGTGTGTGTAAATAGGTTTCATAATTCGACTTTCACATAATTCGACTTTTTCATCGGCAAAAAGGGCAAGTCGAATTTCCGAAACAGACCTGTACTCGGCACTGACTGACACCAGGCACTGTAACCTGAACCTTGCCCGCCACCTGGGACGGAGCACGAGAGGTATAGGTTATGGAACCCAGACGAGACTTTTCACATGGGTTACTGAACGAAAATGGTTACTGAACGAGTACACAGCATA
>JAAUXT010019860.1_pt1 | contig 24699 bp, 19 predicted proteins | sample 7278171 | NCBI WGS metagenome assembly JAAUXT01 (sample SAMN14350112, study PRJNA611818) | marine sediment metagenome | isolation source: surface marine sediment (1.8m) | place: French Polynesia: Moorea | collected 2018-08
CCCAGAGGTATGGGTCAAGGCGTGCAGCTTGGCCCGAGCATGTTGCACGGCAAAGCGGACCTGACTCGGCGCAGTCCCCCCCAAGTGGTTTCGGGCCGCGACGGATCCCTCCAGAGTGAGGACCTGGAAAACGTCCTGGTCGATCTGGTCCGAGTAGCGGCGGAGCTCCTCAAGAGACATCTCTGCCAGATCGCGCCCGGTTTCCAATCCGTGGAGGACGGCCTTGCCCACGGTCTCGTGGGCATCACGGAACGCCAGTCCTTTGCGAACCAGATAATCCGCGAGGTCGGTGGCTGTGGAGAAGCCCCGCCGCGCCGATTCGCGCATGCGCTCCGGGTTCAACTGTATGCCAGACATCATATCGGCGTAAACCTTCAGACAGCCCTTAACCGTGTCCACGGTGTCGAACAGGGGTTCCTTGTCCTCCTGATTATCCTTGTTGTAGGCTAGGGGCTGGCCCTTCATCAGTGTCAACAATGCCATCAGATGGCCATTGACCCGTCCACTCTTGCCCCGCACCAATTCCGGCACATCGGGGTTCTTTTTTTGCGGCATGATGGAGGAGCCGGTACAGAAGCGGTCCGGTAGCTCGATGAAATCGAACTGGGGACAAGACCATAACACCATCTCCTCGGCAAAGCGTGACAGGTGCGTCATCAGCAGGGCACAGGTGGCCGCGAATTCGATGGCAAAGTCCCGATCGCTCACCGCATCCAGGGAGTTTCGCGCCGGTCGCTCGAAACCCAGCAAACGGGCGCTGTAGTCGCGGTCGATGGGAAACGTCGTACCGGCCAGCGCGGCAGCGCCCAGGGGCATCACGTTGACGCGTTTGCGGCAATCCCGGAGCCTCTCGCGGTCCCGTTGCAGCATCTCGAACCACGCCATCATATGGTGACCGAAGGTGACCGGTTGGGCGGTCTGCAGATGGGTAAAGCCGGGCATGATCGTCGCCGCTTCGCTTTCCGCCAGATCCAACAACCCCTCTTGCAGCCGTTGCAACGTTGCCATAATGCCATCGATGGCAGCGCGCAGGTAGAGTCGCAGGTCGGTGGCCACCTGGTCATTGCGGGAGCGTCCGGTGTGAAGGCGTTTGCCGGCATCACCGATGCGCTGGGTGAGACGGGCCTCTATGTTCATATGCACATCCTCCAGCGACACCGCCCAGGGAAATTCGCCGCGCTCGATCTCGGCGCGAATTTCCTCCAGTCCGCCAATAATGGCGTCGCGGTCGCTTTGGCTCAGCACCCCAACCCGCGCCAGCATCTCGGCGTGGGCCATGGAGCCGTCGATGTCCTGGCCGTACAGGCGTCTATCGAAGTCCACCGAAGCCGTGAAAGCCTCCACAAAGGCATCGGTACCCTCGGAAAAACGCCCGCCCCAGGTTTCATTGATCTTGGTATCGCCCATCATCGCATCCGTCTAAAGCCAGAGAAACGGCCTGCAGTATACAGGATGAGAGCGTCGTCGCGCTTATGGCCAGGTTGCCCGGGTGACAGCCAACCCGGTTCTGGGATACTCTCGACATCTCGATGACAGGCAAGGCATGGCGCCGAGACATGAGTCAGAAAATCCTTCGTATCGCCACCCGCAAAAGCCCGCTGGCGCTGTGGCAGGCCGAGCATGTGGCCACCCGGCTGCGACAAGCCCATTCCCGGTTGCGGGTTGAACTCGTGGGCATGACCACCCGTGGTGACAAGATCCTTGACAGTCCCCTGGCCAAATTGGGTGGCAAGGGGCTTTTTATCAAGGAATTGGAGCAGGGGCTCATGGAGGGGCGGGCTGATATCGCTGTACATTCCATGAAAGACGTACCCGTGGAGTTTCCTCCCGGGTTGCATCTGCCGGTGATTATGGCTCGGGACGATCCCCGGGATGCCTTCGTCTCCGTCCGATACACTCACCCCGGGCAGCTGCCCACGGGATCCCGGGTGGGCACCTGTAGTCTCCGGCGCCAATGCCAACTGGCACACCGTTACCCCGGACTGCGTATCATTGCGCTGCGGGGTAACGTCAACACCCGCCTGCGGAAGCTGGATGAGGGGGAGTACGACGCTATTATTCTTGCTGCGGCCGGGTTGAAGCGCCTGGGCATGCAGAATCGCATCGCCCGTTATCTCGAACCCGAATTCAGCCTGCCGGCCATAGGTCAAGGGGCTATCGGGATCGAATGCCGGCAGGGCGATACTTGGGTGTTGGGCTGCCTAGAGCCCCTCAATGACACCGAAACCCACCTTTGCATCACGGCTGAACGTGCCCTGAATACCCGCTTACAGGGCAGTTGTCAGGTTCCCATCGGCGGTTTTGCAGTGCTGCGGGACGGTGAGCTCCACCTGCGGGGTTTGGTCGGCGATCCGGGGGGCAAAGGCATTGTGCGGGGAGAGATCCGCGGTCCTGCCGCTGCCGCCCGGCAGCTGGGCGAAACGTTGGCGGCGGATCTTCTGCAACGGGGCGCCGACGAGATTCTGCGGCGTCTCACCGGTACCGATTCCTGATACGCGTTTTGCGGGGGGCACCATGGATTTCAAATCAAAGACCGAACGGTCGTTCCAGGGGGTAACGGTCCTCGTGACCCGACCCGTTGCCCAGGCTGAACGGCTGTGTCGCCTGCTGGAAAATCAGGGTGCGGGGGTGGTGCGTTTTCCGGTCATCGAGATCGTGGAGGCTCGGGATACGGCGTCGGCGCGCAAGCTCATCGATCAGCTGGATGCGTACGATATCGCCATTTTCACCAGCGCCAACGCCGTAAAATGGGGTATGGCATTCATTCAAGACCAACACCGGCGGCCAACATATCCTATAATTACTGCCATCGGCAGGGCTTCGGCGCAGGCATTGGAACGGTTCGGGGTATCACCCCGGTTGGTGCCGGAAAAGGCGTTCACCAGCGAGGCCATTCTGGCGATGCCTCGAATGCAAAGGGTCTCCGGTCAACGGATTATTATCTTCCGGGGCGAGGGAGGGCGAGGGGTGCTGGGCGATACGCTGCGGGCGCGGGGGGCCCGGGTTGACTATGCCGAAGTCTACCGACGCGTCAAGCCGGCGCTGAACCCATCCCCTCTCATTCGCTGTCTGCAACGGGGTGAGATAGATGTGGCTGTCGTTACCAGCAACGAAAGCCTGCAAAATCTCTTTGATATCGTCGGTGAAATTGGGCAACAATGGTTGCGTACCATGCCATTTGTTGTGGTGAGCAGGCGTGCCCTGCGGTTGGCGCAAGAACTCGGTGTAAATCACCCCGCCTTACTCGCCAGGGAGGTGAGCGATGAGGCAATTGTGGAAGCACTGCTAACCTGGCACCAAGCTCGATTCGAGTCACTTTTGGGGACCCGCAATGACGGATAAGAAGCAAGACAACAATATTGAAGATATTGAACAGACGACGCCAACAGCCTCCGAATCGGAGGCTGTATCCGAATCCGAGACCACCAGCGCCCCGGCGCCGGTCGCCAAAGGTGGTGGTAAAGTTATCGCCATTGTTTCCCTGGTGATCGCCCTTTTCGCCGCCGTCGGTAGCGGCTATCTGGGGTATCTCTGGGATAAACAGAAAAGGGACGATGCCGCCACGCTCGAGGCTCGGGTCGAACAAGCTGTTACCACTGAACTCAAGAGCCTGCAGGGCGAGTTGAAAGTGCAGCAGGATGCGGCCAATGAGCTGAGGGGTGAATCCCGGTCCTACGGGGCCGATATCCAAACGCTGACGGAACGATCTCAGGACTACGAGGGCGGTCTGAGGACTCTGCAGGGCGAGATTCAAACGGTGAAGGGCTCCATTGAGACCCAGAAGGGCAACTACGCCATTCAGGGCACGACGGTTCGAACCCTGCAAAAGGATCTGCGCACGATTCAGGAGAGTATCCAGGGTCTACAGGAGGGCATACAGGCTATGCGAAGCGGCCTGGAGACCCAGAAAGGGGAACTGCAGGTTCGGCGCAAGGAGATTCAGGCTTTGCAGGGTGAAACCCAGTCCCTGGGGGGTAACCTGCAGTCCCTGGGCGATGAGGTGTCCGCTGCCGGCACCCAACGCGAGCAACAAATCGCGCGGTTTAACAGCCAGTTGAAGAATTTGCAGCTAGGTTTAAATGATCTGCGCCGCACCCTGGAGGCGGTCCGGGATATGGCAGCCAGTGGCGGGGATGTGAATGCCTTCGCCCTGTCGGAAGTGGAATACCTGCTTCGGCTCGCTGACTACAAATTGCGCCTGCAGCGGGATGTTCCCGCCGCCCTGACGGCTCTGACGGCGGCACAGGAGCGGTTGCAGCCGGTCACGGCCAAGGAGGACCATTTCCTTGGGGTGCAGAAGATGATCGCCGAGAACATGGCTGCTTTGCGTGGCATCGAATTGCCGGATCATTCGGCCTTAGCCTACAAGATTGCTGAAATGGGCAAAAATATCAACGATCTGCCTTTGCTTCAAGACAAAGAATTAGCTCAGCGCAAAGAGCGGCTAAAGCTCAAAATTGAAGAGGTTCTGGATGCCGAATCCCAGCAAGCGTGGTGGGAACAGGTGTACACCAATGTCACAGCTGAGCTGAAGAAGTTGGTGATTATTCACCGGGAAGGCGGCCCTGGCCCGCTTCCTCTGATGGCGGAGAAGGAGGAATATTTCTTGTTCGAAAATCTGCGCCTGAAGCTGGAGTCCATGCGCTTGGCCTTGTTGAGTCATGATGCTACCAACTATCAAGATTCAAACGCGCTGGCGAGAAAATGGCTGCAAACCTATTTCAACACGGAAGATCAGGCTGTAGCGACTCTACTGTCGGAGCTCGAAGCGCTGCAAACCGTTCAGTTCAATCCCTATATTCCGGATATGTCGAGCACGCTGAAAGCGTTTTTGGATATCATGGAACGTCGTTCGCCGGTGCGCTCGGTCGTTACGCCCCCGGACACGGAGTCCGGTGATAGGGCTCAGGTTGGAGGGGCGAGACCATGATGTTTTGGATCTGGGTTATCGCTGCTCTGTTTGCCTCGGTGGGTATCGCCTGGTTATTCAGGGAGGATCCGGGTTCCGTGTGGATCGAAATGCCGGGCCAGCCGTTCATGGAGATGAGCTTTGTGGTATTTGTCGTGATCTTGTTGTTAACCTTCCTGGTACTGTATTGGGCCTTTCGCGCTCTTGGGAGCTCGTGGCGGGCACCCCGGACGTTGGCGAGACAGCGCGAGCAACGGGCGCAAAAATTGTTGGTCAGGGGTATGCAACAGCTGATCGAAGGCCGGTGGTGGGCGGCTCAGAAAGCCTTCAGCGAGAGCGCGGAGGCCGGTGGGGCATCGGCGCTCAATCTTATTGGCGCGGCGCAAGCGGCTCACCATCTCAATGACTCCATGCGCCGGGATGGTTATCTGCGCAAAGCGGCGAATCTGCCCGAGCGGGATGCCCTGGCGGTCAAGTTGGTGCAGGCGGAGATTCTGATGGATAGCCATCAGCTCACCGAGGCCGGGGACCTGTTGCAGCAGCTGTATCATCAGCATTCTGGCAACGCCCGTGCCCTGACTCTGCTGGCCCGGGTATATCAGCAATTGGGGCAGTGGCAGGACCTGCGGGACATCATGCCACAGATCCAGAAAAAAAAGGCGCTGAGCGAACAGCAGAGTCTCGAATTGCAGCGAGATATGTACCAAGCGTTGTTGAGTGAGGCGGCGCACAGGGGAGCGCTGCAAGAGTTGCACACCCTTTGGGACGAGATTCCTGAATCCCTACGTACCGACGAGGTTCTCTTGATCGATTACGTGGGTCACCTGCGGGACAACAATGCCGCTGGGGAGGCCGAGGCCCTGTTGCGCGGTGCCCTGCAGCGGCGCTGGAGCGACAAGTTCGCCGTCGCCTACGGTCAGATTGGCCGTGGTGACGCCTTCGCCCAGTTGCAGGTGGCGGAGGGTTGGTCGCAGCAGCACGCTGACAATTCGTATCTATTGCTCACCCTGGGACGCCTGGCTAAACGCTGTCGGCAGTACGAAAAAGCCCGGGATTACCTGGAGCGGAGCATCGGAATCATGCCGAGCCCGGATGCTTACCAGGAATTGGGCGATCTGCTGGAACAGACCGATGACAAGGCGATGGCCAACCAGTGTTATCGCACGGGGCTGAGGCTCGCCGCTGGACAACCCGAGGAGAAGGAAGGCGTGGAATTGCTGCCAGCGGCCTCGAAGGAAGACGAGGGGACGGAAACTGAGTCCGCTCCTGAATTAGAGAAAGTGGCAATGGCAGCGCCGAACAGATCGGACACGCCCTCATAACCGCTTCCCGGGCTATATCCTGTATCAAGGATACCGGCAAGCTGAGGCTAATCGTGAGCATAGTCGAAGGCGTCGTAATAAAGCTGTTCCCGAGGCAACCCCTGGGCTGAAAATACTGTCTTGCCAGCCTCTATCATTGGTGGCGGACCGCTCATATAAACCTCATGGAGGCTCAGATCCGGGTAGTCGGTTGCGACCGCCTGGTGAACCCAACCGACCCGACCTTGCCAGTGGTCCTCGGGGTGGGGTTCGGAGAGCACCGGCGTATAGCGGAAATTGGCGTGTTTTTGCACCCAAGTCTCGGCCAGTTCATGCTGATAGAGGTCGTGACGGGCACGGGCGCCCCAGTAGAGGTGTAGGGGGCGGGTCATGCCGATGTAGAACGCATGCTCCAGCATGCTTTTGACGGGCGCAAAGCCGGTACCTCCCGCAACCATTATGATGGGCTGCAGGGAGGCTTCCCGGAGGAAGAACGAACCCAAGGGGCCCTGGAACCGCAGGATGGTTTTTTCCCGCAAATCGCTGAATACGAAATCGGTGAACCGACCTTCGGGTACGCGGCGGATATGGATTTCCAGATATTCGTCGGCGTGGGGAGGGGTGGCCAGGGAGAAATCCCGCCGGCGACCGTTGCGCAGGAGAAACGAAATGTACTGTCCGGCCAGGAACTGCAATCGCTCCGACGCCGGCAGCTTCAGGTAAAGGCGCATCACATCCGGCGCTAATTTTTGCATGCCCATCACCCGGCAGGGTAATGTCCTGGGGATAATACTCTGGGCGGCATCTATCTCCCGTGCCTCGATGACCAGGTCGCTGCGAGGCAGTGCCTGGCACAACAGGGTATTGCCTTGGGCTTGCTCGCGGGCGTTGATGCCGGAGGGTACCGTGTCTCCATAGGTTGCTTCACCGGCCAGTAGCTTTCCCATGCAGGTGCCACAGGTACCGTTACGACAGCCGTAGGGTAGAGGACAATTTCCCTCCCGCAGGGCCGCCTCCAGGACAGTTTCACCAGCCTCCACCCAAAATTCGTGGCCGCTGGGTCTGAGGGTAACTTTATATGACATCGTGAAATCCAGTAACGTGAAAAAACTTTGCTTGTCGCTCTGACTCTGCGCCAGACCTAAACATCCAGCCCCAGGTTGGGCCACAACTCATCGATCCGCTTTTCAATCTCGGGAATCATGCGAATGGGCCGTCCCCATTGCCGTTGGGTTTCGCTTCCCCATTTGTTGGTGGCGTCAAAGCCGATCTTGGAACCGAGGCCCGAGACCGGTGAGGCAAAATCCAAATAGTCGATGGGCGTATTATCAATCATGACCGTGTCTCGCGCAGGGTCCATGCGGGTTGTCATGGCCCAGATGATGTCTTTCCAGTCTCGGGTGTCAATATCATCGTCCACGATGATGACGAATTTGGTGTACATGAACTGGCGCAGGAAGGACCAGATGCCCAACATGATGCGTTTTGCATGGCCCGGGTACTGTTTTTTGATGCTGACCACCGCCAAGCGATAGGAGCAGCCTTCCGGGGGTAGATAAAAGTCTACGATTTCCGGGAACTGCTTCTGCAGGATCGGAACGAACACTTCGTTGAGCGCCACCCCAAGAATGGCCGGTTCATCCGGTGGCCGACCGGTATAGGTGCTGTGGTATATGGGATTGTTACGGAAGGTAATACCCTCGACCGTGAATACCGGGAAATTCTCGACCTCGTTGTAGTAGCCCGTGTGATCGCCGAAGGGTCCTTCCGGTGCGGTCTCCTCGGGGGCGATACTGCCCTCCAGGATGATCTCCGCCCTGGCGGGCACCTGTAAATCGCTGCTGAGGCACTGGGCCAGTTCCGTGCGAGAACCCCGCAACAGCCCCGCGAAGGCATACTCCGACAAGGTATCGGGCACGGGCGTCACGGCGCCCAGAATGGTGGCCGGGTCGGCGCCCAGGGCAACGGCGATGGGAAAGCGCTCGCCGGGCCTGGCTTGTTTCCAGTCCCGGAAATCCAAGGCGCCGCCCCGGTGGGAAAGCCAGCGCATGATCAATTTATTGCGGCCGATGACCTGTTGGCGATAGATACCTAAATTCTGTCGGCTCTTATGGGGGCCTTTGGTGATGACCAAACCCCAGGTGATGAGTGGACCGGCATCCTCGGGCCAGCAGGTCTGAATCGGCAGCTCCGCCAAATTCACGGCATCCCCTTGCAACACCTGCTCCTGGCAGGGAGGATGATGGATTCTTTTCGGCGCCATATCCAATACTTTCTTGAAAATAGGCAGCTTGTTCCAGGCATCTTTCATCCCCCGGGGAGGGTCGGGTTCTTTCAGAAACGCCAACAGCTTTCCTACCTCCCGCAGTGCGCTTACATCCTCCTCACCCATACCCATGGCAACTCGACGAGGGGTCCCGAAGAGATTGCCCAGCACGGGGATACGGTGGTGCTTGGGGTTTTCGAAGAGTATGGCGGGGCCGCCGTTACGCAAGGTCCGGTCACAGATGGCCGTCATTTCCAGGTAGGGGTCCACGGGAATGCTAACACGTTTCAGTTGCCCTTGCTGCTCCAGCTTTGTGACGAAATCCCGCAGGTCTCGATATCTCATTATGACTTTTCTATCCTCGAAAATTCTGTGGCAGATTAGACAGGCATTTGCCTAGGAGGTCCCTCTTTATTTAGTATCACCAGGCCCGGTTGTCCCCGGGATGAGGTTTTCCGGGCGATATCAACGACGCTACCACTGTTTGGGGCACGATATAACCATTGCTAACAAGAAGGTTGACTAATAGTAACTAATTTAATTACTATTGCTACCTACTATTAACAATAGGTAGCCAATCAATGAAATTGTATCCAAGCCGAAAAGCGGCGCGGATGCTCGGGATTCACCCCAACACTTTAAGGCGTTGGGCAGACACGGGAAAAATTGATCATGTCAGAACAGATGCCGGACAGCGACCGCTCGAGTATTTGAAAGAACCCGGGACCCGGGCGGATTGGAAGAGTATCAAGACGGGAATTATTCGGAATCTACCTGAATGGGCCAAAGACGTTCCCTATCAAATCAAAAGCATTGCCGTGCGGGATGCTTGCAACGCCGTCAAGATGGCCAAGCGCAAGTTCAAGCAAACGGGCGAGATACAGGAGGTGAAGTTTCGCTCCGGGAAGAACCCGGAGCAAAGTTTGTTCATACCTGCAACGGCTATCAAGGATTCAGGCATTTACCCGAGGGTTGCCGGCAAAGGACTTCGTTATGCGGAAAATTTGCCATCAATGCCTCGGGATTCACGGTTAATCCTTCGAGGGGGTAAGTGGTATCTGTCGGTTGCTTTCAAATCAACAACATCGATTCCCGAGAACCAAGGGCGTGTTGTTGCTCTCGATCCGGGCATCCGTTCGTTTATCACGTTCTTCTCGGAGGACTCATGCGGTCACATGGGCCAAGGTGATTTCGGAAGAATCCAGCGTTTAGCCGCGCATTTGGATGACTTGATATCTCGCCGGAGCAAAGAAAAGGACCGTAAGCGGCGGCAGCGGATGCGCAAGGCGGAAATGCAATTGCGTGAGCGCATCAGGAATTTGATCGACGAACTCCACCACAAAGCGGCTCGCTTCCTGGTGGATAACTTCGATGTGATTCTTTTGCCGACGTTTGAAAGCAAGGACATGTCGGCAAAGGCCGGGAGAAAGCTTCGCCGTAAATCCGTCAGGTCCTTGCTCTCGTTTGCGCACTATCGATTCAAGCAGTTTTTAAAGCATAAAGCCTTTGAAACGGGAAAGTGCGTGCTTGATGTCTGTGAAGCCTACACCAGCAAAACCATCAGCTGGACGGGCGAGCGGGTGAAAAACCTGGGCGGACGAAAAACGATTCGCTCCGGTGATGTAGTAATGGATCGAGACATCAACGGCGCTCGCGGGATTTTCCTGCGGGCTTTGGTAGATACACCCGCCATCATGGCTATTGCCTGATGGACGCATTGTTAGCGTTAGTTAGCAAAAATGTATCGGTTTTGAGAATGAGAAGACGTGAATTTATCAAAACGACGGGCGCGGGTGCAGCCCTATCGACGGCTACTCTTGCCCCGGCTTTCGCCGCCACTGAGACCGTTAAATGGAAAATGGTCACGACCTGGCCGAAAAATTTTCCGGGCCTGGGGACCGGTGCTGAGTTCCTGGCTCAGCTGATCAATGAGATGAGTGGTGGCCGTATCCAGGTCAAGGTCTACGGCGCCGGTGAACTGGTGCCCCCGTTCGAGAGCTTTGATGCCGTGTCGCGTGGTACCGCCGAGATGGGCCATGGCGCGGCCTATTATTGGAAGGGAAAAAGCGAAGCGGCCCAGTTCTTCGCCGCGGTGCCGTTCGGTCTCACCGCCCAGGAGATGAATGCCTGGTTATACCATGGGGGTGGCATGAAGTTGTGGCGGGAAGTCTATGAGGCGTTCGATTTAATCCCCATGGCTGCCGGGAATACCGGTGTGCAGATGGGGGGCTGGTTCAACAAGAAGATCAATACCGTGGATGATCTCAAAGGGCTTAAGATGCGCATTCCGGGTTTGGGGGGCGAGGTGCTCAAGCGCGCGGGCGGTACGCCTGTGAGTCTGCCCGGTGGCGAGATTTTCACGTCTTTGCAATCGGGCGCCATCGATGCCACGGAATGGGTAGGGCCCTATAATGATCTGGCGTTTGGTTTTCACAAGGTTGCCAAATATTACTACTATCCGGGTTGGCATGAGCCGGGTACGACGCTGGAGTGTTTTGTCAATCGCAAGGCGTTCGAGGCCTTGTCCAAGGATCTGCGGTCCATCGTACTGAATGCCGCCCGCGCGGCCAATCAGGACATGCTGGCGGATTTCACCGCGAAGAATAACGCGGCGTTGCAGACGTTGGTGGACGAACACAACGTGGACCTGCGCCCATTTCCCGAGGACGTGCTGAGCACCCTGAAAAAACTCTCGGACGCAGTCGTCGCGGAGATTGCCGAGCAGGATGCCATGTCCAAGAAGGTCTACCAATCGTTCTCCGCCTTTCGTGAGCAGGTGGTCGCCTGGCACGATATTTCCGAGCGAGCCTATCTCAATGCCCGCGGTGCGGATTGACGGTGTGACGGGAACTTGCAGTAACCATGGGGGCTGTCCAGGGCAGCCCCTGTTTCGTGAGGAATTTTTCATGCCCAAACCTCAAATTACCGTTGCAGCCTTTCCTAATCTGCGTCTGCGACGTATGCGTCGAGATGAATTCTCGCGCCGACTCATGCGTGAAACCGCGTTGGATGTCGCTGATCTGATACAACCGTTTTTCGTAACCGAGGGTAAGGGCAAGCGCGAAGCCGTTGCCTCCATGCCGGGGGTGGAGCGATTGAGCATCGACCAGTTGCTCGTTGAAGCGGAAGCACTGGTGGCATTGGGGGTGCCGGCCCTGGCGCTTTTTCCCGTGACCCCGTTGGAGGCCAAGTCCGAGGATGCGGTTGAGGCCTACAATCCGAAAGGTTTGGTACAGCGCGCCGTGGGCGCTCTGAAAGCTCGGTTCCCGGAACTCGGTGTGATCACCGATGTGGCATTGGACCCCTTTACCAGCCACGGCCAGGATGGCTTGGTGGATGCCGGCGGTTATGTGATGAATGACGAAACCGTGGCGGTACTGGTGCGCCAGGCCCTCTCCCACGCGCAGGCGGGTGCTGATGTCGTAGCTCCGTCGGATATGATGGACGGGCGCATCGGGGCTTTGCGCACGGCGTTGGAACAGGCGGGTTACGTGCATACCCGTATTCTGGCGTATTCGGCCAAGTACGCCTCGAATTTTTATGGTCCGTTTCGCGATGCCGTGGGTTCCGCGACCAGCCTCGGGGGGGGTAACAAGTTCAGCTATCAGATGGACCCCGCCAACAGTGATGAGGCGTTGCGGGAGGTGGCGCTGGATCTCGGGGAGGGGGCCGACATGGTCATGGTCAAACCGGGCATGCCGTACCTGGACGTGGTCCGTCGCATCAAGGATCAATTCGCGGCGCCAACCCTGGTCTACCAGGTGAGTGGCGAGTACGCCATGCTGATGGCGGCCAGTGGTAACGGTTGGCTGACCGAGCAGGCGGTCGTCATGGAGTCCCTGCTCAGCATCAAACGGGCGGGTGCCGATGGGATTTTGACCTATTTTGCCAAACGGGCTGCCCAGTGGTTACAGAGCGGTTCGTGCCGATGAATAGCAAACCTGACCAGTATGCCGTAATGGGCAATCCCATTGCTCACAGCAAGTCTCCCTTCATCCACGGTTTATTCGCGAAGCAAACCCGTCAACGGCTGGAATATCGGGCAATTCTGGTGGAGCCCGGCGGTTTTAGAGCCGCGGTCGATGCGTTTCGGAGCAGCGGGGGGCGGGGATTGAATGTCACCGTGCCCTTCAAGCAGGACGCCTGGGTCTATGTGGACCAACTGAGTGCCTACGCCGAGCGGGCTCGGGCGGTCAATACCCTCTGGTTCGATGAGCGCTGCGGCAGTGTCGGCGACAACACCGATGGAGTTGGGTTGCTGCGGGATCTCACCGTCAACCAAGGCGCCAGAATTCAAGGAAAACGGATTCTACTCCTGGGAGCCGGTGGTGCGGCACGGGGCGTACTACAACCCTTGCTGGCTGCTCAACCTGCCACGGTGGTAATCGCCAACCGAACAGCGGCCAAGGCCCGGGAGTTGGCGTTGTTGTTTGGTGATTTGGGCCACATTTCCGGGTGTGGTTTTGCCGAGCTGCAGGGGGCTTTTGACTTGGTTATCAATGCCACGGCGGCTAGTCTGGACAACACGGTACCACCGCTCCCCGCCGAGGTCCTTGGCGCCGACGCCTGGTGTTACGACATGATGTATGGCGACAAGCCTACGGCTTTCATGGACTGGGCACGGCAACGGGGCGCATCCAAGGTGCTGGACGGCATGGGCATGTTAGTCGAACAGGCTGCGGAAGCTTTCTGCCGATGGCGTGGCGTGCGACCCGATACCGCACCGGTACTGGCGGCGCTCAAGGGTATTTGAGCGTTGCGTCCGTTACTCCGACTACTCGGGTAGTTTCAGGGTGAAAACCTCCCCCAGCGCCTGTTGCATTTGTGCTACCGAGAGATGACGGGCGGTCAGATTGGGGTCCTGAAGGTGACCGCACATCAGTTGAAATGCCCGGGGTTGCGAGGCCGAACGCAAGTCCATCTCGGTACCATAGACAACGGATGTGGGCTTACCCCTGCCCCCCGAAAATACGCCCGCGAACAGGTTTGTGGGTGAACGCGCGGCGAACAGGCTGGTTACGCGGCGGGTTTTGTAGATTTCAAACTCGCCGGCTTTGATGAGTTGAGGATGGGCTGCGGTCTCCTGCACTGAAAACTTGCAGTACGGATAGTTTTGGTTGGCACCATAGGCAAGCCGTCCGGACTGGACGAAAATGTTGAACCGGTAGGCGGGGATTTGAATATCCTGGTTCAAAATCAGCCGAGAGCCCCCGGGAACCAGAAAAAAGGGCGATGTGTCCTGTTCCACGGGCGGAATTTGGCAGGCGGTCAGCAACACCAGGAGAAAAGTTACCGCAAGCTTGATCATGAATCCTCTGGTCCATACGCTTATTCGCTAATATTGACAGCCAACGGCCTCCATGGTGCTGAAGCGGTAGCCTGGAGAGCGCCCCCCCGCGGCTCAAGGAGCAGCCGCGGGGGGCGCTAGGAAGGCCGCGCCGGCGAGTTGGCAGCGGAACGGCGGCGCGAGTTACGATTCCGGGGCCCGGGTGGTTTCCTTCGCCCCTGCTGTTTGCGTCTATCTCGCTTGGGGGATTTGAAATCTGCCAGGAGATCGTCGGTAATGGGTTGAGTCGGTATTTTTTGCTCAATGAACGCCTCGATATCGGGCAGCGAGTACACGTAGCGCTCACAGGCGAAGCTGATGGCGTCACCGCGGGCGCCGATGCGCGCCGTTCGCCCAATTCGGTGGACGTAATCTTCCGCGTCCTGGGGTAAGTCGAAATTGATGATATGAGTCACCCCGGGTATATGCAAACCGCGCGCTGCCACGTCGGTAGCCACCAAAATGGGCAGCTCACCCCGTTGGAAGCGCTCCAGCAGGCGCTGGCGTTTGTTTTGGGGTATATCTCCGGACAATACCCCGGCTTCCAGACCATTAGCCAGTAGATATCGGGTAACCTCCTCGGCGATCCGTCTGGTGTTGCTGAAGATGATGGTTCTGTTGGGGGATTGCCGCTGCAGGATACCCAGCAACAGGGCTATCTTGTCGCTGGAAGCAACGTGATAGAGCAGCTGCGATACCTTGTCCGCGGTGATCTGCTCGGATTCGATCTTTACCACCCGAGGATCGTTCATGTGCTCGTAGGCCAGTTCCATGACCCGAGGGGAGAGGGTAGCGGAAAACAGCATGTTGATACGCTGACCCGGGGAAGGCATGCGCCTGAGCAGGTAGCGAACATCGGCGATAAAGCCCAGGTCGAACATGCGGTCCGCCTCATCCAGCACGACGACCTCGATGCTCTTGAGCGTAAAAATACCCTGCTTGTAGAAATCGATGATACGCCCGGGTGTGCCGATCAGGACATCGACGCCCCGGGCCAGCTGATGGCGCTGGGATTCGTAACCGGTGCCCCCGTACACGGCCGTAAAGACGAGCCCGGTGTATCGCCCCAATAGCTCAGCGTCCTTGTGAATTTGGATAGCCAGTTCGCGGGTAGGTGCCAGGATGATTGCCCAGGGGCCGACCTTATCCTCTTCCACGGGTGTTTCCATGAGATAGTGTAGCGTCGCCAGCAGAAAAGCCGCGGTCTTGCCGGTGCCGGTCTGGGCCTGGCCCGCGATATCAATACCCTTTAAGGCCAAGGGCAGCGTTTCCGCTTGAATGGGGGTACAGTACTTGAAGCCGGTGTCTTCCAAGCTTTCCAGAAGCGATTCAGAGAGTCCCAGCGAAGCGAATGGTACGTTTGTCAGGTGATTTTTTTCCATAGGTTGTAAGAATAACCCAAATTGGCCGGTTGGGGCTTGCAATAAAATCTCATTTCAGATCAAATGAGGAGTATACTCCGCATCAGCGGTAAGTTTCGTCACAAGATGCGGTTTTAAAAAGAGTGTGCTATTGTTTCCATAGCCACTTCTGTTCCGATACCATGACTTTCCGCGTATGTCTTTGGCCCATGACCGGGATCGAAGTACGCTAGCAACCCTCAACTAACAGAAAAGCTTGTAAACCATCGCTTGTAGCACGCAATTTTGGAGGCGAACGCCGTGAGTGATCAAATCGTTCATGTGTCCGATGACACGTTTGAAGCCGAAGTGCTTAATTCCGACCGCCCCGTATTGGTCGACTATTGGGCTGAATGGTGCGGTCCTTGTAAGATGATCGCGCCTATTTTAGACGAGATAGCCGAGGAGTATGTGGATAAGCTTAAGATCGCGAAATTGAATATCGACGAGAATCCAGCGACGCCTCCCAAGTATGGTATAAGAGGAATTCCCACACTCATGCTGTTTCGAAATGGTAATGTGGAAGCCCAGAAGGTAGGGGCATTGTCCAAGTCCCAGCTCGCCGCCTTTCTCGACAGCAATATGTGATAGAGGGACCTAGAGCAGCTTTCGTCACGGGGGCTGGACGTCGCCTACCAAGCGTGTTAGTTTAAGCCGCCAAAAATTACAACGACCAATTGCCGGCCGGTACCACTGATCGGCTCTATCCCATTGCTTATACCTTAGCTCCGTTGACGCACGTCATCTCCATTTCCGCCATGTCCTATTCTGAACCCTTATCTGACAAGTTACTTAAATGAATTTAACCGAGTTAAAAAAGAAATCCGCTGCCGAACTCGTTACTATTGCCCAGGAGTTAAAACTCGATGGCATGGCACGCTCGCGGAAGCAGGATATTATTTTCGCCGTGCTTAAGGCGCACGCCAAGAATGGCGAGGATATTTTTGGGGATGGTGTGTTGGAGATTCTCCAGGATGGTTTTGGATTCCTGCGTTCCGCGGATAGCTCGTATCTGGCCGGTCCCGATGATATCTATGTTTCCCCCAGTCAGATTCGGCGCTTCAATCTGCGCACGGGAGATACTGTCAGCGGCAAGATTCGGCCTCCCAAGGACGGCGAGCGCTACTTCGCGCTCTTGAAAGTCAGCGAAATCAACTTCGAGCCGCCGGAAAATGCGAAAAACAAAGTCCTTTTCGAGAACCTCACCCCGCTGCACGCCACCGAGCGGCAGCGGCTCGAACGGGGCAATGGCAGTACGGAGGATATCACCGCCCGCGTCATCGATCTGGTGGCACCCATAGGTAAGGGACAGCGCGGTTTAATCGTGTCCCCGCCCAAGGCGGGTAAGACGATGATGTTGCAGAATATCGCCCAGAGTATCGCCGCCAACCATCCCGAGTGTTATCTAATGGTATTGCTCATCGATGAGCGCCCGGAAGAAGTGACCGAGATGCAACGCTCGGTGCGGGGTGAGGTGATTTCAAGCACCTTCGATGAACCGGCGACGCGGCATGTGCAGGTGGCCGAGATGGTCATTGAAAAGGCCAAGCGCCTGGTGGAGCACAAGCGGGATGTGGTGAATTTGCTGGATTCCATCACTCGGCTGGCCCGGGCTTACAACACGGTAGTGCCATCTTCGGGCAAAGTATTGACCGGTGGCGTCGATGCCAATGCGCTGCAGCGGCCCAAGCGCTTCTTCGGGGCGGCGCGAAACATTGAGGAGGGGGGCAGTCTGACGATCATTGCAACGGCGTTGGTCGATACCGGCTCGCGCATGGATGATGTTATTTACGAAGAGTTCAAGGGTACCGGCAATATGGAGATTCATTTGGATCGCAAGATTGCCGAGAAGCGTATCTATCCCTCGATCGATATCAATCGCTCCGGCACCCGCCGGGAGGAATTGCTCACCGAGTCGGATATTCTGCAAAAGATCTGGATCTTGCGGAAACTGTTGCATCCCATGGATGAACTCCAGGCTATGGAATTCTTGCTCGAAAGGCTCAAGAATACCAGGACCAACGTTGAGTTCTTCGATTCCATGAAACGCTGAGGCTGCGCCATTTCCCAGGCCAACGTTACCACCGCAAACAGGTGGTTTTCACCCTGGTACTTGCAGCTTGAATGCGCTTCGCCGGTCAATAGCCGCCGCGTTCGCGGGCGATGGCCCGGTAACCGATGTCGGTACGATAGTAAACTTTGTTCCAATGGATTTTTTTGGCTAAATTGTAGGCCAGAGCCTGGGCCTCGCTGACCGTATTGCCCAGAGCCGTCGCACACAGCACACGGCCGCCGTTGGTAACGATCCGACCCCTTTCCTTGGCGGTACCGGCGTGAAAAATCTTGAAATCGTCCTCTTCATTCAGGGGCAATCCGCTGATGACATCCCCTTTCCCGTAGGCGCCCGGGTAACCACCGGCCGCCATCACGACGCCCACGGCGGCGCGTGCGTCCCACGCAGCGGTTTCCCGATGCAGGCGTCCGCCCTGGGCGGCTTCGCACAAGCCCACCAAATCGGAGCGTAGCCGCATCATGATGGGTTGAGTCTCCGGGTCGCCGAAGCGGCAGTTGTATTCCAGTACCCGGGGGACGTTGTCCGCCGTAATCATCAGGCCGGCATAGAGAAAGCCGCTATAGGGGTGTCCCTCCGCGGCCATTCCTCGAACCGTGGGTTCCATAACCTCCCTGAGAATCCGCTCGTGCAGTTCCGGGGTAATGACCGGAGCCGGAGAATAAGCACCCATGCCACCGGTATTGGGACCTATGTCGCCATTGTCCCGGGCCTTATGGTCCTGGGAGGAGGCCATGGGCAAGATGTGCTCTCCATCCACCATGACGATGAAACTCGCCTCTTCGCCGGTGAGAAATTCCTCGATAACGACGTGCTTGCCGGCCGTGCCAAAGGCATCGCCTTCCAGCATGTTCTGAATGGCGGTAATGGCTTCGGCCTCACTATGGGCGAGAATCACGCCTTTACCCGCGGCCAGACCGTCCGCCTTGACGACGATCGGCGTGCCCTGTGCCTTGACATAAGCGATGGCCGCTTCGCTATCCGTGAAGGTGCGGTAGCGAGCGGTCGGAATATCATGCCGCTCCAGGAACTGTTTCGTGAATACCTTCGAGCCTTCCAGTTGCGCCGCCGCCTTGGTGGGGCCGAAGCAGGCCAGGCCCGCCTCCGTGAAGGTATCCACGATACCCAGGACCAGGGGCGCTTCCGGGCCCACTATGGTCAGGTCGATGTGATGGGTCGAGGCGAAGTCCGGCAAGGCGGCGAGGTCATCCGCGGCAATGGCGACGTTGCTCACCTTGGGCTCCAGAGCGGTGCCCGCATTACCCGGTGCTACGAAAATATTGCGCACGCGATTGGATTGAGCGACTTTCCAGGCCAGCGCATGTTCGCGCCCGCCGCTACCGATGATCAGTACATTCATGGGCCGATTCCTCTTGGGTTACCAAACCGAGCAGGGTCAAATCAGTGGCGGAAGTGCCGCATGCCCGTGAACACCATGGCAAGGCCGTGTTCATCGGCCGCGGCGATGACCTCCGAGTCCCGTATCGAGCCACCCGGTTGGATCACGGCGCCAACTCCAGCTTCGGCGGCCGAATCAATGCCGTCGCGAAAGGGAAAAAAAGCATCGGAGGCCATGACCGAGCCCCCTATCTCCAGTCCCTCATCGGCGGCCTTGAGCCGGGCAATCCGGGCCGAGTACACGCGACTCATCTGGCCGGCACCGATACCGAGCGTCATCCCGTCTCGGCAGTAGACGATGGCGTTGGATTTGACGAATTTGGCGACTTTCCAGGCGAACAGAAGATCTCTGATCTGTTCCTCAGAGGGCGTTCGCTGGCTGACGACCCGGAGGTCGGCGGCCGTGATGGTGCCGAGATCCCGCTCCTGGAGCAAGAGTCCACCGCTGATCTGTTTACAGTCCAGGGCGGGTGGCCGGGTCGCAGGCCAATCGTCGCACGCCAGCACGCGTACGTTCTTCTTGGTGGCAAGAACCACGAGCGCCTCCTCGGCGATGGTGGGTGCAATGATGACCTCTACGAACTGACGGTCGATAATCGCCCGGGCCGTTTTTCCATCAAGGGCTCGATTGAAGGCGATGATACCACCGAAGGCCGAGGTGGGATCGGTTGAGAACGCCCGCTCATGGGCCTTGCAAATGTCAGCGTCGACCGCAACCCCACAGGGGTTGGCGTGCTTGACGATAACGCAAGCCGGTTCGGTGAACGCTTTTACGCATTCCAGGGCGGCGTCCGTGTCGGCAACGTTGTTGTACGACAGCGCCTTACCCTGCAATTGGCGAGCTGTGGCGACGCAGGCCTCGGGGGGGGCGTCCTCCACGTAGAGGGCGGCCTTTTGGTGGGGGTTTTCCCCATAACGCATGTCCCGGGCTTTGTGGTATTGCATCCGGTAGTTGCGGGGGAAGGGTGAGGGCTTGGCGTCCGCGTCGATAGTGCCAAGATAATCGGCAACGGCGGTATCGTAGCGTGCGATCCGGGAGAAGGCCTTCCTCGCCAGTTCCAAGCGGGTGGCAATCCGGGTGCCACCGTGGTTGGCGCGCATCTCATCCAGAACCCGTGAGTAGTCGGTGATCTCCGTCACCACGGTGACCGCGGCATAGTTCTTGGCCGCGGCTCGGACCATGGCCGGGCCGCCGATGTCGATATTTTCCATAGCCAGTGCCAGGTCGCAGTCGGGTTTGGCGATAGTTTCCGCGAACGGGTAGAGATTGACGACCACCATATCGATGGTTGCAATCTCATGCCTTGCCATGGCCGCGTCATCCACGCCGCGCCGCCCCAGCAGGCCGCCATGGATTTTAGGGTGTAGCGTCTTTACCCGTCCGTCCATCATCTCCGGAACGCCCGTATAGTCGGATACCTCTACAACGGCAATCCCGTTCTGGCTGAGTAGGCGGGCAGTGCCACCCGTGGAGAGGATCTCTACGCCTCGGGCACGCAGGGCGTGGGCAAAATCAACAATACCGGTCTTATCGAACACGCTGATAAGGGCGCGCTGGATGGGTAGGAGCTGGGCTGCGGTCATGGGTGGGTCAGCATCTTCACTCTTGGATAACGGGGGCGCTAAGTATAGCGGATTTGAGGGAGGGGGAGGAAAAGTGATAATGTATGCGCCAAGTCACCGTGCAAGACCATCGTGTCGCGGCCAATGGCAATATTGGTCCATGACCGCCGGCTGCCGTTATCTTTGGATTGATCTCCCGTGCGCTCAACACCGTGAGAATGCTCCGGTCGTTCACCCAAGCTCTTGTCCGATTGACGTCGGGTGGTAATGCTGTTAAGCGTTCGGGGTGATTTTGCCGTGATGATGCCATTAAAGAGACTATGTCGTTGATAAGTGTTGTCCGGATCAGAGAACTTTTCGGTGTCGCGGAAATGGCCGCGGTGGCGACAATTCTGTTGACGGCCACCGGTGTGTTCGCCCAAGGTACTCAAGATTTGACGGTGGATGATCTGGATTTGAGCCTGAACAGCAACATACAACCGACAATTACCATCAAGAACAAGGAAAACCATATTGCCGAGGAGTTCAGGGTGAACAACAGGCTTTACATGATAAAAATTACACCCAATGTGGGAGCACCCTATTACCTCGTAGACCCTGACGGCGACGGTACCATGGGGTGGCGGCGTAATTCCCCTGGCATGGAGACGACGGTTCCCCAGTGGGTTTTGCTGAGTTGGTGATGTTGAGTTGGTAATATGTTGAGTAATACACGTGAGTAGCCCATCAGAATTTCTAAAGTCAGAGCCGGGCGCCCAGTTACGCTCTATTCTGCAGCGCATTGCCACGGGTCCCGAGCTCAGTAAGGATATCTCCCGGGACGAGACGCGCCTGGCCATGGAGCTGATACTTGCCGGGAAAGCAGATCCCGTTCAAGCGGGTATTTTTCTGATCGCATTACGCATGAAACGGGAGACGGATGAGGAAAACCTGGGTGTCCTGGATGGGATTCGATCCGCCTCCAGAACGGCTCTGGCCGCGGTGGACGAGGTCTTGGACCTGTCTGATCCCTATGATGGATTTGGCCGCATGTTACCGATCTCGCCTTTTCTTCCCGTGGTACTGGCTACCCTCGGTGTGGCGACGGTTTCCCACGGTGTACAATCCGTGGGACCCAAGTTCGGAGTGACCCACCGACAAGTGTTGCGGGCTGCCGGAATCGCGGTGGATTGCTCGGAAGCCGCCGCCGTGGAGCGGCTCAGTGACCCCAACATTGGCTGGGCCTATGTGGATCAGCGGGTCTTTTGCCCGAACCTGCATGCGTTGCGCCGGCTGCGGACGCTGATTGTCAAGCGTCCGGTTATTTCCACCGTGGAGAGAATGGTCGGTCCGGTTCGTGGACGTAGAAAAACACACCTGCTCATTGGTTATGTCCATAAGGGTTATCCTCGGGTCTATGCCTTGCTCGCCCGCGATGCTGGATTCGACTCGGCGTTGATCGTTCGCGGCATGGAAGGGGGCGTTATCCCGTCGCTGCGGCAAAATGGCCAGTGCTTTCGGTATTGGGATTTTGGCGAGGAGCAAGCAGTGACCATCAAACCTACCGATGTGGGCATTGAGCAGGAGGTGCGCGCGATCCCTGTTCCCAAACCCCCTGTAACGGCTTCATCGGACCAGCAGCACGATTTCGAAACCGATGTTTCGGCCCTCGCCCGGGCCGCGGCGGAGGCCGGGCTGGAAGCCCTGGGCGGAAAGCCGGGGCCGGCCCGGGACAGTCTCGTTTTTGGCGCCGCCCTTTGTCTGTGGCATCTGGGTCGATTTGAATCGATGATGACGGCGGCGGATGCGGTGCGAAAGGTGCTGGGCTCGAAGAAGATCATGACTCGACTCAAGGCTTGATCCACCTTGGTTTCATGCTCCCGCAAACAGATTCAATGAAAGTGTAATGAGGACGTCGTCATCTCCCCTGGAATCCCGGGCCCCGGGCGAGAGAATGCGTGTCCGCGGGCTCGTCCAGGGGGTAGGATTCAGGCCCACCGTCTGGCGTATAGCCCGAGCCTGTGGGTTGAGCGGTACGGTCTTGAACGACAGCTCAGGGGTCCTGATCCACGTGTTCGGCGATCCCGCTGCCCGCCAGCGCTTCGTGGAGCAGCTACGCCGTGAGGCGCCGCCCCTGGCCAGAATCGATGCGATCGAACGTACCGCGGTTGCCGATACCGTAGCACCACCGGCGTTTTCCATCGCACCCAGTGCCGCCGGTGAGATTCACACCGGTGTTGTGCCCGATACCGCCAGTTGTTCGGCCTGCGTTGAGGAAAGCCTGGAGCCCGGTAACCGTCGCTATCGCTATCCCTTCAGCAACTGCACCCACTGTGGCCCCAGGTTTTCCATCGTCGGGTCCGTACCCTACGATCGTGCCAACACCAGCATGGCGACTTTCCCCCTGTGTTCCGCTTGTCAACGGGAATACGACGATCCCGCGGATCGACGTTTCCACGCCCAGCCCAATGCGTGCCCGGCGTGCGGGCCCCATGTATGGCTGGAATACGGCGATGGTCGGCCTTTCCAGAGGGATACCGATGATGAGGTGATCGTCACGGCTGGGAGGTCGCTGCAGCGCGGTAGCATACTCGCGATCAAGGGACTGGGCGGTTTTCATTTGGCCTGCGATGCCACCCTCGGCGAAGCCGTGGCCTGTCTCCGGCGGCGCAAGCGTCGCTATCACAAGCCGTTTGCGCTGATGGCGAGGGACCCGGATATCGTTCGCCGCTATTGTCGGTTGAGTGCGGCCGAAGAATCTTTGTTGCGGCATGGGGCTGCCCCCATCGTGTTGTTGGGCATCGAGGGGCCTTCCCGAGTTGCGCCCGAGGTGGCGCCTGGGCAACGGACGCTGGGCTTCATGTTGCCGTATACGCCGTTGCACCATTTGCTGTTGCGGGAACTGGATCGGCCCATCGTCCTGACCTCCGGCAACCTCTCCCACGAACCCCAATGCATTGGTAACGGCCAGGCCCGTGAACGCCTGTCCCCGATCGCCGATTATCTGCTGCTGCACAACCGGGACATCGTCAATCGGGTGGATGACTCCGTCGTGCGGGTGATGGACGCCATGCCAAGGCTGCTCAGGCGGGCCCGGGGTTATGCGCCAGTACCGCTGCCCTTGCCCGGGGGGTTCGAAAAGGCGCCTCCCCTGGTGGCTCTTGGCGGTGAATTGAAGAGCACCTTTTGTCTCGTCAAGGATGGTCAGGCCGTCCTCTCCCAGCATATGGGTGATCTTGAGGATGCTGTCACCTATGACGATTATTGCCGTAACCTCGAGCTGTATCTCGACCTGTTCGAGCATGCCCCGGAACGCTTGGTGGTGGATCGGCATCCGGAATACCTGGCCACGAAATTCGGTCGTGATTGGGCCGAGCGCGAGGATCTGGGCCTGGAGACGGTACAGCATCACCACGCCCATATGGCCAGTTGCATGGTGGAGAACGGATTGCCATTGCGGAGTCCGGCGGTACTGGGCGTGATGCTGGATGGCCTGGGAATGGGCGATGACGGTACCTTCTGGGGAGGCGAGTTCCTGCTGGCCGATTATACGGGCTATCGTCGGCTGGCGGCGTTCCGGCCGGTGGCCATGGTGGGCGGGATTCAGGCGATTCGCGAGCCCTGGCGCAATACCTATGCCCATCTGGTTGCCGCCCTGGGTACCGGGCGTTGGCGTCGGGATTTCGCCGAGGCGGAACCGGTTCGCTTTCTTGAGGGTAAGCCCCTGGCCATGCTTGACGCCATGCTGGAGAAGGACATCAACTGTCCGCGGGCCAGTTCCTGTGGCAGACTCTTTGACGCCGTCGCCGCCGCCGTCGGGATCTGTCGTGACGAGATAACCTATGAGGGTCAAGCCGCCATGGAACTGGAGGCCTGCCTGGACGACGCCGTGTCGGCCGTGGCAGACGGCGAGCCTGCCTACCGTTTCTCCCTGACGCCTGCTCATGACTTCCACTGGTTAAGCTGCGAGCGCCTGTGGCCGGCCTTACTGGAGGATTCCAGGATGCAAACCCCGAGGCGACTCATGGTGGCGCGGTTTCACCGGGGGTTGGCGCAAGCCATCGTGTCCACGGTGTCGGTGTTGAGGCAACGTTGCGGTGAGCGACCCGTCAACAAAGTTGTGCTCTCCGGGGGAGTGTTTCAGAATAGGGTCCTGTTCGAGTTGGTTGTAAGGGGGTTGAAGGAGACCGCGTTCGAGGTGTTGACGCACAGGCAGGTGCCTGCCAACGATGGGGGGCTTTCCCTGGGGCAGGCGGCGATAGGGGCAGCCAGGGCGCTTCAAATCCAGCAATGAGGAGTAGATAACTGTTGTTTGATTTTTGTCCATTCCTATTCACTCTTGCTCGGGATGAGCAGGTGTTCGGTTGTTGGAAATAACCGAAGGTCATGGATTACGACCCTTGTTCGTGTTGCCGTTGACGCCATGGCAAGTGGTTCGGCTTCAGGGCCGGGCGCTTTACCGAAAGGGCATGTCGCAACGAAAACG
>JAAUXT010053811.1_pt1 | contig 24688 bp, 24 predicted proteins | sample 7278171 | NCBI WGS metagenome assembly JAAUXT01 (sample SAMN14350112, study PRJNA611818) | marine sediment metagenome | isolation source: surface marine sediment (1.8m) | place: French Polynesia: Moorea | collected 2018-08
CTGGAGGTGAAGGGCGAGAGGGCACTGTGTTCGGTGTCTGAAGGTGAAGGGCGAGAGGGCGCTGTGTTCGGTGTCTGGAGGTGAAGGGCGAGAGGGCGCTGTGTTCGGTGTCTGGAGGTGAAGGGCGAGAGGGCGCTGTGTTCGGTGTCTGGAGGTGAAGGGCGAGAGGGCGCTGTGTTCGTCTTCACGACCAAGAAATGTCTCACAGCGGCGAGTCTTCGCCAACCGTCCAAATTTCCTTGTTGAAAGAACTCTCAGCGATTTGCACATTTTTTCGCTCGCGCACTTCAAAACGCCAAGCTTTCAAAGCAATGGCGATCGGACAGAAAAAATGCTGTGGTAATGTTACATACATGTATTTTATTACAGGAATGTCAGAATAACAGCAGTGCATTCAAGTCACACGTATCAAAATGCATCAAAAGTTACAGTGTTGCACTTTCCTCCAAACGGAAGGAGTACTTGTGCAAGTGTTTCCCACGTTAACAAAGTAAGTACGCTCAGGTAAGTACAAAGTATACATTTGGAAGACGACGATTTGATATGTTGAGGACATTGGTGGAGAACAAAGTCTGAAAGACTGATTCATAAAACGTACTCGACGAGTACTCAAAAGTACACGCACTCACACAATAAATTCTTTCGAACCGCACTCAAGGCACAACGGTGCATACATCCGCAACTCGTACGGTCCATAGCTTTCACGGAGCCCCTTCTGGGCAGATTCGTTGTATCACAGTGTTGATCTGGAGTCCATTGTCTGTACAGGTACAGAGAAGATAATCCCGCTTTGGCATCACTCAATGCCCATTCAGAGATGCACAGGATGCGAGCATTTCATCTGTTGTGGACAAGACACAGATCCAGGCAGGTTGGACCCTGTGTCCTCAAATCTGGTCAACTTGCTCGTATCACAGGTGGTTTCGTTTCGGTGGATAAAAAACGCGCGGAGAGATGTTTCTACGTTTCACAGGGCACAACAGAAAGGCCATTCGATGCAGACACAAACGTGCGATATTTCTGTGTTGCTGAAGACGATGTCAATTTGAGTCTCAGGAAGCAAAGACCATTGAGGGCACGTCCGTCCTTCATCAAACCAACCAAGGCGCTGTCCAGAATTGCGAGTCAGATCACCCAAGGTTGCCATGGTTACCAAGGCCTCCACATGCTGTCGTGCTGCAGGTTGAGCAGGTTACCCGGAGGGAGCGGCAGCATCTGATTGGCTCCCAAAGCTCCACCCACGTGACCTGCCGCGTGACCTTCACGGTGAGCCTCGTGGTGAGCTTCGCGATGACCTTCGCGGTGACCTTCACGGCGGTCATCCCTGTGACCTTCACGGTGACCTTCGCGATGACCTGCGCGATGAGCTTGAGGTGGGAGGGGCTCTGGATGCCTGGAGTCTCTCTCAGTGTTTCTGTCCCTGGATTTGTCCGTCAGATCCATCGCCACGGCTGAAGCAGAGGAGGCTGAGGACGAGGTCACTGTGGAGGAGGCGGACGACTTGGGCTTCGCTCCGTAATAGTTCGGGGACTTCTCTTCCTTCACCTGCAGTCCTGATGTAGAGGGTCCCAGGTCCAGGGGCTTCTCCTGCTGGGGAAAAGTGAAGATGGGTGGGAACAGCGGCTTGGGTTTGAAGGAGGGTGGGGACTCGGGGCCGGGTGTGTGGCTGGAGCTGGTCGAGGGCTTCGGGTCCTGGATTTGAGGTGGAACAACCGCTACTGATGTGGAAGGGGTGGGGTTCGAGGTGCTGGAGGAAGAGAGGGGAGTTAGTCCCTGGAGACTCAGGGTGCTCGCTGAGACGGGGGTACCCAGAACTGCGGCTGAAGGAGGCGTACCCTGGGTAGCCGGAAGTGGAGAGAGCAGGGAACCAGATGACGGTGTTCCGGATGCACTGGTGCCCGCTCCAGGGATCTGAATGGACATGGGCGTCATGACGTTGGTCACTGGCATGGACTGGTTGGTCATGAGGAAGACCAAGTCGCCAGAGGGCAGTTTGGCCGGGATGAGCTGGACCGGAAGCACGGGGACTCCCGGCGCCTGCGCCTGCGCACTCGACTGCTGCGTCTGCGCGGGATTCGCGTTCAGATTTCCCGCCATCAAAGCTGTTGCTGCTGAAGCGCCGAATAGATTCTGCGCCTGCTGTGGATTGAGAGCTTGCGGCGTTGTTGCTTGCTGTAGTTGCTGCTGTTGCTGTCCCTGAGATTGTTGTTGCGAGAATCCTGGTGTTGTGGAGGAGACGACGGTGGAGCTGCCTGCGGCGGAGCTGGACCCGGCGGCCGCCGCAGCAGCAGCGCTCTGCGCCATTGACGTCATCACGGCCGAGGCCAGCTGACCAATGGGCAGCTCGCCTCCCACGCCCCCTCCCGGCTGCGGCTGCGCGATGACGACACTTCCGCATCCGGCTGCTGCCATCTGCAGTCCCACGCTGGACTGCGGGACGACCTGGCTCGAACCCTGACCCTGAGTGAGGGGCAACCCGAGCCCCTGGCCCTGGGCCTGCAGCTGGAGGGGGCCGGACCCCACCGGGGGCGGCTGGAGCTTGTTGAGCGAGTTGGAGAGGTGGTTGGCGAGGCGGTTCTTCACGTCGGGGTTGAAGCCCTCCATCTTGGCGAGGTACCGCGCCACCTCATTGGCGCACTGCGAGTACCCAGCGACGTACTTGTGGACCACCTTCGGATCCGTTGTCATGGCAACTGAAAAAAGAAGAATTATACTGGTTGAAAATCAACAGTTTTCTGAGTGAGTGCAGCATGGCTCTGCGCGAGACGATCACAAGCGCGGTTTATAAAATTTCTGTTGAACTGGTCTGCAAACAAATGTTACAAACAGAACAAGAAAGATTCAGGGTGGGGACGTTTGAATCCGTGGGTTGTGTGCACGATGCCAGGTCCCCAATCGGGACATTCCTGGTGCGTTCAGCCCAGGGACGCACTGGCTGCATCTTCACTGGCACACTAGAGTTCACGTCCACACAGCGCCCGTTGGAACCTTCAACCTTTCACACAACGCCCGCAAATGGAATGTTTGTGTTTCACGGTTGCCAAGTTTGCAAATGGCTTGACCCGCTGCCAAGAGAAAAACTCCGTTGCCTTTGTTGTGGGTTCAGCTCCTCAGGGTCTGTTGGATCCAATTAATTTGACAATTAAATTCTTGAGTTGAAAGGAATAGAGGCATCTACATCGCTGGTGGATCCAGAATCTGGAAAGCACTGACACTTTTGAGACTCCCTCATCAAGGACCCCAAGGGCAGCCCCTGGATACGCTGCCTCTCTCTTGCCAGAACTCTGCCCAGTGGAGGTCGTCCCAACGTATGCGAACCTGATCCCACGTTCCAGCACACGTCAACCGGCGTCGTCAGCTCGACCTCCACGGGTGTGGACGGAGCCAGAATCCAGGCACTCAAATGCCATCACATCACAGACCAAAACAAACAGCCCGGCCCCACCAGGTTTGATCCCACGCCAGGAAGACCTGCCAAGCGCAGTTCGTCGTGTTGTGTGTGGAGACAACCTCGACTTCCCAGGGCAGAGGTCGCCCCAAAAAAGTGAACGTGCCAAGAGTTTTCAATGGGCCTTCTGAGGATCCCTTGGTTGTGGATGGTCCAGAAACAAGACGCACGGTCCACGATCATGCGATGGTTCAAATGGTGCGTAGTGCGCACGAATGTTCAAGCCTGGTGCACACGCGTTCCGTTTTCTGGGCAACATGCCCCACATGGACGTAATGCGTGACAATTTGAAATAGTCTTCAGGCTTTTTAAAAATCAAACAGGACACATCTCAAGCTTGAAAAGGAACTGACAGCGATTTCACGTTGCATCACAAAGTGTCTCACTGCCCACGGCAGAGCCTGTCGCTCCCACAGTCGCCAGTCTTCATCTCGCACTTTTTATGCGTTTTGCAATTTCAAAACATTCCAAGCATTTAAATTAGCTTGTCATGCATTATGTGGCCATTACATACAAATAGAGATAGAAACATTGTGTTGTTAGGGACGCTTTGTGCTGTCAGGGAGTTGAAAGTGGTAAGCAACAGATGTTGCTAAAATTGGCTGGAAAAAAGTGCAAACAGCCCGAGGGTTGCGTTTCCAGGGTCCTTACCCCGCACCAGCCCCCAATTGGCGGTACGCAGATATTTGGGCTTCCCAACCACAAAGTCCATAACTCGGGGTGAAGTAGTAAATTAACTCCAAGTACATTATGGAAACTTCATCGTGTCAACTTGATGTTTTTGTCTGATGAATCAAAACAACTCAGTGAGTTTCTTCCCGGCGGCCATGTTCCGCAGTATTGAAGGCAGACAAAAGTCAGACAGTGAGGTCGACGTCAGCTGGTGACACGGAAAACTCATGTCGAAGTCAGGGGTGGTCCAGGATCTAGACAAGGACGGTTCCCCCGCCCCATCATCTTCAAAAATTGTGCAGAAGGATTTTGAAGGCGTGTGATGGGAATGATACGATCAGGCCAATCAGACGCTTTCAAACGGTTGTGATCCACGTCATGTGGTTCCTTTGCCGCCAATGTTGCGCCACTAAAACCTTGACAGGTTTGAGAGGTGAAGAAGGGCGATGGTCAGAGCGTTTCAAATCAATGGGGCAATCATTATGCTTGTCTCTGTCCATTGTGGTGGGATCCAAGGATGAGCACTGACTAGAAAGCCCCAGGGCTGATCCAAGATATATTTCCACAAATGATGACTGTTGTCTCACGAGTCAAAGGGGTCCTGGACCCCTATGTCCCCCGGAACCCGTATGACAGTCTTTACTCGGTGATGTTCATACCTCGAGCAAATGTGCATGTCTGCGTTGGGATGCGTGCATTCTGAGATGTAATCTGTGGGCATTAAGCTGAGGTAATCGTCAGTAATTCGCTTTTGATTAAAACCTCACGACAGAGATGGTCATTGTTGACGTCGGCAATTTGAGCTGACGTGCTTTACGTGTTTAACGTTCAGATTTTGAATCAGGAGGCGCGGTGTGAGGAGCTTGGTTTGTGTAGGGCTCGTTTCCACTGGATGCGCCGTGCGTTGCATTCTTGTCCAGGTAAAGACAAGGGAGAGGTGGGAGAGGAGAGTGAGACAGAGAGAGACAGAGACAGAGAGAGAGAGGCATCCAAAGTGACGAATGGATGAAGTGAAGACGCCAATGATCTTTTCCAACTTTGCTTTTCTGTTCTACCACCTTCATGCATACGTAAACAACACGTGAGTTTTGATGGCATCTGTCCAGATGTTGACAGGTGTATCTTCAGTTCAAAGACTTGGAACCATTTCACAACCAAAGCACCGCGTTGGCACGAGTCTGGGGTCCACGAGGCAAAAGTCCCATCAAAGCATGTCAAAGTTCCAACCAGTCACAGAAAAAGATTCAGGTTTCTCCAAATCTGAGGAGTTAAGCTTCTCTGGGTTGTCAGGATGATGGGTGGCGTGAGACAGGTGTCACTCTGCCGTACCCTGTGCAAACCCGTGGAGTACCCTGAGTAAACGCGCTGAGTACCCTGGTATACCCCGAGCGCAGACGAGTCGGGTGGATTCCGTCGGAAACGTCCGAGGAATGACGTACCCAGAGGACGGGAACAGGAGACAGGGCAAACAGACGCATGGGAGCCTGACAGATCTATTCAAAAGCCGCGTTCACACAGGGATGGGTCGTGCGTGAAAAATAGTGCTGCGTGGCAAACTGAGAGTGAAACAAGACAACAACCGAAAGTGAAAACACTAAAACTTCCACGGACATTGGCAGTGTGGAAAAGAAACTCTTCTTGTCTGTTGGATTTGCGGCACCTTCTTGCGTCTCAGTGAAACATCTCCGAGGTTCACGCTTCTCCTTTTGCAGTGTGTGTTCACACTCCACCCACGTGTGTCTGTGACTGCGTTTCTCGACAGACAAATGAACGAATGGACTTGCAGTAGAGAGAGAGGGCACATCCCTCCATCCATCCATCCTCTGCACACCTTTTTCACAGGTCTGACGTGTTCTCGAGTCGCAGGATTTTCACAGGAGATTAGAGCGAGTTGTTTCAGAATCTTATCAGATTAGGCGAGTGGAGGGGCCGTCGAGTGTTTGCTGATCCCATTGAGTCGTCTTCGTCTGTCAACAGCCCACAATGCCCCGCGACACCCATCCATAAGAATTTGCGCGGCTCGGGTACTGAGTATGTTAAGTACGCGAGGTTCGGTTCACACCAGAGGCGTGGTTCGCTGCGCCCTTGCATCAGGGCGGCGTCCATTGGGATGTTGAGCGACGCCATGTGACGCATGCAACGTAATCCTGGTTCCAGAATGCGCACGGTTCGGGTGACACGTGCCACTTTGAGGCCACAAAAATTCGAGCGGGAAATTGATACACGGGGCTTTTGGTCCCAAAACGAGTTCTGTGAGTTCAAGGTCTCTGCTGACGAAAGGGAGGTTGTTGATTTGTGTGAGCAGGCTCTGTTGAGTTCTGCCACGAACCCACCGTTTTCACTCAAAAATAGAAATTTTGTAACACTCACCGGAGAGGTGTTGTCGCTGCATGCTCTTCAGGTACTTGACGGTCATCTCGAGTATGTCGGCCTTCTCCAGCTTCGAGTAGTACGAGCTCTGAAAACAGAGGGAAGGACACCCGTGAGGGTTCGGCCTGCACTGTGTGAAACAAGCTGAAAAGGAACATCCTTGACCAGATGTGCATTCAATATGGGGGCCCAGGTCTCTGAATCCTCCCAGAAAAATCCTTGGTCTCTTCATTGGCATCAGAAGCGTCAAAGTGTCGTCCCCATTTGAGCAGATCCTGGATCTGACCCCAACATTTCTTTGGTTGGTTCTTTTGTGCCATGCACCCGGTGCTCCGTCGCTTCACAACAGCGAGATTCGGTTCCAAATGGAACGCAACATACCTGGGCAAAAATACCGCAGCAATTTTGAACATACTTTGAGGTAGATCAAGTTAGCCTGTCATTCACTTCTCTTTTGTTGTTTACCAAAATCTCCGAGGACCATTTTTGTGCATGACCTATTTTTGTCTTTGAAACTTGGGCCCGATTCACACTGAATGCGTCACCCACAAAGCAGCGCGCGCTACACACGCTCAGCGACGCAGTGTCCATTGATTTTGCAACAACAAACGCATAAACGTATTCAGTGTGAACCGGAACAAGCCTCATTGTCAGCGTAATTTCTCGCAAAATTGGGCAGCACAATAAAAATGAACCCGGGTTGTGAGATTCCTCTTGTCAACGGGACGACTTTTTGTCGACTCCGCTGAATGGAAATCGGGCCAGCGCGATGAGAAAATTGCCCTCGCCAGGAATTCGCTGTGAGGCCACGGAGGATCCAACTGAGAATGCCGAGGCCGTGAAGACGTCGGGCCGCACCATTCTGATGCCTTCGTGTCTTCTGTTCCAGGCCGCTCGAATACATGTTTGCCAAGATTCACTGTCAGGAAACTGTCCTTTCTGTCCCAAAACGCAACAGGGGCCGATCTGTCAGTGCCTTTTCCATTTCTGGTGACATGCTAAAGTAGTGCTCTGCGGAAACACGCGCTCAATGCCAGTTTGTACCCTTTCCTACAACACGTGCATGGCCAGATCCCAAGCCGCCACATCACTTTGAACATTTCCCAACACACATAGAGATCCCAGCAAGGCCTCGCTCCAAAAATACACACGCCTATTAAATTTCACCGACAAACGATCTTGGGGACTTTTTCTGTCTCACAAGCTCCATGTACCTCGAGCATTATGTCATTTGTTTATCAGTCGGATACATGAAACCCGGTCTGTGGAAGAGGTACGCAGAAAAAGACGCGGGGTTTGCACAGCGGTGTCAGTGCGGGTCAGGACCGGTACTGTGCGCCGTGCAGAGAGACGAGAGAGAGAGAGAACCGTCGATCTCAAATGACGACTGCAACTCTCAACAAAATGGTCCTCGAACGCTTCATGCAAAGGACTTCTGCTGAATGTTGGTTTGGGGTTGTCTCCGGACGGAGCAAGATCGGAAAGGGTTTAGCGGTTCCTCAGCCCTGTTTGAGGAATCTTTCTTTCACAGAGCCTTGCCATTCATTTCCTAAACTTGGCGAATTTCCCACAGATCAACCGTTCAACGGCTCCACCGTGTTTCGGAGAATCCAAGTTGTCAAAGCATAGTGATTCCCTCAAAATTGGCAGAATATTATCTTCATGAATGCCAAGCAAAGGAATTCCACAACTGCCACAAAAGGCCTGAACCCAGGTGTACCTGCCCATTTTCTGAGAGGGTACACACAGCACACAGAGTGTCATCAGTGTGTGTACCCGCAAGAGGCTGGTGGTGGGTATGCCTCGGGTACGGGAGGCAGCGGTGTCGTGGGAAAGCTCGGAGGATGAGTCGTTTTTCTCCCGCCATGCGTGACGCAGGAATGTCCAACAAAAGCACAACTCTTCTCCTCGCCCCAACTCGGCCCCGAGTTGTATCTGTGCGAGCAGGCCGGGCTGCGGAGCGAGGTGGGTGGTGGGAGGGGGGCTCACTCTGAGAAAAAAGTTGGAGTTTGGGGGGTGTCCAGTCAGTGGACCAATCTGTGTCGTGCCTGATAAACTTGAATGGACAAAGTGAAGGAGATGTCTGTGATTTCCGGTTGATCCCAATGTCCTTCCGTCTCTTCGGCCACTTGCATGTCAGTCTCTGTTTCTCATTCTCTCTTTCTTTCTCTCTCGTTCGCTCTCTCCCTCGCTCTCTTTCTCCATTTTGCTCTTCACTGTCTCTCAGAGGAGAATGTTGACTTCCTTGCTCCAAACATCAAACAGTCCCAGTTCTGCTGTTGTGTCCCAGGGTCCCTCGGTCCCCACAGTCCCTCCCTCCCTGTGACATCCGGTAACTCCTCCTCCGGCTCGGCACCTGACATTCTTGTGATCAGTGAAGCCTTGAGTTTAAATGTCTTGCTTTGCCTGGTGGCCACATTGACGCGCACAGCGCACTGTACTCGGTCCAGGAGAGCCTCGTGAACACTGCACGCGCTGGGTCTCTTGGGCCTGCGTCTTTGAGAGTCAATGGGCACTGCGTCTTCACAAGTCAATGGTGAACTGAGCAACACATGCGCAATTGACGTGTGCGTGGACGCCACGTGCAACGCTTCACGCATCGAGCGTGCATCAGGCTGCATGTCCATCAAAGAGTCTTCAGCGGACGCGCACACAACCTGAACTTGGCACCTGTTCCTCGCACCTCTCCAGGAATGCAAGTACACACAAGCCTGAAGCCCAAACAGTCCAAGGAAAAATGGGAAACTTTCAAAGAATATTTTTCAAAACGCATCCGATTTCCCTTGGGCAGCACAACACCAGAAAGAGGCTACAAAATTGTGCGTGTCTTGTCTTCATTTGGCCCAAACTAATCATTCCAGTGTGACCGATGGGAAGGAATGCAACAACTTCTCTCTACCTGTGGGAACATTGAAGAACGTGAACTGTTGTCCATTTGTGTCAGGTGCGCCCCGCCTTTGCACCAGAGGTACCAATTAAACCCAGTCACAAAGGTGAGAAAGTTTCATTCCGATTGTACCTCACATTCGCCTCAGAGATGGTTTTAAATCACGACTCTGAATAGGAAGGGACGCAGAATGCGGGGTGACAATACAGAGGAAGTGGGAACCTGACTTTGCGCCCCCAACAATTATTTCCTGGGCCTGCCTGCTGGGACGAGGGGCGCCCTGCTGCGAGGGTGGCGTGCAGAGATGCGTGTTTCTGAGGACGGAGAACAAAATGTCTTCAAACCATTGATTTTGATGCAAAGCTATTCTGCGCGTTGAAAAAACAAAAATGTGCCTAGGAATGACTTTGCATGTCATTGAAACTTGGTGGTGCGAGCAATCTGCTGCACACCTTGTTGGGAGTATTTCCTGCAGCCCAGGTTCTGTTTGTTCAACAGACGGAACATTTGACGTTGACGTGAGAACGCTGGGAAAAAGTTCAAGAAGAAATGATTTTCTACCCAAGTTGAAAGAGACAGGGCGGGTGACGTGGAAACCTCCCAGCGTTGTCCCGACGACAGTTCTCACTGTTTCAACTTCCAGGGTTGTCCCCCGCTGGGCAAAAGTCATAATGTTAGGTCCCCATTACACATGCCTGATTACGAAGATTTCCTTAACGTGGGGGTTTCAAAGGTATGTTGACAAGCAAAGGGCCATTTGGGAACAGAGAAGGTGATAGTTAAAGGTCTTTAGTGCAGGGTGAATGGGACTATAGTTCCAGGGAACAAGAAGCTTCTCCGAGACCAGGGATGAGTGGGAAGAAAGTGAGACACAAAGGCACGGAATTGGCCGAAGGAAATGCCACGGCCAGAAAGTGGCACAAGTTTCGCTGATAGAGACCCCAGAAAACAATCCCCAGGTCTGCAGTCCTCCTTTTTGACTTTTGAGCCTGGTTTCACAAATGGACAAAAACAGCGAGGAAGATGTTTCGATCTGATAACAGGGCAAGGCTAAAGCGAAGATGTGTGGGGCAGTGTCACCAGCCGTAAAACCAGGGTCTCAAAAACTGTTTCACACACGACACGTTTTGCGTTCTTGAAGGACGCAGCTACCAATGACCAGCACAGACTCAGCTCAGGACGTACCAGTTGTGAACCGTTCTCTCTTGTGTGAGAAAATGTAACTTGATCGACCCCACTGTATGTTTCAATACCCACACAAATTTGCGTCTATTTGGTCAATTGGACTCGAAGGGCCCTCAGTGTCCCCCGGGGCAGCAACCAGAGCAAACACAGAGCGCTATTAACTGTAACAATTAATTCCAAGCTGGGGATTGTGTGTCAATTTATGGCTTGTCTGTCCAGTGTCGGGGGAAGATGCTTGACTTGCCTCCTTCTGTGGACTTTAATGGGACGTCAAACCAAAGTGACAGACAGACAACCAGCGGAGACAAAATATGGGTTGATATTTTCACATACTTGAACAAAAAGAAGAAAAGTGTATTTGAACTGCGGAAATGCCGTTCTTTTCCCTTGAGGTGGACATTCCAAATATTTCTCAATTGAATTTCATTTTGTCAATTCATTCGGGCATGTTCATTTGAAGTCGGGTCGGGTTCACAAAAACTGCATTTGATATGTGAGCAATTATCATATGTGGCCGTCCTCCGCTTTGCTGCGTGAAAGGTGAAGAGAGTGAGATGGAGGCAACTGTCTCCACACAGAGCCAACCTCAATGGGGCAATCTACCGGGATGAGACATCCCAGAGTGAATCAGTTTGATAGGAAAATTGAACATCAATTGATACGGTAGAAACTGGTGAAATTCCTCGGGGGTTGACATTGGTAATTTTGCTGCCGTTTCCTTGATCGGAGGAACAAACTGACCCGAAATAGTTTGATGCTGAATGAAAGACGCACGTACCGAGCACAAGACTGTCACTTGAATGGAATCTTCAGCGAATGGAGTCAAAAGTCTCAGGAGACAATGGGGAAGGGCACGACCCGAGGAACCATGGACAACGTACCCGGAAATATGCGCATATTTCTCTGTGGAAATCTGCTTTTCTGTATCGGGTGACTCCATCTCCGTCGCTAAGTTTCTATGATTCCAACTTTGATCCTGTTCGACCCTTGTTCTCGTACACGACAATGCTTTTAGCCACGGATTTAGCGCTTTGTAGAAAAATACCTTCCCACCTTTAATGTGTTGTACTTTCATCCCAAACCCCCTCAAGGCTAATAAAATTATGAATGCATTTTTGGCAAATACTTTTTTGGCCTCTGGGGGACAGGCAATTTGGTCATATTGAATTAAAAGTTGGACATTTACTGAAAGGAAATATGCGATTATACGTTTAATACCTGTGCAATTTTTGTCACTTTTTGACCATTAACAAAGATGCATTTAACGCGGAATAAAACGCAGAGGAAACTGGTATAAATTTGAAATTATTTTCCTCCGGGGTGGAGTTCAATGGTCATTCAAACAGAGCGTGTAAAACTGACAGCGCCTCATCATTTGCGTGTCAACCGCACAAACTGATTTGTGGCTCGAATGAGATTTTTCCCCGCAGTTGAAGTCGCCACTGAACATCATGCAGTCTGGGCCATTTGGGCATTAAAATCGCCCAGTGTGTTAATACAGCTCTCTCACAGAATATTCTTGGCAGGAAACAGCTCGGCATTAGAACACAACCAGAAAAGCAGGTTCTTTGGCAAGGAAGGGCTGAGTAGATCTACATAATTGAGAACTTGTGTCACAACGTGGTTTCATGTTGGGTTGAGTACAGCGCACAGGACTGGGTCGAGTGTCTGGTGAGCACCGATTGGGTTGCAAGCAAAAATATGTTGAATTTGGGGTTGAGTATCTGCTGTGTTAAGTACTCACGTCCTTCTTGGTGGCGTCCATGAGGAACATCTTGAGCTGGTTGAGGCAGTTGTTGATTCGCTCGCGTCGCTTCTTCTCCATCAGAGGCTTGTTGATCTGCAGAGACACAGACGACACGCGTGTAGAGTCTCACGATCCAGCCGGTCCAGGGGCCCAGGGCCCAGCGGTCCCACACCCCACCAAAGTCAATTTAACGCACTGAGTTTTGCATCAAAACTTAAGGTTTTTCGTTCACCCCCTCCCCCTGATCCCATCTGGATTTTCACCATCTGACCTTGATGGAGCCGCTCAGGATCAACAAGTGCTTCAGGTGGTCGGAGTGCTTCACGAGGTAATTCATGGACATTTGATCAAGAAGGGACAGAAACACACACACACACACACACACACACACACACTTGTCCGCTCGCAGTGTGAACTGAAATTGCAAACAACGACGGAAATACACGAAATGAAACAAGGAAATTGTTGGCACCAATTTTCACCAGGTCTCTGGCACATATCACAAGATCCAATCGCACTTGAAACCAGTTCAGCAGCAGCAACAGCAGCAGCAGAAGGAAGTTCTCGGGGTCTCTCCAAATGTCACCATTTTCCCATGAACCTCCTCACTCACCCATCAATGAACATCCAGGCAACTGTGTGTCAAGGCCTTACATAACTCCTACCCAGCCACAAAAAGATCTACCCTATCCAAGTCTTATGCAATCTTCTATTGCCATAAAAAATCTCCCTCACAAAGCCCCCGAGGCACCTCGATTGGAGGAGCTCACTTATTAGATCCTTTGCACTGAAAGTGATGTGCACCGAGACGGGTGGAGGTCAGAGTAAACAGACACGGACTCGAGGCAGTGCACATTATGTAATGCATCACACACTCTGAGAAATTGTCATCACAGGTGCTCCTTTGGAGGGGTTGGTGATGTTCACCTGTGAGCCAAGAATGTCTCAGGAGCCTGAGGAGTTGTCTGGAGTTCACAGCTTCCGCAGGTCCTGCTTTGACTCTGTTTCAAAAGTGTAGAAAAGGATTCGAGAACAACCAACAATATCAGTCTCTCTCCCTCTCCCCGGTTAGCTCTACTCTCTGTCTCTGTTTCTCTCTCTCTCTCTCTCTCGCTTTGCCTCTCTCAGTCCCTGTAGTCTCAAAGCAAAATTTTATGAAGGTCTCAGGTATTGCGTAACTCAGAGATTGATCCCCTGTAAAAAGAGTCTGGTACGATCCGTACCCGTGCAGAACGCCTGAGCTCTTGAGCAAATGCTGCTCTGAAGCCAATTTCACACTGGATGCGACTCATCCACGTAGTGTCCATCGAATTGTGCAAAGACGCACCGCGTTACGCATCCAGTGTGAACCAGACTTCACAGTGTCTGGCCTTGAGTGTCTGTGCCTGAAGGCAAATTGCTTGAAAACAAGAAAAAAGGGAAACAGCTACATTATTCAATTGATGCTGTCTTGGATCTCTTTGAGCTTTTTTCAGCCCCTTTTGATGCAGCCATGAACTATTCGAGAGTTCAATCTTTTTATGTCCTGTTGAAATCCCACTTTGGCTCCGAGAAAATGTCACATTTCGTTTCTGTCAACGTTTTGAACAGTGCAAACTATGAGCCAGAACTGTGCCTTTGGAGAACATCCAGTTGTGTGTGTGTGTGTGTGTGTGTGTGTGTGTGTGTGTGCGTGTGTGTATGTTGAAGTGTGTGTGTGTGAAGTCTGGTGCGCGTTTGCCTTGGAACTGTGAATTTTAGCCCTGAGTTGCTGGGTGTTTGGTGTCGTTTGGATGTTGGTGGGTCACATCAGGCCAGTTTATGCCAAGCAGTGCCTGTTGACTCGTGCTCGACGCGTGACGCATCCAACGTGCACCCTGCCGTTGGAAGGGTCTCACAGTGCGAATCTCTGTCACTCACCGCTGCAACTCTAAAAGGATTCAATTTTTTGCCCATATGAAGCATGCCTTGGCATGAATGCCCTTTTTTACCCATTTCACTGCCACAACTTGCAACAGTTTCAATGCCTGTGTCCATCAAATCCCTTTTGAGTGCACTTTTTCACCAAAATATGGCAACCTGACATCAGAAAGAATTTTTGGTGAGATGGGCCCATGTTACAGTTTCATTAATAATTTTGCGCTTACTTGCTATCAAATTGGGCTGTTTAATGAGCAAACAGACCGTTTCTATGGCAGCAGGTATCGCCTGGTAACTGAAATTCCTACTCAGGGGGAAGTGACATACGTCTGTCTATTAAACTCTAATGAAATCATTCCACGAGGCTGGGTCTCAAACATCCAGCTGTAAGATAGAGCGAAATTAAACGCGGATTTGGCCTCGGGGGTTGTCACAAATCTTGTTGTTTGGGAGGTGCTGAATTCTGTCCTCCGATGATGTTGTGACCGAGTCCCACACAGGATCCAGGCCTGGCGTCTGATGGAGTCACAGAACCGGAGTGCACAACGAGAACCCAGAGTCCCAAAAGAGACTGAGAAAGTGAATCTCCAACGTAACGTGCTTTCTTGACAGCGTTCAAAACATGGTTTGGTGCTCTTGACCAGAACGGAACCTTGTCTTCAGTGAGGCAACAGGTGTTTCTGCATGTTGTTGCTTGCATCTTGCAACGGAACCACAGAAGCTTCCGCCCAAGTCACGAAAGTGTCCTTCGCACGGACGTGTCGCGTGTTTCCATGACGATAGAGATCAAAACAGCCGAGGAACCGGCGTCGGGGTCTCAGAACGTACGATGTCGTAAATCTGCTAATATACACGAAGTGCTGAAGAGGAAGCACAAGTGGAGACTTGTTCCAAGCCTGGGGACGACTCACTCACAAATCAACGTCCTCATTCTCACGTCAAACCTCAACATCGGGTTCAAACAGGTTGCGTCATTTGTCTCATAAAATGCGTGTACAAGTCACGCAATGGGTGCTGCGTCACTAAGGGTTCGGCGGAGTTGGGTTGGGACGCTGCGCGTCACGCATCCTTCGTGAATGCGGCCTGGTCTCCATCTGCTCCAGGGAGGGATCTGAGGGCCTGAACTCCCGTCCCATGACTGTGTGGCTGAGAGGGTCGGATCCTGGTCTCAGACAACCCGACCCTGGATCCGCCCGACCCCTGCGCTGAGCTTTATCTCTCTCGGGGAAACTTTCCCAGGCTCAGCGGCGCGGTTTGCGCTGTACAAGGAGAATCAAACACTTTGTCAATCTCCAGTGTTTGTCGCGGTCCCCTCTCGTTGCGTGCGGATGATAACTTTACACAACCAGCCCACTCACTCATTCACTCACTCAGAGACTTGATGTATGGGACGTGGCGGGAGAGGGATTTGGGTGAGACTGAGAGAGGGAACTGAGAATCAGGGTGTGAACACCACGAGAAAACGTCTTTTGACGAAAGCAGTTTTCATGGTGCCCACCCAGGGGGCACCTCCCTGGAAACAGAACCAGAAGGCTTCAGGCTGGTCACAGACAGTACATGGCCACACAACAAGGGTCTGGTTTGCGTGATGCGGTCTCTTCCAGCAACCAAAGTCACAGTCCTCATCATCTCAGTCGCACATTCTCTGGCAGGTCCAGTCGTCCTCAAGTGGGCAGTTGGCATTCACACGGCTAATCGTCCCGCGGACTCCGCTGGTCTGGGCCCCTCACCTGTCCACCGGAGATAAGGCGCTCTTTGATGTCCTCATGTTCCCTGCTCGTGCAATGTGTTATCACAGCGAGGTCACTGACCTTATCACTGGGGTCACCTGACCTGGGACCACAGGGGTCATGTGACCATGCTCCCGTTGGTACCTCTTTATCTGCAGGATTATCCCCAGATGGATGTGCAGCCATTCCTCATGGGGCCTAATCACCATGTGCCAGATTGGAAGGCGACCTGTGTCCAAGACTCGCCATTCGGACCTTGACCCCTGGTTTTGTGGACTGCAAATGACATCTGATTGGCTCCAAGCGACTTTGGATCGTCCAGCGCTTGTGGTCATATCTATCACTTGTCCAGCATTGTACTACAAGGACAGGTTGTAATCTCTGTGCACAAGACCCGAGGCAATAAAGTATCCACTGGTTATTCAGACGCACTTGAACCTCGTCTCAAAAGGCTCGGTTGTCTTATCTTGATCAGGTACACGTTACGGTTGTGCGCGATTTCGTGTGGAGACCGGCGGAGGAATGATTCAATCTCTACTGCCTTGTCTCAGAACGGGCTTCAACACGATCGGGAAGTTCCTGAGGTTGCTGAGGCTTGTTTCACTGGAAGAAACCCTGCGCAGGACATTGATAGGTCGTGCACAACTGAAGTTGATTCCGGCCTCAACTTTAAGGACACAGCACACAACACATGTGAAGTGGATTGCGACCCAGAGCTTCTGCAGTACGAGCACTGTGGTTCCAGGAGGACAGAATCAAAACATGAGCGAGTTCAGCACTGACCTGAGCTGCATGATCCTGTAATCACCACTCATTTGGGCAACTCAGGAGCAGCACAAGTCGCTGTTTTTCAACGCTCATCAGTGGAGCGGAAACACATCCCTCATATTTGTCATATTTGCCCAACGTTTCTTCTTGCCATTACATTTGAAACGCAGGAAGCAGCGCGGGTTCTGGTCACTCGGTGCATTACCCCCGGCCTCCCTCCCCGGCTGCGTGACACATCCACAGCATTGTCCCCTTCAGAACCGTTCCCATTCACAGAGTCTTAATTTGCTCTCATTGATACCTATCTCTCTCCGTACCCCATGTATCTGTCCATGCCCAATTGGATACGGGTGTATTATTTCCCCATACAGCACACCACAACCCAGTCATTTGCACATCTATCTCTGGGCTTAAGTACTCTAACTGGTCAGCGAGGAGTGGAATTCCCACAGAACTGTAAAATATCTCGGGTTCTGGTTTTGCGTTTATCTTTATGCATCTCTGTTGGCAGCTCGTAATGGTGGGACCGTCTGTGGAACCAACATGTCCAATTGTCCAATTCCAACAGGTTTTTGAAACACCAGTCTGAGATTTCATCAAATGATACGCTTGAGCGTTGTGAGTCGCTTTTCAATCAATCTGCACTTTCAGCGCTCAGCTCGAATCACTGTCCCAAGTCTCAGTGGCGAAGATGGGCAACAGTCAAATTGCAATGTCTGAGTAACTGATGGTTATGCAAAATACCTGTGTGCGACTCGCATTAACGGAGATAGATGGATTCACTGAAAGGACATCACACACTCAAGTGGTCAAGATGGACAAAGGGACAAATTCCTCCCGTCCCCTGACACCCAATTTGATGCCCATTTTCCCGAATTAGTTTTGGCAAATACATGTTTGGACAGAAATCTCGAGTTTCAAAAAACATCCTTCAATTGAAGATGCCCGTTTGAGTTTGACTGTCCATTCTGTCAATTTTTCCTGGACAGAAACAAACCCGCCTCGGTTTTCTCGTCTTGATGGTGGCATTTCGCACATCCAAGTTCCAAATCTGCAACTGATCCAAACACGGTCTCATTCAGACTCTGCACCTTTTCAGTCAAACCAGAAGGCAGTTGAGTTGCCCGTGAATTGGACGTGGAATCAGATACGACGAAGTCTTGTGGCCATTCTGAAGATCACACGTCAGTGTTTGGAGGAATTTGTACGAATGTCTGCGGTGGAATTGTTGAAAACGTGGAGGAAGCTGATGATAGTGATCTATCAAACCCAGATCTGTCAGTCAGAGTTGAGGTTGAAATTGTTTCACTGAGCGGTGACGCGGGAGTCTGGGTCATCCAGGGATCAGGCACGTGGCAAAAACCTCACTCACTCACAAATACCAACACAGGTTCGATCAAGTCAGGTTCCAGCTGGAACGGAATGCAGAATGACAAAGCAAAACTACAAATGTTCTATTCAGTTCTAGCTCCCTGCACCAGATGCATCCCGATCTGTTTGCACGACTTGTGAATTCAGCTCTGAAAATTTGGAGTCAATGCACTGCACTTCAGGCGCTTTCTGCCAATTCTGCAATGCCACCGCATTCCCCACCACCTGCTCAGGTGAAAAATTCCTATCAAACTGAGAAATTGGATCCTATTTTGCACGCCCGTCCCCCGGAGCGCCTTGACTGGTGGCGTGGCCCCCTCGACACGATTCCCGCCACACACTGCTGAGTAGTGAATGCATTGAGCGAGTTTCAACCCACAATAGCGCATTCCATTCCAATAACCGTGTCCAACTGGTACATCCGTGTCATTGTACCCTGCAGGACAATGGGCTTCTGCGGCTCTGTGCAGATCCCTATCTCTGCGCAGAAACTCGTAGACACGGAGACCTCGCCACGGATACACAACACGAGGGTAGATCCAGGGCTTGGTCAAAGAGTTTTGTCCCTGGGGGGTGGGAAGACAAACTCACACACGTTGAAACAGGTGTGCTGCAAAGTGGGGAGAGGGTCAGGCGCAGGGACCTTTGGCCGCACCCTGCATCCGCCCCACATGACAATGCAAGAGATTCGCAGCCGAACACCGGGCCTGTCACACATATGGAACACCCCCCTCGCTGGCGGAAAAGTGATATCGAATATCAAAAGTAGTGCTGGTCCCATAGACCTCAAGGTCTTTTGATAAGGAACTCAGGAATTCGCTGGATACAGAGACGGGCGCAAATTGTGAAATTCTATTGAGTGTGTGTCCGCTCTGGAATGTGGAGTTTCTATCCGAATGTCTGGATGCACAAAACACACAAAAGGAAGACAGTTCACTGACCACGGATGGGCGGAATGTGCGGGACACTGATATTCAGGGATTGTCATTCAAAATCCTGAACATTGATGTGGCGTGTTTCGCGTTTCGTGAGGCCAGTCTGGCAGAACTCGTGAATTGACCAGTGCTGAATACATTTGCACGGACACCTGTGATGGGCTCAGGGCCAAATCTCCAGCGTTTCTGGAATGATGCGCAAAATTCATACCTTTTCACCTGATGCACCTGGGGACCAGACCTGACGCTGTTGAAACGAACTTTCGTGTGTTTGCTGCGTCACTGCCAAAAGTATGCGTGCAGGTTGGCGTGCTTCAGTTTCTCCGAACAACACGCGCACTTCTCACAAAACATCGTGTCAATCAGACAGTATCTGCCTGAGATAAATTTAGCTGCAGGCCATGAGAAAGATCCCTAAAATTACCATTCAATGGAGGAAAAAATTCTCCTATTTGATGCGTCAACCCAAATTTGAATCATGCCAACACGAAACTGGGATCCAATCCCACACAATACAAACCTCCCAGCGCCTTTCAGCGGCCCAACACGGGAGAGGGTTGGACGGCAGGAGAGCGCTTCAGGCCGAGTTTCAATAGAAATGTCCAGGGAAGAAGCGAAGCGATGAGATCGCGGTCAGCCGAACATGAGAACCTCCCATGTCGGGTCCTCCCTCTGTCATCCCTGCTTTGGTTTGCAGTGCGTGCGCCATGCGTTTGCGTTTGCTGTGCGCGTCAAGAGGTGATGCATCGTGGACAGATTTTCTGCTTGTGCGAACGTGCAGATTCATGCCCAGGGGCGGGGGTCATGTGGATCAATCTTCATGGCCGGGAATCTGGTCCTTCGCTTTATCTTTTTGGCTGATTGTGAATTTTCTCAATGCAGAAAATTTAGCTTTCCAGCTGATCAACTGTCGATAGGCAGGCCTGTCACCTGAACCCACCAGGTTGTCCCAAGACTCACGACCCGTCAAGTCCTGGATCTTCACCACGTCCGGAACGACAGACCAGCTTTACGAGTGCACCAAAAAGTCGTTCACCTTCAGCTCCATTTGAAAGCTCGGCTCTGGACTGTTGTGCTCTTCTTTCCCTCAAATTGGCCAAATTAGAACGAGTCTTCTCTCTCTTGACTCCGCGGATGACCGAGATCCAACAATGACACTGAAGCTCCAGCCGTTATCTTCCCTCCCTCCCCTCGCGCACACCTCGCGAGTTAAAATCTAGAATCTGGGTTGATGAATCGAGACTCAGGGAAACCGCGTTTTGTGACTAATGTGAGTCAATCCCGGGGTGCGCGTTTCAGCGAGGAGAGCAGAGGTGTTGAAATGGATCGGATCCCCGGGAAGATTCACTTCACCTGTCAAACTCATATGCGGTGAACTGGAAGCGGATCCAGACTGTGCTGGGTGGATCCAGGGTGATCCGGAGGGTGGGGAAAAGACCAAGGCTCAGGTCGAACGGTCGGTCCTGTGACATTTGACAGTTGAATCTGACCCGAAATCTGTTGTGCACACAGGCTCTCTGTTGCGACTATAACAACAGTACATGACAAATTCTGCAAGAAAATCTTTCGCGGACAGAAGTCCCGTCCTCCCCCTCCCCCAGGATTTCCCCTGGACCCTCCCCTGCGCGCTGTGTGATCCCATGCACGGTCCCCGATTGCATCTAAATGCGCATAATGAACGGAGAAGCTTCTCCTATCCGCGCCCCAACAATAGCCCCTGATCCCCGTTTTTGAAGTCTGATCCCCTGAGTGAAATATTATGATCTGAAAGCTTTCTGAGAGGCAGCGCCCGACCTCTGCGAATCTGACCCCATAATTTAGGCTGGCAAAGAAAAATGCTGAGAAGGTGAAGAGCCCAAGATGACTGACCCCTCTTCGTTTGATTTGTGCGTCGCGTCCCTTTGCAAAAAAGATCCAACAAAGTTGACATTCAGTTGACACAAAGATATGATGGACTGAGACACATCAAGATTATTTTTTACGATTGACTTGTTTTGCAAAAGGTATGACCTGAAGATTCGCATACAATTCTGCTTCGGCCACCTTCGCTGAATCTCACCAACAGAAAGAGTGACAGGTGAATGGACCCAGTTCACACTGGATACGTTTTGTTGCTGTGCGACTCAACAAGCACAACGCCACTTGAGCCGCCCTGCACAGGGATGCAACTGCACGACGCACCCAGTGTGAAACAAACACTGGATCGCACTTGGCCAAATCCACCTGTTTCAGTGGAACAGCACCACATCCGCACCATCACACTTGAGAAACACCGCCACAACTCTGGAACCGCACACACAGCGGAACTGTCTGTCACATGTCGCTTTGCTGGGCCAAAACTATGCACAAATAGAAATTTGCATTTGGAGTGGGCAACAAAGTTGACATGTTCCTCAATTCACACTCAGGGCCGCAAAGCACGCCGCAGCAACACATGTTTGATCCCCACGACACACACTGCTCACTTCGTGCGCCCCAAACCCAAGGCTCAAAAGTTTTCAGAAGTTCCCATGTTTGGCCAAAAGTACACGGCACCACTACAAGAACTGTCTCTCACCTTCCTCATCTCGGCTGCAGTTTTCTCCTTCTTCTCCTCAATATTCTCATCGTTATTGTTATTATCCGCCATATTTGGGGTTGGATCAGACAGAGAGTGAGTGAGGCGCAGGGATCTCTTGTCCTTTTATGGGGCCTCATCACAGCCCGGTGGAGGGACTCATTCCGCCTCGCTTCAAGTGACACGGGCCGCATCACTCTGTCATCCTCTCACCATATCACTGCGCCGGTACCTGTCCAAGTGGCACTGTGAAACTACGGGAGAGGTCTTCACCGGCGATCTCGGCTCAGTTCAGGGAAGTTCCAGGGTGTCCGGACCCCTCAAACCAAGGAGACCCTCTGAGGGTCCAGTACGGTTTGTGTCCCTGGACCCAAAGTGAGAGTTCTGGAGGCAGGAGCAACGAACAGACGCAGACCCCAGGACTTGACCCATGCCCAATGGAAGTTTTCGTCCGTTCATGAAGTAAACGTCTCCAATTCTGTCAATAGGTTTGGTTCACAGTGAATTGTAAAACGTAAAAGCTGGAGTGGTCCTTGGGGTCTTGGCTTCGCACCTTGGGGCCAGAGTCCCACTGTGTGCGTCGTGCGCTGCACCCATCTCTCAGTTGGTCAAATGACTCTGCCGTCCTCGCACCGCACGACGCCTCCAGAACCCAGTCTGAGCAACAAAAATAGCACAAAATGTATGAGAAGTACCAAGCACAGGTTTTACAGAGAGTGTGGCCTTTGCTGCGGAGCTCATGGCTGTGTGTACCTGTACACGTATGTGCACGGACGTGCCCCGGCTGTGTGCGCAGATAGGAGGCAGAGGTCTGTTTATCTGCGGCTGGTCGGAGAGCGTGGGAAACTCGGCTCGCCACCGGTGAATCAGGACAGTCGGGAGGTGGAGCCAGGGGAGGTGGGGACACCGCGATCAGAGGGGCCTGGCGGATCCAGAGGTGGGCTGTAGGATCAGGAGGGAGCAGTAAGGCTTGGGAAGGCCGAGGGTTGTTAGACCTGGCGGGCCGGCTGAGGCCGTGGTACATGCACTGTGGGAGGGGGTGGTGGACTCAAGGAGTCACTGTAGCATCCAGCCCAAGGTGGATGGTGCCCCATCCATGACCTTGTGTGGGTTCAGGTCGGTGTCTGCAGAAGGTGCGGACCAAGACAGACCAAAAATCGTGGCATGAACCAAGGTTCAAGGCAGAGAAGGTTCAGTTCTCTCCTCCGAGTAAAGGTTTCCAGGGTCCGTTCATTCGACTCGTCTTCAAGTGGGACAACAAGACCAAGGCCACAGGTTGGAGCAAACCCCTTTATCTTGTACTTCTACATGTCCCTGGTCTTCTCCGCTTCCCAACACTGGAGCTGCCATGACACAACAGTGACCGAACCCTAGATCCACCAGAGCTTACATACTGAATGAATCGAGTTGGCGAATACCTCCTCCTCCTCCTCGCAGCTAATCAGCTCTGTGTCCGCACTCCTGCCTATCTGAGGCTCTTCAGCGCCGTGGCCCCGTTTACCTCGACAAGTGTCCCACTCGAGCGTACATTCCTGTACGAGTGTATGACGGTCCTGCGACAGAGTTCACACAGGATGCGTCCTGACTGCGTCCGTCCACAAGTCAGTGGGAGGTGTGCAGCAAGTGACGACGCAGCGCCCATTGCAAGCAGGCGAAGTGCGATGCAACCTCAAGGGTCTCATTCCGTCTGAACCAGGTGGAAGAGTTCGAGCTTGGAGATGTTTTCGTGGCGCATGCACTGTGAACCAGATGCGACTTGCACAAGCACCAATGACGGGAGTGTGTGCTCGGTTTGACGTGGCAGGGATGCAACGTGTAAATTTTCCCCGATGAGAACAGCGTACAACGCGTGACGCGCACACTGTGCTCCGGCCGGATCCTCCCTACGCGTCCCTTTCTATGTGTGTATCGTGCGAGGAGATCTCTGCCAGGAATGCACGTCAAGCCAAGTCCTGAGACTCTGCCCCGGGGGCTGAGAACAGCGAAGAAATGAGTCAATTGTTGATTTGACATCACCAGACATCAACGCAACACTGACTTGAGAAGATTCGCGACAAATGTTCAGAAGGTGAAGCCATTAAGGTTCGGACTGAAGCCTTTTTCACATCTCGTGCGTCATGCGCCATATCTGCCATTCACTTGTTCGCAAAGATGTGTTTCGTGTGCCGAGAAAAGATGCACGCAGTTTCAAGCGTCGGTGCAAGGCAAGATCAAGAGGCATAATGTGGATTTGAAAGAGAGTCCTCTGCGGACAAATCAAACAGTGATGGATTTTTTCGTCTTTTCCACTTCAAGGGAAAATGTTTCCACGGGGCTGAGAATCCAAAACAAATGTACGCGAATGTTGTTGTTTTGGACTCTTAGCACACGGCAGAAGGCAAAATGCACAAACACGTGTGAGTCGAAAGTCACCATGCTGAAATTTCAATTGACCGAGGACAGTTCATCAAGGACTCTCTTTTGGACGGAACACATTGTTCCAAGACTGAACCCGCTCGTTCAAATTCCCATTCAGCGAAGTCAGGACGCGACCATCAAAAGGCTGAATTCAATGCACTGAGGAGCAGAACTTGAAAATATCATAATTAAAACTGAAGGAATGCGCAGATGAAAGTCGCGCGGCCCCACCCTCTCCACCCCCCGAGTCTAAATGGCGTGTAATCGCCTCCGCGAGTGGTCACATTGGACGCGTCGCACCACTCGTCCGTGGTGCTGTGTACACACAACGCCCATTGACTTGTGCAGGGACTCAACTAAAGACGCATCCAGCGTGAAACAATACAAGGTAGCCTGTAATCTGCCTGGATAACTGGTGGACAAAGCTAGTGATTAAAATTCCGACTGGTCAGTCTCCAAGTGTTCTGGAGGACTGACCACTTCATTTCAAGTGCCATCTCCAGCACAGAGGGGTGGCTCCCGCAGGTTACACTGTGACCGTGTGACACTTCAAACAAGGCTCATTCGTATCGTCATGAGAGACAGATACATGCATGCTGAGGGAGCAGCGGGACAGACAGACAGACAGACAGACAGACAGACAGCCTGCCTGCCTGCCTGCCTGCCTGCCTGCCTGCCTGCCTGCCTGCCTGCCTGCCTGCCTGCCTGCCTGCCTGCCTGCC
>JAAUXT010037425.1_pt1 | contig 24678 bp, 30 predicted proteins | sample 7278171 | NCBI WGS metagenome assembly JAAUXT01 (sample SAMN14350112, study PRJNA611818) | marine sediment metagenome | isolation source: surface marine sediment (1.8m) | place: French Polynesia: Moorea | collected 2018-08
AACAAATTTCAAGTAGAGATTTTTCCTTTGTTTTGGCAGCCATTACAGTCACTGAGCATGCTCAGTAGGTCAGTTGCTATGGAGATGTGTGATGATGTCATAATTCCCAGCCTAATTTGACCTAGTTTTGCCAAATCATCAATGAAAATTACCACTTAAAATCTATTTTGTTATCATTCTATCTTTACAAATTGAACCAAACTTGTTTTCAGTACCAAGAAGTTAGGTCAAGCCAAAAAGAAGAGAAAGAGCCTGTTTGTTGTCTGAAATTCCATACGAGAGAGAAATGATGGCAAAAATTCATCGTGCCAAGACTGCCCGGTCCAGCTATACGAGTGTTGAACGCACAGTCAGGTGGGTCATTTGAGCGTGACGTCAAGAGATTGCAGGTTTTTGAGCCAATGGGGAGTGACCCTTCGAACCCAACAGGGACAGTGGAGTGGGATCAGTTCCTGACAGTCGCTTTCAGGCGAAATGCGTGAACTGTGCTTTGGTTTGACCTTGCAATTGTTGAGGCAGCTGGAACGATTCAGTATGTTCGAAGCCTGAGAGAACAGAAAGCCTCAGTTGACGCGGTCCCTGCATTGTCGCGCCTTCGTTGCTTGGTTGTCGATACAGACGAAAATTGAAGCAATGAAACTTTTATTTCAGATATTCACAGAACCTTCAAATTGAAATTGTAACAAGTGTAGGAAAGTTAACAAGTTTCTATTTCTCGGTCACACCAGTTTACTGTTTTGGGAGAAAATATCCTGTTGCTTTGGCTGAGTGGAACCACGGAATTCCAGTTTCGTTCTCTCCACACGCGCGGGAATTGCTCCCCGAGTCTGAGCAAATTTCTTGGGAGTTGATTCTTTGCCAACAGACTGCCTCGATCAAGAAATTTCAGTGGTTCACCGATCCTGGAGTTTTGCAAACAAGATGTCTTAAGATTCTGACCGGTCCACTTCGCGTTGTTGAACGCGACAAGACAGATCTATGATGCACCATTTCTACGACGTATTTCAAAGTGTGGAATCAAGGCATTCTCTTTCACTTTGGTTTGCGTGTTTCAATGTCAAGTTCACACTACTCGTAAATGCACTTCCAATCACACTTGAGTAATGTACATCGGGGCACGTGGTGGTTTGCATATTCGATGCATTACTCCATGGGAATGAAACACAGCGAGAAGACAACGACGAACACGCACGAGCACAAGATGCACATAAACAGCACTGTAGCCACCAAAATCAAACACATTTTCTTGCAACCGACACACAAGAAAAACGACCAAGCAAGATCGGTAAGAGCGGCAAGACCAACACTTCGTGATATGGGGGCGGGGGGCATCCTTCTGTCAGATGCGTGACTGTTGCAACTGTCCACGCTGTGTGTCACCACCCAAAGAAGACTCAGGTCTGTCGAGTGAAAACAATTGAGGTCACACAGAATCCTGACGAAAAAAAACAACAAAGAAAAACAACAAAATACAACAACTTCACAGTGAATTAGTGAGAAGGAACTTGGAGAGCACAGAACACAGAGAACATTGAACTTTGGCACCTTTGCATTTTACACATTTGCACACGAAACGTTGGACATGTAGGTTGACCGGTTGAAAAACAAGATGGATTCTGCTCTCTTTCATTTCCAATAGAAAGTGGAAATGGATGTTACGAACAAAAACACAAAAAATGAGATTGCAAAAATCCTCTCTGTCGTGTATGTACAAGAGATCACATGCGTCCACCCAAGAGCACGTTTTTCACAGTTTGCAGGCTCAGTCCAGCTTGGGTCTCCTCGCAGATTGTGCACAGTTGGATTCAGTGTGTGCTGCTTTGTCATAACTTTGTTCGATTTGGATCCACTTTAGGCAGAGAGAAAGTGTTGTGTGCTCAAGTGAAAGCACTGAAGCCTCTGGACCGAATGCTACAGCAGTGTCCATCACTTTGTTCAGTTCAGAAGAGCGCAATGTGGGCTGCACCAATCACTTCTTCATAGCTTCGTCCAATACAAGTTGTGAAAAGGCAGAAAAATGTCAGGATTCGGGTTTCGAGATCTACGATTGGTGTGGACAAGCTACCGGGGTTCTGATTGGCTCAACGATCACAAAGTCATTGTGTATACGAGGCAGATACCAAAACTCTTTCCTGCCGATGTCGCTTGTTTTTGTTGTTCGGTCAAGATCTTCGCACTCCCATTGGTCATCAATGGTACCAGGTGATTGAGAAACAAAAGAAGTTGACCAGAGTGTCGTGTTGCCAAGAACATGACCAGGACAGAGTTTTGGTATCAGCCTCGTACTTCGTCTCACGTGATGCTTCTGCTCACTGACGGGTCACCGAGTCCGGTCATCAAGAGGCAGATTCAGCCTCCTCGTCGCCGGTCTCAATCACACTCTGCATCCCATTGTCCAGCAGAGGACCGAACGTTCTGTGTCTCACGTGACTTGGAGAGGACGTCGCTATCAGCCCGTCACGTGACTCAGCCACGCCACCACCGGGTGGCGCAGGCGGCGGAGGAGGCGGGCTTCCCGTTACGTGCGCGTACACATCAGCAGTTACGTGCTCCAGGTAAGAAGTGACGTCACGCAGACCGTGAATCGCGTCGAGCAGCTGGGTCTGCGTGACGCTGACGTGCTCCACGTCCCGGGCTCGAACCCGAACCTCTTCCTGCAGTCCGGAGATGGTCTGCTTCAGCCCCTCGAGGTCGCCCTCTCCCGGCGAAACGGACGCCTGCAGCCGCTCAAAGATGTAACGTCGCACCACCTTCTTGATCACAGTCTACAAAAGACAAGCTCTATATTGAGCGCGATTGCGTGAGCTCCACGACATGGGCAGTACAGAAGCCTTACACAAGTGCTTTTCGAATCATTTGGGTTCCTACCTTGTAGTCCATGCAGGAAGCGTCTGCGGACGTGGAGCCGGACAGACTGCGAGACTCGGACAGATCCTTCATCTGCACAAACACCGTCTCCTCCGCCTCGGAGCCTGGCCGCGGATCGGCGTCAGCGTAGCCCTGCAACACGTGTATGTGTGTGTGTGTGTGTGTGTGTGTGTGTGTGTGTGTGTGTGTGTGTGTGTGTGTGCGTGTGTATGTGTGTGTTGTGCTCGTGTCCAGGAATCCTACCCAATCACGAATCAAGGAGGTCGCCTGTCTCAAGCCATATTTGGCGAGCATGTGTTTGCGAATTGCGACCTGTGTACGAGCACAAATTTTCTCGCGTTTGAACTTATAGTGATCAACGAGACAACAGCATAACAGGAAGGCTTTTTCAACACTGCATGTCAGTAACTTTTTTTGAGTCTCAGCGCATTTGCTTTGGTTTGCTGTTCTTCAGTCTAGAAGCTCTGAGGCGTGAAGCTCTAAGATCTACAAGCTCCAGGGTTGTGTAAGTGCAATTTGCCTCTGCAATTCCAGGTCAGTTGTGCAGTTTAGTCGTGTCAGGGGGGATATCTACCTTGCATGCACTCAGTCGGGCGCCCACCTTGCTGACGGTGCTCGCACCACTGAGGATCCCATTGATCTCTTTGGAGTCGCCCATGTCGCGCAGACAGTGGCGCCGCCTCGCGCTGGATGTCGACGTGCACGAGCAGAGCGTTCTGCGCACGCTGCGCAGCACAGACGTCAGCAGCTTCACAACTGCGCGGAGAATGAACGTGTTTCAACGCAGTCACGCAGTGCCGTCAGGCTCAGGTCTCAGTCAGTCGAAAGAAGTTTGTTCAAGCAGATATAACCAAGAAACGACAACACCATGGCTGTGATTTATGACTGTCAATCCCAATATCATTGTTGAAATTTTTCCTCCTCATTTGTTTCATTGTTTGTCCCCGCAGGTGATGAGGTCTCAACAAGATCATGCATTCGTGAATCCCACAACCTCCGTGCGCAAAGGGTCACTCACGTTGAGGTGTTTTGTTAAATTTATCGGCCGCGGACCATGATGGTTCCTTTAGTCTTGACATCGCTCACCTGACTTTGGCGAAGGGATGATGTTGAAGGGGACGGGGAGGGTGGAGCCCGCCTTGATGTACTCCATGTAGAGTTGCGAGCGCGCGAACTTCCACTCAACGTCCTGCTCCCTCTGCAACCACAAAACGATCGCACGAGATGAACCAACTTCTGGTTTTCGGGCGATGCCTTGTAAAGTGTCCCTGCGCCTGAAGGAATGTTTGTTACCGTGATTTTCTCGAAGCTGCGCGTCATCATGGCGATGAGCATGTTGAGGAGGATGATCACGACCGCCCAGTAGTACACGCCGAACACGATGTACCCGACGGACTCGGTGAACCTGGACGGGAAGCCCTGCAGCTCGACCTTGCGCTCCGAGCTGAGGCCGAACAGCGCCCAGAACACCGAGCGGAACGTCAACTCCAGCCTGAAGAAGATATCACTGATTCAAGTACGACGCGCACAAACTTCGAGCAATGCGGGCCAAATAGTTTTGAGTGCATCAAAAAGCATTTGGTTTGTTGAATGAAAACAATGAAAGGTCTTGAAGCACATATGCCCAACAAGCCACCGTACGTAAATGGAAGCCGCAGACATGAACTTAGTCGAGAGACGCTGGGCTTTTGATTCCCAGTGTGGCAGCCAAAGCTGACGTTTCTATCTCAGGAAGAGAATCCTTCGAGTATTGCACGGACTCACAAAAAAACCATCAGTATTTTCGCGTGCAGATTCTATTTCCAAAGCGTCCACCAACTTCAGACGCAGTTTCCAACCAAGGGCTCTCATGGCTACACACACAAGTACAGTGAGTCCTTACGTGCCAAATCCGTCCTCTGCGCGGGTTTTGACGTGGTGGTCGATGTACTCGACCTGGGAGCGGATGGTCGGCTCGTAGTACCAGTAGAGGTTGTGTAGCCCGACCATGAAGGCGAGGAAGATGAGCAGGAAGGTCACCATGAACTTCATCACGTCCTGAAGCACAACAAACGAACATGTGATCGGTCAGGAGAGCTGGATCGCAACCCACATGGACAAGTCGGAGGTCTCTTGCAGCTATGCGCCAGACAGCAGATGTGCTGTTCAAAAAATGCGTTTTTTCTTACTCATTGCACACACACTGCCCTCATGTACTCACGAGTGTCAAAAGAATCATGAGTGTTTCAAATTTCAAAACACTGCTCACCTTGACCATGCGCTCGAGCGAGATGAGCATGGGGCCCAGGTGCTCGTTGATGGCGAGCAGGTAGAAGAGACGAGCGAACGTGAGCACGTTGGCGACGCAGTTGAGCGCTTCGCTCATGTTGCACGGGTCCCACGTCGACCAGTAGAACCGATCTGTAACGTCAAGAGTTCGGCGAAAGAGGAATCAGCAAAGAGATGACCTGGCACAAGGCAAGTCAAACTGTTCTCTTTGTTCCTCAACCCCGTAGAACGCGGCAATCGCAAGGATGACTGGCATATTCTCCACACTCGAGTGTGAAATACGATGCGCAACTGCTCGCAGGACATTCGACAGATGCAAACTGACAGGAATGGGAACAGAACTCACCAGGAATGAGCCAGTAAACCATGTACTCCGCCTCGGGATTGCTGTTGAGCAGCTTGATCCAAGCTCCAGGCTGGCTGAAGTACTCAACTGCCATGTAAGTCTGCGAAGAAAAATACAAGATTCAGCAGATGCCAAAGTCGAAAACTAGTTTTTGAGGCAGGCAAGTACAAGGTGGATCTCTCTCGGTGGATCGAGGTGGCAAGACCTGGGTTGCTCACCTTGTCTGGTGTCACAAGCGTGCATCATGATTTTGTTCCATTTTCAACGCTGTTTTTGTTGAAACAAGCAGAGCTAATGTTTCGGACCAGTCCCCAAAATAACAATTTCCGTTCGGGTTTGGGTCGGTTCCTGAGGGTGCGTGGGCATTTTCTTTGCCTCGCCAAGTGCCCAGGTCACAGTGAGCCGCGCACCTTCAGGTAGGTGGTGAATCTGAGCGTGAGCGACGCGATGTAGAACTTCAGCATGCAGAAGTCCATGTGGTTGTAGACGGAGGAGAAGTGCGCGATGGCGCCGTCCTGGTACAGCTGCTTCATCTCCTGCCACAAGAGCGCTGCACACGCCACCGAGACACAAAAGTGTGGGCGTTATTTATGCTCATGTAATGATAAACGACGCGGGTTTTATCAGAAAAAAAAACATCGCGAAGAAAAAATAATTTATCAGTTGGCGAAACATTGTGTCCAATCTTTTACGAGCACAATAACGATGGCACCAGACGAAACTTCTCTGGTCTTGCAAAATTAGAAGCAAAGATTTGCCCTGGCACTTGAAATCAAAATCTTACCACAGATCCAGATGCCCAGAGTGATCTGCAGGGGTTCGGGGGTGTGGTGTCTAATGCACGTATTTGTAATTGCATATTTGGCTGCAAAGAGAAATGAGGGTGCGTTCGAAAATGTTTCTTCCAGAGATAACTGACGAATTTGTTGTTCTGTTGACCAGTATTGAAACACATTCGACAAAAAAAGACAAATCCCCATGTCCGTCGCTAGGCGTATCAGTCTGGACAGTCGCTCTGCCTAGGCGCAAGGTTGATCTGGAGGGCAAGCTACAGAAAATTTCGTTCCCCGAAATTTAAGACACCAGAGCAACATGTTTCTTTCGTGCTAAGCTATCCAAAGTTGGTTTGTGGAACCTCTCCACTGGCTACAATGAATACTCTCCAATCCCCCCCCCCCCCCCCGCCCCAATTGCATGCAAAAAATCTCAACCAACAGACAGAGCTGAAAGCGCACTTCTGTTCTGTCCCTTCAAGTGTGAAGTCTGGTCTGGATATTAGTACAAGTCCCTGTACTATGAGTTCAAATATTGTTATAGCAATGTCCAGCTGTCACACACATTGTGACAGAGTCTGAGTACGGTGTGCAGGTGCAATAACCTAAACTCAGAGTATTTTATGCCTAGCTCTTAGTGCAACCAGAGGAGATTGTACTCTGCACCATGAGTACTCTTTTGGACCCACAGCTGCTTCCTTACATCTGGGCACTTGCACTTCTTAGTCGGCTTCATTCAATGACAGGCTTATGCATATCTGCTTGCCTGTTTCAGCTTCGTTTACGCTTTACAAGGGTACTTTATCATCTGCTACCGCCGTGTGTCCTTACACTTCTGTTTCTGCGCACCTTCCTGCAGTTGCGACACTGACCTGTAACGTTGGCGCCAACTGGCGTCCAGAAGTTCCTGGCGGCGTCATCGCGCTGCAGCGACTCGTCACACATCTTGAGGCGCTCCGCGAAGCTGTTGCCGACGATCATGGCGAGGAACGTGAAGAACGACGCCGTCTCCGCCACGAACTTGATGCACGGCGTTCGCACGAAGGCGCCGACCTGCAGCAGTAGCGGCGCCTTGAGCGTCACAAAAAGTGAACTCACTCACGAGAACAAAGTCGACTCAAAGCTAAGCAAAAATTCTGATTTGAATGAAGAAAACTGAAACGGTGCAAACAAAGAAACACGCACGCATGGTGGAGTGAAGAATATTGGCTTGGATCGTTTTTGAAATCTGCACTGTGCAAAGGGAGAAACATGACAATTGGCAGGGGCTCTGATCACCTTTTCTGCGAACGCGTATGTTCGAGATTTTCTGTCGAACTCGTGTTGGGCTTTCTCAACCATTTTCAACTGAACACCTTTCCTTGCGGCAGGTACGCGTTTTTTGGTCCGTGAAACTGAACACCACTTTCAAAACACTAAAATTTCAAAATTTGTGTAACAAAGCAGAATATTACAAGTACACTTGTGCCGAGCGAGTCAATTGCGTTTTCATTCTGTTCAAAGATTGGTGGAAACTGCAATTCATAGGTCAAGAAACAAGCGAAAAGAAACTTTACGCACTGCAGAACAATCCCGGGCGCTGGTGAGGTTTTTGGTCAGTTTCGTTGTTTTTAGGGTCGCCAAAAAAGGGGTCCGGGTGAACCTTGAGTGAAATCCACTCGGAACTCCAAACCATTCAGGTTTGATTCCAAGTGCTCATACCTTTCTTTACAAACTTACGAGTTTCCGACCTGAGTAAAAAGGGAAGTTCTGCCTGTGTTTTCGTCAGAGAGAGAAGTGAAAGGGAACTCGGGGGTGGGGAGGGGGTTACTGTTCGGACCATGCAGTGTCCCACAAAACTTTATGGCAATAACACCCTTCGAAGAAATCGTGCACGCTTGTCTGATGCAAATTTGCACGGCAGTTTCGAGACGTGATCGTCATGCCGCAATGTCATTCACCAAACGCGAAGGTCAAGCGAGAAATTGTTTGATAAAGGTCACCCAACACCACAGCAACCTCTCAATAGGTACCTGCTCGTCTAGACGATCCTGTTAGAAATGCAACAAAGGAAGAGAAACACATGAGACAACAACACAGAGTGTGCGATACACGGCAACATATTTGAAAATGTGCAACACTGACGTACAGATGACTACCAAACCCTGAAACCCAACGTGTGTACATGTATCTACACTACTGCAGTACACCCACACGCACTTTATCAATATCTTACATCACATAACTATTTCCTTAATTTCATTATAAATTGTGAACGATTCCTATTTCAATTCAGACAGAAGACGACAGAACTGAGTTTGGTGTGATGGTGCTAAAAAGAATATTCTACGGTGTGCTGTCACGTGTGTCAAGGAGGCGAAGTTAAATTTGAGGTTGCAGGCTCCTTCAGTGACTCATGCATCAATTCTCACTGACCCTTTCGTAGCCCACGAAAGGAGAATCTGCAAGACTTGTGGTAACAACGAACACAGGATCCTTCTTGAGGCCAGAGGGTTTGGGTGTTTCAGACTGTGATGCCTGAGACACAACCCAAATTAACTACGTCCATACCCTGGACTCTTGCCTCAGATGTCGGACATACCTTGGACCTGGGCACGATCATGTAGACGAGTCCCAGCAGCGGGTAGATGAAGGCGATGATGCCGATGATGCCCATGCGCACGCCCCACGACCGGTTCTTGAGCCAGCCGCAGTGCGAGTACCACATGGACGTCAGCTTCTTCTGACACGACGGGTGAGACACGAACTGTGAAGCAAATCAGTTCAGAGTTGTGGACAGTTTCTGAATGCACATCGGTATGTATATACACCAGGATTTACAATTTCCATCGTCAACAGAGCAAAACGATCCAATGTGCCTTTTTGAACAAGTTTTTCGGGATTTGAGGCAAGTGACCTTCTTCTCTTTGTAGTCGATGGCGAGCTGGAGGCGCGCGAGCGTCTTGTTTGGGGTGTGTTCGAGCCCGTCCGAGTTGTTGAGGATCACGTTCAGCTCCTCGTTGCCCTGGACCTTGTCCAGCAGCCGCACCACGTAGTCGCTCAGATTCGCAGCCAGTTCCTGGAACTCGGACTGGAAGACAGCAAAAACCTTGGACTTGAATTGGGAACACGTGAGACAAGCTGAATCCAGAGTGAAACATGATTCATTGTTTGGGAAGCACAGCAAAGCCGAGCAAAAACGAGCGCATTGTATTCTTCAGCAAAAAGATGGAAGCTTTTGCTTTTCTCATGAACAAAGGCAAGAGATTCTTTTGTGTCTTTTTGCAGAAGCGCATTCAACATGTGAATTTCTTCGGCCACTTTCGACACTCACGGTGTAGTATTTCTCGGCAGCAGCGACGCACAGCAGTTCATTGCGAAGCTCGAACGACGTGAGGATCGGGTCTTCGCTCGACAACGAGATGTACGCTTCGCTCGCTAAACCTGCAAGGGGCGAACACAAACACGTGATTGCTTTGGGATGTCACAATGACACAGAACCAAGATACAACTTCCAAAAAAAAACTGTCATTGTTTTTGAAAAGGAAACCCAAGCAATCTCAACTCACACAAAAGGCTGGAAAACAGCAGGGTTGTGAGTGCTTCACGAACCTTTGTAGGCGTTGAGTCGAGACTTCGCAAACTTGAGTTCGTCCTTGTTCGCCTTGGCCTGACACTCACTGCAGATGCAGTTGTACTTGTGAGGCTTTTCTATCACCTGCAATTGCAACGCAAAACAAATTGAGAGACCTGTACGAAGTGATGAATTTGTTTTGAACTGAAGGACTGAGCGCATGATGGATTTCAGAGCTTCTGCCTCCGTAACGGGCAGGCTGATGACACCAGTGAGGTGTCAGGGAAAGCTCGGTTGGTGCTCAAAGAATCACTCGAGAAAAACCTCAAATGTTTGGGCCTGTGCTCTAAAGTCGGCTCCACTTTTCTCAGAATCCTCGGGCCTCAGAGATGTGGCGGAGGACGCACCTGTCCCTTCATCAGCAGCGCCATGACGATCTCGTATCGGTTGTTCTGCGCCGCGAGGATCAGCGGCGTCGTCTCGTCCCCGAACTGCGTGTGGTCGCAGAACTTGTCGCCGAAGAACGGCTCGTCACTGTGTTTTCTGTGTGACACAATGTTGGAACGGTTGAAAAATGTAGACAACTGTCTTTTGCGCCAACAATGGGAAAATGGTGTGGTCCAGTGCTCGTGTTATGTGTGGGCTGATGTCATGACATGGAGCAACGATGGAGCCTGTACAGAAGCCTTAAGTAGTCAAATCTAGGCCTGTGCGTGATAGTTGATCTTGTGGACCATTACCGTGTTCTAGTGTTTCTGGAGTCACTCTTTCTCTCTGTTTGTGTCTTTTCTCTTCTCTCCTCTCTCCAAACACGTACACACAGGCACATACAGGCACACACACACACACACACACACACACACACACACACACACAGCGTTTGGCAACAAAGACATCTCTTTCGTCGTGGAAAGACAATAAATCTACATCTCCGGTTGTGTGCACCAAAGAAACAGCGACAGCTCCAGCAGCACAACGCTTCCCCAGTTTTTATGGGTGCAGGTGGTCAGGCATCGCAAAAGAACACAGTCCTGCGTCTGACCTGTACTGTTTGCAAATTGAAAAACCTTGACACGCAAAAGAAAACCAGTTAAGTTTCCAAAACTGTCGACCGGAGTATTCTGCGTCCTTCGAAGCATGAGCCACGGAGTAACAAAGCATGAGCTTCTGGGCCATCTCACACCCACGCGAGGACTGTCTTCAGGCCATCCACTTCAATATTCACAACATATGTGTGACTTTTTTCCGAAACAGCGACCAAGGGTGCAACTTGTGTTCTGGACAACAGAGAGAACCCACGCTCGAAACAGAGGTCTTCAAATCTGCATTTCTCGCTCACTTTGCACTCCAGGACAAGTGTTGTAATTATGGTTGTGAGAGAAACGCGCACCTGAGTTCCGTGTTGATCTCGTCGTACTTGGGATGCTCGAGGATCATCTCGGCGATCTCGTCGTGGCCCAGTTTGATGGCGAGCAGCAGCGCCTCGTACGCCGACTTGATGTCCACGTGATCCAGCAGCAGTGACACCACCTGTCGAGGTTCGTGTTGTCGTTATAAGTGTGATCGCGCTTTTCCCCTTGGGTATACGACTACACACACAGCCTGTGCGCTCTTCACTCAGTGGCTTGCAGGCAGAATGATTGGCCAGCACTTGACACATGTTGCATCAAAAGCAAGTTCAATACCTCTGGTTCAGCCCTGTGTTTCACTTCATGTCCTGACGCACAGTCTCGTTACTCACCTCTTGGTGCTCGTTGTTGACCGCCAGCTGGAGCGGGGTCCTGCCCAGCATGTCTGTGCAATTGATGTTGAAGTCTCGGTCCTGCAGCAGCATGAAACGCACGTTCTGCACGTCTCCCGTCTCGGCGGCCGACAGCAACTCCTGCTCGCGCAACCGCGACTGAAACACGAGCAAAATCAAGTCAAGTCAGACCCATCTTGAAACTTCAGGGTAGATGTAGGGGCTGTCTTCAAGTGGCAGAAGAAACCAGAGGGCTCAGATCAAATTTGTTCAAAATTTATGATTTTTCCCAAAAGTAGGTGTTGATTCCATTGAAGGCGACAAGTCACGCAAATAATGACTGTGACATGAAAAACCGACAAGCCAGAAAACACCGAACAACAATCTGCGCACAAAACAGCTGCTCGATCGACTCCACAACGGCAAAGCGAGGTTCTTGTCAATTGTGACACCGTGACAACAAGGCACACCTCTGGACTCATCGGGAAAGGGAAGAGGATGACAGTTCAGCAAACGCAACGTTTTCGACAGAAGATTGCCCAATGGGTCGTGCAACCACGCACCCTTGTTCTAGGGCAGAAGGATTGTCTGTTCCCAGACTCCCTTCAGAGCCACACCGACGCGCAGAACCGGATGCTTCGAGCTCACGTGTCAAATGCATTCGTGATGCTCTCTCAACGTCCAACAACAGAGCTCATTTGTTCAAACAAAGTGCAAACAACTTACGTCACAAAGAGCAGTGCCTTACACGTACAGCAGGAGTGCGTATCAACAACGACGACAGACACCAGAGAAAGGAATGGCGTTTACTTGTCTACTCACGGCTCGGCGTCGTCCCTTCTCCAGCGACAAGATCGAGTTGGCGAGGCACGACAGCGACATCTTGCGGCCGGTGCGGCGGGTTGAGTCGCGCTGGCCGCCGCTGCCCCCTCCCCCGCCCGGGTCCTCTGTGAGCGAGGCTGAGCGTGGGGCAACGGCGCCCGCGCCGCCGCGACGCCGCCCGCCCATCCCAGCAGCGCCGCCCAGGTCGAAGCGCACACCTGTAACGACGAAGAAACTTTCTTCAGCATTGCACGACTGAGGCGATGCTCCTGCCGCTGCACAAACGCAACTCCAGTGCCTTTGATTCTCAAGCCTGAAAAAGTGGAAGCAGGTCATTTCACAACACACGGGAGATCTGTAATGACACTAATGCTGCTGATTCCATTGCAGAGCTTTTAACTGCTGCAATTGAGATGACAGTCTGTGTGACAAAGATGGATTATGTGTCAAAAGCACATCACCAGAGAATATCCACTCTCTGAACACACAAGATGTCTGCTACGCAACACTGTGAGAAACGAAAACAAAACCTCACAAGCGTCGGAAGCTCGTGTGCAGCACGAACAGAAATGGGCCGAAGTCGCTACAAAGTGCACATCAAATCTCCAACGAGTGAGAATCAAATTCTGTTTGATACACTGAACAGCACTCGCATCTGGCTCCCCGTACGCTTCATATTGTGTGTCGACCGGGCTCGTCCGGTGGAGATATGGCAGATGTTCCGTTGTCAAAGTGAATGGTTATCTTCAAATCAGCAAAAACACGTGTGTCCGCGTGAGGCTCTTTTGTTGTTTCGACTGCGTGGTCACTGCCGCTGCCCTTGTGTTCGGAAGCGTGCAGACAGAGGACCGTTTTGTTTCGTGAAACTTTTGTCTGCCTCTCGTTAAAGCATTTCCAGACTGTGATTGTGATCTGCTGCTGGATAAGGGGATTTTTGCGCAAGACTCGCGCTGATTACAATTCTCCAGCAAGTTTCGCTAATTGCATTGTAACGTGATCCGAGTTCTGTACTGCCGTGGCTGCATCGCTCTGAAACGTTCGCTGCAGGAAGAGCTGGGGCCGCGCATCACTTCCTCGAACCAGAAACTCTCATCTGGAAAGATTTTGGACTCATGCACTTGTTTGGAGTAAAATTGAAAGCATCCGTATCAGGTGTCTGTCTTTCAAGGTTTGAAAACCAACGCCTGTCAAGTGAAGAGAAATGGTCCCTGAATGGATTTCGGAAAGACTCAGCTCAGTTGTTGGAACTGTCATGTTGGAAGAGTCGGTGCTCTCTTGTTACTCTATGTTTGTAAAAAGCCTGTAGAAGCACCAGACTGGCAAATTTGAGATCTTTGACCAGTGACCTCCCAATTTCACCCCACAACATCACACGTGACTTCACGACACAACTCAGGCTGGTGCAAATGCGTGGAAACATCATGACGCGCAGAAAATTTGTTCTTGAAGGGGTTGCCAGTTTTCTCAAGCAAATCTAAAGAAAAGCAACCGCTTTGTTGAGAGGCGGGACTCCCTTTCGGACGAATGAAAATATTTTTTGTTTGTTCCTCAATGCAGATCCCCTGACCTTCAGACTTGTCCCTGTGGACGAACACTAATTGTTCTCTCAGCAACCGAAGATGCTCCTGATGGCAGCTGCTCCTCTTATCTCGGGGTTACGAGATGCCCTGGATGCGAGTGACTGTCGCCAGAACAACTGTTCGTTCCATTCTTCTTCACTGTCGGTCTCAACGCAAATCAAATTTGTCCGACATGCTATGTGGCTGGTGTGCCTTGACAACACTTCTTCAAAACTGTTGCTGAATTTGAAATTCGATAGGTATTTTGTGTCATTTAAGTTATTGGAGAGTGTGGGGTTCTTCTTTTCACTTTGAGACTCGGAGATTCAGACACATGCTTATGTTCAGACACTTCGCATCCAAGTTTTCCTTTGGACAACACGTTTGAAGGATCTGGGCCTGTTTTGACCAACTCGGTGCTGCTGTGTGTGAAGGTCTTTCTATCTTGGATAATCCACTCAATTTGCCTCCTGCAAAACAAGCGCAATCGATGGCGTCCGGTGCCGGCGTTCCACCTCTATCGCTCTCCAGCCTCAGCACTCGCGGTTATGATACGTAATTCATCAACCGAACTCGTAAAACAGATTTACTCGTCGACAGCTTGTGTTTCTACGACGGGAGATAGATGTGTGCAGACTCTGGTCGAACAATCAATTCCCAGAACACCGAGGGGCACATACGATTCTTGGCTTCAATGAATAAAGCCCCACCTTCAGTGGAGCAGAAAGGGTCTGAATGTCGCGCAAATAAAACGGACACAACGTACTGAGCCTGAGTACCGAGGTGAAGCAAATACGTCCGCTCCTTCTCCGACGTCCCCTACTTGCCAAATCGGTGACACAGATACCATTTGGTCACTTGTCATTGGCTGCTACAGTAAATTTGGAAACCTAGTTTGGTTTTTGTGCCACCCGTTTGACAATGGGGCACCGCACGTGTGAAATTTGAGGCGCGCTAAACCTCACCAGTGAGTCAGTCTCAAGACAAGAGTTTGACATGTGGTGAGGCCACCTTAACAGCTTGTAAAACTGTGGTGATACCACACCCTCCTGAGCCCTTCAACCTCACGTCAAATTTTGCACAGCTTTTCGTGCATGAAGCAGTGAAAAGCCACAAGGGTCATAGAACCTCTTGAATTTGGTGAGACACTGCAGTTATTGCCAGCACTCTCTCCCTGCAAGAAGATATTGTGTGACTTTGCCTTTGGGGACTCTGGACCAGTCTGTACAGCTCCAGCAACCATGTCTGAGGGGGACAAGAAAGTTTTTTTCTCAGGTTGTCGTTGATTCGTCTTCCCGAAGTGTTTTTGAATGCATCGCGTCGTGGAAATCAGAGATTGGGTTGAGGGAACCAGGTGATTGGATTTAGTCGGGGGACTTTCTGGTTTTAACTTTAAAAACAAGGCTACTGAGGGACAAAACCACGGGTTTAGGGAACCCGGCCCATTGGGTCTGTCCCTGAAGACACTCAATTTGCCACCCTGGTCCACTGTGGAGACTACCGTCAATTGAGATGGAATGTCTGATTGAGTCGACGCCGGACACTTGCACGTCAAAAATCCGCCCGTCGGAAATTGCGCTCAACGTGTCAATGACAACCGATGGAGCAGTGTGAGGAAGTGAGACAACAGCCCTGCAGGTCCAACAGTGGTTCGGACTGTGACAAGGAGGTTAGACCACGAACGAAACGAACCCTCAGAAAATTGAAACGAAACTAACACCCACATTTAACGTTCGAGTGAACATATTTTTCCCACATGTAAGCTTCGTCTGACGAGTTTCTTCTGGATTGTGCCAACAATGACAAGAGCGCAAGAACCAGGGTCACTGCTGTTGGCTTTTTTGCGTTCGTCCTTTCATCCCGTCTGGAAATCAATGAAGGTTCATTAGCAAAAATAGAACGAGACATCCAAAGACAGAAAACCACAGGAAATAGAAACATTCCGCGTAAAAAGCAGCACTGACAACTGTGAACAGCAGGGCAAGAGATCAGAGATACTCGGAAAAGTCTTGCTGCCCATTTGTCCTGTACGAAGAGGAACAGCGAGAGCGAAGGAACCCTGGAACGACGCACACAAAAATGCCCGGCCATGTTGTGCGCTCAGGCTCCGGCGTTTTCGTTTTTGTTTGTAATTTCAAGGACAGGGTCGGCCTCCAAATGGTGGTCGGCTTCCTCGACCAATTCGTGCACGACAGAAGAGACACTGGTCGAGTCCACCAAGCCATGACTGGGTCCGTTTGGTGTCTGCAATGTTTGATTTGCACACGAATGGAAGAATGGATTGGTGTTGACACTGAGGAAAGGGAGACGTTCTCGTCCAGGGTCAGTGTCTCTCTGACTTTCGCCAAAACAACAGTTTCAAACCCGGCCTTCCTCAAAGCAGGCACAAGCATATTTTCTCAGACACTTTTTCGTGTCTTCTCCTTCTTTCCCTGCTTTTGTCTTTCATTATTTTCCAGAAAAAACTTTTCATTATATTTCGCTTGTGGTTTGTAAGCTTCACTTGTCCAGTGTTGGAACTCATTTTGTGCTGTTTTCGCGAAGACAATGGGACGCATTCTGACACTGCTTGTGATCGCAGGGGCAGAGTACATGGAGAGGAGTTCATCCTCACGCGCCATGGAGAGCCGTGTGGCACGGCGCTCGTGCTGCGAGCCTTTGTTCCAAGGTTTCGCGAAGGCAAACCAAGCCAGGCAAATATCAAGGGAACCACAGGACCTCATTCGGTTGTTTGTTTGGGGAGGAAAGTGTCTTCTATTTTCTCTCCTTTTAACTTCCTTTGACACTGAAATGTTACGGAGCTCAATTTGCTCTTGTGATATGAAGTCTGGAAGAGGAGAAACTAACTTCCCGCCCACAGCAATTCATCATTTACTTCTCAGGCTGAAACAAATGTTGGCGTGAATTATGTAAGCTGGCCTTCGTGGAAAGAAAACAACCTCGATCTGCGCGCGCGGTCGAATGAAAACAAGCGCAGCTTCACATCCCAAAGGCGAACGAAGAACACAAACTCATGGGAGAAAAATTCACTGCAGTGTGATCTACGAGACACTTGTTCACCCAGATTTTCACCTGCGGTTTTGCATCAGAGCCGCATAATTCGCAGCAACATGAAGATGTCGGGCATGTCTGGTTCCCAACCTCGTGCCATGTTCTTCGCTGGATCCTGAAACCTCGGAAGGTCCTCCCTGTGACAAAACGACCCATCCACCTTTTCACCCAGAACTTATGGAGCAGGTACTGCTTTTGGATGTGGACGATGAACGCGTTCGTGAGAGAACTTTGTCTTTCCTTCGTGTGAACATTTCTGCGCCGCACAAAATAATACAAGTCAAGGCTGGTGATAAACCCCAGATTCTGCGCATCGCGCCGTCATAACGTCTTGATATCCGGAATGGTCATTAGTGTCATCCCGCGCTCCGCAAAGTTGCCTCGTCAGCAACACTACATCACTTTCAACTGGGCAGCTTCGTACGCGTTTGCCTCGGGCTGTCACACTGTGCTCTTTTCACTGAAGTGCCTCCGGACAACAAACGTTTGTGAAAGAATTTGAACACACAATGACGGGTAAATTCCGAAATCTTCACGTCAGCACCAACTCTTTGCTCGCAGACTTGCAATATTCGGCCTGTTTGATTTTCCAGCCCTCTTCCCCCAGCTTCAGAACGAGAAATCACGGCAGTGGAACCGAGTGTTTGTGTGTGTGTGTGTGTGTGTGTGTGTGTGTGTGTGTGTGTGTGCGTGTGTGTGTGTGTGTGTGTGTGTGTGTGTGTGGTCATCGAGTCGTTTTGTTCAGCTGCTTGAACGGCGCTCGGAGAAAAAGGATTAAGTCCGAAAACAACATTTGCACTGAATCGCCGCAGCAATGGAGCATCAAAGGAACCCGTCCTCTCCGAGGCGGCGGTGAATGATAATCGAGCACAATTATGGCTGTAACGCCGTTGTGTCGTGTCCGGTTTGCATCCCATTCACTGCTGAATCTGGCGGCCGCTTCATTTCCTCAAACAGGATACTGTGCAAACTGGACATAATTTGCCCCGTGCGCTCCCTGCACAAGGCAACTAGGGTGGTGGACCTGGGTCTGACCAGTCACGACCTCGACTGGTTTCAAGGTCTGGAGCGCGGGCGTGGCCGACCCTTTGCGTCCCTTGTCACACTGAGAAGTGTGCAAACGCAACAAACACTGAGCCTGTCCACCGTACAAATTACCCATTTTCTCTGGGGTCGTGAACTTGGTTTAGAGCCCACTGGGCAAGTCCGAGTGGACCCAATAATGTATTTTATGGACACTTTGTGGAACGTCTCTCGCACAGTGCAGACACTCTGTACCCCAGAGTGTGCGTTGTATTCACCGCATGATCAGTGTGTCTCTCCCTGTTTATTACTCTCCGCTTATTGGGTGCCGCCTGTGAAAACTAAGTGTGCAGGAAACGGCTAAATACTCACCAGAGACAACAAGCCACGCATTTCATCAGATTGTTGTCGCGGTGTCTGAAAACGTGCTGCCGCGAGATTTGTTGAGGCGATACGCGGAATGGCAATGCTTCAAATTGCTTTCGAAATGAGGAAGGGTCCGTTGCCAACATGGGAACGTGCTGTTCCGTCACATTTCTTTCGCTTTTGATTGCATGGACAGCGACATCTTAAATTCACATGGAACAACTTTCACAGGACCAGCAGTATTGGACAATGTGGCTCACTAACACTCACGAAAAGACAAGTCGGCTTCAAACATGTGTGGTCGCAGGAGGTTCACTGGTTCAGCCGTTCTCGAGCAGCAAGGTGCTGAACGGCTATCCCGACTGTGGACCGTTCTGGAACCACTGCTTGCACGAAGAGAGGGTTTCCAAACCTGACGATTTGCGGGGGCCAGAACTGATGTTCTGACTCGTCACCTCGGCCACTACAGCGAGATCAACCTTTGGTCCCTGGTCCATTTGGGTAAACTTTGGGCCACAGCTGAATATTTGCCAACTTCTGTGTAAATCTATGGGAGAGGTTCTTACTGTTTTCCACAAAGTGAGATGAGCGTCGCTCTGCTGCAGATATTTGGGAACTTCTCGTCCCAAGTGACGCCCCGCAGCCACGGAGGTGCGATCCTTTCTCCCAACGCTGCAACTCACGCAACGAGAAGCAGTGCTCAAGGCACCTGCAGTGCGAAGTCCCTTGCAGCGTTGCAGTGGCGTTAATGTCATCAATTCTTCCTTGTTTATCAATTCTTCCTGGTCCTCCTTGTCCTCCATCAGCCATGCTGTCTTCTGCAGGGGAGGGGTCTGGCCAGGTGGGGGGGGGGGTCTGGCCAGGGGGGGGGGTCTGGCCGGAGGGGGTCTGGCTGGGGGGGGGGGAGCAGGGGACATTTTGGTCCAGCTGCCATATACTGCATTACCACATGGTGCTTCGCCCTAAAGGGACTTCGCACAATTAAACTGTCGTCTGTCGGAGCGACGGCGATCAGGTCAGAGAAGTAATTGTCTGTGGTCGCTGGTTCAAGTGCATGAGGAAATGTCCGAGCAGAAGTCATGCTGACGTCTTCAGAAAACCTGAGGTGCTGCAAATTTTCTGGTTTCTTTTGGCATGAGTTGTTGACCAGTGAATACGCGCATTGGAACATGAATTTGACGGATTTTGTGAGATTGGGGTGGAAGGTGCCCTGAAAAGTGGGCCGTGTCTGCTTCTGCACATTGGTTGGCCCCTGGATATTGCTTTTTGTAGCAATTCCTGGGCAGCGAAATGTCTTGTGTGTGCCCCAACATCGGAAGTCAATTCAAAACTGGGCTGATGGACCGGAAGAGGAAGCGAATGCGCGACATCGTTGTGCCAACAGTGCGCATGCTTGCAGAGCTCGTTCGAATTTCCGGACGGACAGCAGCAACGAATGAAATCGTGGCTGAGATGGAGTGGAGTTGAATTTCTTCAAACATGGCTGGATCTGCTTGTGAACGAACTGTGTGTTGCGGAATACAGCGCGGGCACGATGGGATCCAACCAAGATTGCCGCAGCTTTTGAGACAGTTCACTGTTGGCGTTACTTTTGAACACTTTCCTTTCTGTAGGTCAAAGGTTCATGGCTCTGAAAGTTTCTGTGCGTTTTGTCTGTTCTTGGCTGCTCAGGGGAAACTTTCCTGCAGACATTGACAAATCCGAACAAAACTGATTGATTGAAACAAGGAACAAAACAACTGTGAAACCAAGGTTCTGAACAAGTGGATATCCGGTTCTCTCAACTATTGTCAGCTCAGAGGTGCATGTTGCTTTCTTACTCAATCTTGTGTAGACATCAACCCCTCCCAACCCATCCTGAAAGACAGCACACACAAAACACAAAAGATCTCCGTGTTCTCTCAGTCTCCATCCGTGGACTTCTGCCCCCCCCCCCCTTCTGGACCCACACACGTGGCACAACGCATTTCCTGCAGAAATCGATCCCGTGATGCTTTGATCAACGTCAGTCATTTCATCGTCTTGTCAACAAAAAGTCGTCCGCAGCAGTATCACTTCTAAACATTTCGTACAAGTAATGCTCTTAATGCTGTGGTTCCTGTGGCCCAGTTGTCAAGGAAACCGGCCCTAACGACCTCTCGGCCGGATGTTGTGGTGGTCAGCGATACGCAACATGCGGTTTCCTTTTGCGTTCGACACCGCTGTACGTAGGTTCACATTTTGAGAGGAAGATATTCGACACAAAGACAAAAATCCACAGAAGGACACGCCAACAGACCGCAAAGTAGGCTTTTGATGATGGGTGATCTATTCTCCAGTACAAGTACAAGCTTCTCTCAAAACGTCTCCGCCGGTGTAAGTTTGGAAAAACAAATTTGTTGTCTTGACAAGACAAAAAATGGCAACGCTGAGCAAACAAGAAAAACGGGTTGTACGAATTTCTCCACGGCTCCAATTGCCTCTTGCCTTTTGTGGAAATCATCTCGTCTGACACCTTCCCACCCCCGTCCACAGCAACAATGCAAACACTTCGCAATGAGGAGATCTCAGGCCCTGCTCAATGCAACGCCCAAATTCCCAGGAGGAGGCGATGCCATCTTGGATGAATTGCATCTATTTCCACGTGTGCATCTCAATGCGAAGTCCTCGCAATTGCACAGGGTGAGAACGAACAGTCGTAAATGGTGAACCTTTTGAGATCGACTGACCCGCAGAACATGCGTTGAACTTTTTCCGACAAAGTGTTCCGACTCCTTCGAATCAGTGGGGCTTCAGTGGTGGAGTGGACATCATTTGGCCTTTCTCACAAACCATAAAATACACTCTGTTTTACTGGATCAATTTGAAACAAACACGACCTGAAAAAATGTTCGAATTGTCTGAAAATTCAGAGACCGTTGAATTTAGCGGTGACGATTGCAGCATGCGCCTTGACATCTGTACGCCAACTGGATTTCTTCAAGAAATTCTGTTTCTGAACTCTCTGAAAAATGGTGCACACATGCCTCATGTCTCCCTTTTTTGAGTTCACACGGTGCAAGGAACAACACCGCGCAAACGAATGTAGCCATTGGAGGTAACACCTGCGGGCAACACTCCGGCTCGTGGTCGTTTTTGTTTCCTGAATTCTTGTTCACATAACTTCTCCATTAGCAGATAATGCACTCTTACGTAAATCAGTGAAGACCAACTCCCACACACGCTAATTCTGAACCGTTTTGTCAAAGCACGTTTTGTCCCTGCAACCCAGACAGGCAGAATAGAAACACCTGCATATCAGATCTGCGCACATGAGGAAAATTGACATGGAAGTCTGTGCTTGGCGAAAGCGTAAATTTGTGCAAGTGAACCACGCGTGCGTACACAAACTTGTGTTGTTGGGTGAATTCAAGAACACCAAAATTCTTGTACCGTGCACAGAGACTTTAATTTTGAGCCCAGCATGACACTGATTTTCCTGGGCGTGAGGCCCCGGGCGAGACGGAGAACATACCGGCGATGCTTCCGGCGATGGTCAGTGCGCGCGTCAGTCTCGGGTCTGGGCAGCGAGGAGACACTCGGTGACTCATCTCAGTCTCTCCGTCGTCCGTCTGAGTCCTTCTCCGGAGGGAACAAGATTCAGAAGACTGTTACACGCCTGTTCAGTGGTGACCGTTTCATCTCTCATGACGTTCAGGTACTCTGGTAAACTCCTTGAGCATGGCAATCGCCCAAGCCGACCGCAGTTCACGTTCATGGTTCTGCGTGGTCATCGTCACAGTTGGAGTGTGTCTTGTTGAAGTGCCTTTCACTCACCCACAATGACAGATCCTTTCCGTCTCATGGCACACATTCAACTTCGCAGTCTTGTTCAACAGCATTGTCCTGCCTCATGGTCTGTGTCCTCCATTGAAAATCTTCGGTGTTTGTCAGTTTCCAGACTCCAGTCCTCCCGTGCACGTTGTTTTCGTGATCTTACTGCACTGATTGTGAGCGTCGCCTGCATCCATCATCACCTGTCTGCTGGTGCCAGACTGAAAAGTTTATCAGATGCAAACACAAAGTGTACGGACCTGCTGGTTTAACGAGCGTGGCTTCGTTTTGTGGTGGAGTTAACAGAGGTTGAAGTTGTGAACTTGCAGGACGACAAACTTTGTACACCTGTACACCGTCCTCACAATCTTCTCACAACAATACCACTTGCGCAAAGAAGGAAATGCAAATGAAAGAACATTGAGCGTTTCTGGGCAACGGATGAACATTCATCCAAGATGGACAAGAACACGATCCACCGCGGGCAATTTTGTAGTGCGTGAGTTTCACGGCGAAATTTGGACTCTTTCTCTCTTCAAACAAACTGTTTCGTGACAAGGCTCCGAGCTCGTTAATTGGACGGAAATAAGCAGCAGAAAGTCTCCAAAGGTCCTGCAAAGCACCTGGGAGACAGGAAGCTTGCCGAGCGCACTGGACGTTCTTTAGCAGGTCGCAAGTTTCCTCATCGTGAAACGAAACTTTTCCAAATCTGTGTGCAGAACCAATTTTTGCTCTTTTGACAACTTTTCTGGACTCTTTGTTCCAAATGCAAGAACTTCCTGGCAGCGAAAAACTGGCTCAACATGTCTAAACTGCATCACCATGTTCGTGAAAGGATTCCGTACCAAACACGGATCGGTGCAACAATGGTGAAGCTTTGAAGTTAGATGCAGCTTTTTGACACCTCAGCTTTGTGCATGAGTGGGACGTGTGGGTGATACAGTGTCAACGTTTTCACAAATGGGAAGTGCTCTGTCCCTCTCTGCATGGACACACAAGACACATTGGTGTGCTGCAGTGAAAAACCCTGTTTGAAAAATACCGACTCTTCAGAATTTCTGACGGACAGGACAGCTTTTGTCAAGTCTCTGAGACATGCGCTAAGAGAGCGTCGTTTGCCCGTGGAAACAAACACACAGAGGTCATGCAAGAGACCTGATCTCCAAGGCATGCTGCGCAAAGGAGGGAAATCCAGCGTTAGAAATTCAGAAAATTCCAAATTCAGAAAAAATCCCCCCCTGAAGTTCCTGTCACATTGTTTCTTGATGGTCGGTTTTCTGCAGCGTGCCGAAACAGGCCACAGACCGAGTGTTTTGATCAACTCAGATCCATTTCGGTTTGCTGGAAAAAGATAAACATTTACAAAGTTTGTGTATTATTCTCTCGTCAAACCGGCAAATCCTTCGGTTCCTTTCTTCCCGACGCGCTGGTCTCTTTCTCGAAGACTAACTCCAAGCAGGTCAGAATGAGTTCCGGTGAATGGTCCAACTTCGCTCCAGCTGTAGAAACCACGCTAGATGTTGTGTATATCCATGTAAACCAGGTGCGTGTGTAAATTCCCATCAGGCTCGAGGTCCTGTCACTCGTGGGGAGTTGGTGAGAAAGCGCGGGGCGTGGAACCCAGCTCCGCCTCGCCTCCCTCGGGCCCTGAAGCTGCAGCTTCCGTCCTGTATTCAGGTCTCTCCGCCGGGTGATCGGGTGGACACAGCTCTGTAGCACCGAGGCAGCATTGCCCAGCTTCATGTGCAGTTCCGAGTTGCGTAAGCTCTGGCGAATTCAACGGCCAATAAGAGTGTGTTTCAGCGCAACCTCGAACTCTCGTGCGTCGACCATTTACCGCTACACAGCGGATTCTGAAATTGCCAAGCGCCAGGGGAGCAACTAATGAGCCCACAAGTCAAACTCCCTTGAGTTACGAAAAACCTTTTGCCCTCTGGGGCTGCCGCAAAAATTAACACAGCAAAGAATCTAAGTTTTCCGTTTCAAGCTCGGCAAAGGCAATCTTGTGGTGGTTAGCAATGGACAATGGAAGGCCTTTTTCTTTGAATAGCCTCAAACCTCATGAGATGATCTGGTTGTCTCGCAATTGTCTGCTATTTCTGCTGTGGTGACAACGTGCCAAAATGTCAGGGAAGCGTGCTTCAAGTGATAAACCAGGAAAGATGCCTCACGAAGATACCTCCCGGCAGTAGCTCGTCCGTCGAGAGATGATCATCCACACAGATGTCATGTGTCATGGGCCGCATTAAAGGATCATATCCCGTGCATTAGGCGGGGGACGGTCGCCTGCAGCACCGTGTTACACGTGCCATTAGAAAGTGGCTGCTTGGTGACGTTCAGGACTTAGTCACCTCAACAAGGAGACGAACGATACCCGTAGGGCGGACACAGGGCGTGCTCAGTAAGGTCGAGAAAAGAGTTGTATGATTGAACAGGAACCATTTTTGCAGTGTGTGAACTCACTTCTACGACAATGAGGTCATGTACGAGAGGCCTCATGATCGCAGCGTGGTAGA
>JAAUXT010151711.1_pt1 | contig 24677 bp, 32 predicted proteins | sample 7278171 | NCBI WGS metagenome assembly JAAUXT01 (sample SAMN14350112, study PRJNA611818) | marine sediment metagenome | isolation source: surface marine sediment (1.8m) | place: French Polynesia: Moorea | collected 2018-08
CCCCCCAATCAGCATCGCATGTCCCCGCTCTAAGTATCATGTTTCTCCACCCTGGGTACCACGCGTCTTCCTCCCGCCCTGAGCGCCCCCCCCCGACTGAGCATCACGCCCCCCCCTTACTGAACGTCTTCCTCCCGCCCATCGCGTCGCCTCCCGCCCGCTGACTGTCACGTGTTCCCGCAGGAGGACCCGGAGCGCGCCCTCGAGAAGGACGAGCGCATCCTCGAGCTGCTGCACGCATGCGTCGCGCCCATCAGAACCATCGACATCGCCAAGGCCATCGGCGTCAAAACCACCAAAGAGGTGCGTGCTGCGCCAAAGTTGTTGCCGCAACGTGCGTGTGGCGTCAACGGTCACGGGCGACGTAGTTTGCTGCTGAAACAGCTGTGCGCAGTCTCAAGGAAATTTCGAACTGTCACAAAGAAAGGAAATTGGGTTTGTTGGTGTCAGGTTTTCATGCAGCTTCTGAGTTTCTTGGGTTGCTTTGGGTTGTGGCTGTTCTTGTTTTTCTCTGTGTGTGTGTGTGTGTGTGTGTGTGGTGTGTGCGTGTGCGTGTGCGTTGGTGTCTGTATATATATACGCAGTTTTGCGTTGACGTGACCTGTTGGATATGTTTGAAAAGGGGCTGCGTTCGTGGCCCAGTGTCGTTTGCTGACATCAGCTTGCACGCGTTTGCGCGTGACTCCGCACAGAAACTGGATACTCAGCACCGTACTTGATTGGAATGTGCTGCAAGAGTCCGGTGGGAATGAAAATGACACTTCAAACCACGCGATCTGGTGTTGCAGATCAACCCGATTCTGTACAGCCTGCAGAAGCAGAACATCGTGGTGCGGTGCATCGAGTCTCCCCCGTCGTGGGCGCTGCCGTCCCGGGTCCGCGCCGCCCCGCCGCCCCCGCCCCCGCCGCCCGCGCTCCCGGCCCCGCCGCTGCTGCTGCCGTCCCCCGTGGAGGGCGACACCGCCGCTGCCGCCGACACCGGCGACACGCATTCGGCGCTGGACGAGGCGACCGTCTCCGCCGAGCAGGTAGAGTGTCGCTCTTACTGTTTCTCTCTTTGAGCCTCGGTGGCTCTTTTTTGACCCGAACCTGTGGCTCAACTTCTTCGTGTGCGGTTCCCATTCGTGCGCAGACTGCAAAATTTATCCAGATGCGCAATGGTTTGTGGATGGACGGACATCGGAGCAAGATCTCTTCAGGAACAATACGTCACTGTGCACAACAACCTTGATCACCGAAGTATCATGTGAATCGTGCGTTTTGCACACGTCCGTTTTGAAAGGGCAGGGTGTATTTCACGTGCACGTTTCAATCGTTCTGATGTTCAACACCCAGTGTCAGTGAATCGTGAACATTCGGGTGCAAGCAACTTGCAGATGTGCTGGTGTTGTGGTTGATTCTTGAGAAGAAAACAGGTTGACTGACGAAAGAGAGCACTTCCGTCGCAGCTGTGGCGTGTGACCGAAATGAGTAAAAATTTGGTTGTCATGTGCACACGACACACCTCAAGTTGATTTGGAGGAACAACAACCAGGAACTAGAAGAGGCGTCCATCCTTCCCTGATGGCTGTTGTGGCGACAGGAAGCGACGATGCAGGAAAGTCATCTTGCTGGAGACTTGCGTTCATTTCACCATCTCTGTTTGTTTGTTCTGTATTGATCAAAATTCTGCAACATGTCGGATCCATACCTCGGTGCCTGGGGCGGGATCCATAATGGGACTTTCTTTAATCTCGTCGTCCGCTGTGACGTGCAGCCTCAAGGTCCCATCTCAGTCTGCTGCGCGGGGAGCGTCATGTAGACTGGCAGCAAACAGACCAGCAGCTCCAGTTGGGAGTTTAGAGTTGAATGGTGCAGCGTCCGAAGCTGGCGCAATGAACAGGCACCAGGCGCAGATCCAGGATCTGTCCAGGAGGCTCAACTCAAATTGACACGTCACGGCTAAATGTTTCAGTTATCAGGGGCGCTGTCCCACCAAACTTGGGTCCACCCCTGAGCAGGCAGATCGAAGTCGAGAAACGAGACGTGCATTGAATCAAGAACAGTCTGCCCCCAATCACTGCCCCGTGAACACCTGAGGCCAGCCATTCAGTTGTTCTCTCTGACCGGACCACATTTGCTGTCTGTATAATTTGGAGTCATCGACAGACATGCAGTGCAGGTGTTGGCTGGAAAAACATGCTCGAGACCAGTGGAAGGCTTCTTGTACTGAAACTCGCGTGCTGAATTCGACTCCTGAGCGGCTGAAGTGTTGAGCTCAGCGCGCGGAGACGCGGAGTGCCGCACCCGCCCCGCTGTGTGAGACGGATCCTCTGGGATCGATCCGCACTCACGGAGCCTTCTCGTCTTCCGAATCAAGCTTCTTACTTACCAAGGGCTGCAGGGGCGGCTCCAGGGTTCGGGCCAGGGGCGTCCGACCATTGTGAATCCTGCAGCTCAGCAAAGGCTGCAGGGTGGATGTTGGAATTGGCCAAGGGGTCCTGGCCTCTCGAGGGAGCAGTTTCAACTTTCAAGCATAGTTGGGGGTCCAGGTGCCCGACTCTGCCAATTTCCACGTAATAGTTGTGATCAAGGGAGAGAGGATCAGAGCTCCTGTCCCTCTGGGTACGCTTCTGTGATGCGAGTTCAGGCGTTGAATCTTCGGTCCCACACGCCACGCTGGTCGGAGTCCCCGCAGTGGAGGGAGAGAGAGCGCTTGTATCTCTACTCGGAAGGCTGACGAAGTCACGCACTTGTGCATGGAGCCTCCCTGTGGGACAGTCTTCCTCGACCCCACCGCGTCTCTTCACCCGTCTCAGCGCAGGGAACATCAGGATCAGAAAAGCGCTCGGAGTGACAGTAAAGGCAGTTTGCCAGCACCGTGCCCACTGTCTGAACTGCCGTTGAGCCTGCGCAGCCTGGTTCTTCAGACGGGGTTTTACGCACTTCACAAAAACTTCGTCTTGTCGGAAGTTCAGCCGCGCGGCGATCATTTGAGTCAATATTTGTCAACTTGTTGGTTTGCGTGCACAAAGGCCGGGTGGATTATCCTTTAGTACGTGCTTATTGGAACCAAAATACTGGAAGACGAATTTTGTCAAAAGGGGTGGGTCCAGGAGAAAATTCGGGGATGACCCTCTCCGGAGTCCAACTTCAACCCCGAAAAAGGCGATGTGGTGGCACGTTGATTTGTGGGGGCAGGTGGGCGAACCTCTGCCTCTTGTGGGTTCGCCTCTGACATACCAAAACCTTGAGCTCAAAGAAAAGTGCAATGACGATGAAATGTTGCTGTACATGCGATACTCATCTTGTGTCGCGTCTCGAGTATCGTACAGCGCGCTCGACCTCGCATAGTTTCTGGCTCAGTGACGAGGCCCTGATTTCTAACTTCAAAAGAGATGGCTTCGCTTTGATGTAGAGAATCTCTCCCCCGAGCAGCTTCTGCGCGTCGCGTTTGGGAACCAGGCAGATGGGGCTGACTGGCTCCCGCTGAAGAGACGCGCCGCGCGCAGCACTGCTGTCGCAAGACTCGTCAGTGTTAAACAAACATCCCCAGCCAAAATGCGATGAATTTTTCTTGAAGCGTCACGGAGTCTGCATTGAATAGATTTTCTGCTGAATGTAGGCAAACAAAACGCAGGGAGAGGAGCTGGGGAAGGCAATGCGTGTGGAGCGCTTGAGCGGTAAGTGGCTTCAAGCGTCGATCCACTGTTCAAGGGCACGGACTGGTTTTTGCAAGGATTTTTGCACGGTTCCCGTTTGAGTGTTTGTTGCCTCACAGCTGCACGGGTCTGGAGGATTACGTCCAACGGACATTGATTGGTTGAGTGGACGATGGGAAAGTTGTGTGCAGGACACAGAATGGGATCTGAACACGAAGCGAGGACGCTACAACTGCAGCGCTGCTTTATGGAAATGGGATTTTGCTGTTGGGAGACGTCGGTTTAGTTTTGCTGGTGACGGCTTTTTCTCAGGCCGAGCATTCATGGCAATTGGCAGTCTATGCAATCGTGACTCCTGAAGATTCGAGCGCAGGGGCTCGTCAGGTCAGACCCACTTCCACACGTCGAAGCTTGAACAAAAGTTTGGTTTATATTCTTTCAGACAAAGGAAGATTCGAGGGACAGCAGTGATTCGGATTCGTCACAACAACAGCAGCAGCAACAGCAGCAGCAACAGACGGAAGTTATGACTTCAATTGAGCAACAACACACAGAAGAAACTGCCTCAGGAGAAACTGTCGGGACAGAGACGAGTCAGGAGCGGAGTACCGCAGAGCAACCAGGGTTCCCGAGGGAAGGAGACTCCAGCACGAACAGAGAATCTGATGACACAGACGACAGCGTAACCAAGGAGACAGGTGACGTCACCAGGGAGACGGGCGACGCTGGGGGCTGCGACGCGACGCGTGAAACAGAGACGCCTGAGGTCGGGAACATGAGGGAAGGCGCTGACATGGAGCAGCCTATGGAGGCTCAAGAGGTACATTTGTTCTCGTGCTGTCACGCGAAAAGCAACTTTGCCATGCGATGTCTATTTAGTGAGGCTTTTATCGTTATTGATGTGTTGCTTCTCATTCAACATCCATCAAGGACTCCGAAGAGGCCACAATGCAAGAAACAGAAAACAACGCCACCGCTGCGTCCCAAGATGGCGGACCGGAAGCACGTGAACCGAAAGCACGTGATGACGCGCCGGACGGGCGCATGCGTGACGTCGAAAGCGAGGCTGAGTGTTGGGACGAGGGCGTGCCCAACCCGCAAAGCGCCCTCAAGCGACAACTGAGCGTCGACGAGCTGCTCAACACCGAGGAGAACTGGGACCAAGGTGAGTGCAGTCGGTTTGACAGGTACCAGCTGTGGGCTGCGGGATGTGTACTCCTTCTGCTGGAAACATGAATTCCTGGAAATTTTACGCACAGACCAAATGCTACCCTCTGGTAGTTGCTGGTGCTGGGGCACCAACGTGAAAACCACTTTGCCCGCCATTCATACTCGGACCATCAACGAAAGTGCCTTGCTGAAGTCCCCGAGCATCATTAGCACGTCTTCATTCTGCGTACACAACTCTGAACACGCATCCGGTGTGAACACCAGAGCAGCAGGTTGCAATGTTGTGTGCAGAACACCAGAAACACATGCGAGTTCCCCTGTAAGATTTTCTACGTGTTTCGTTGACGCCTCGCACTTGGTGTGAACAACGAGTGGACAGTCAACGAGGATTCTGGGTTGTGGGGCACTGAACGCATTTCGCCGCAGAACACGGCCTTTCTGCGTGTTTTGCGATGGACGCAGCACGGATTTTGAGGATTGCATCCGCAGGACATTGATTGGTTGAGTGGACGATGGGAAAGTTGTGTGCAAGACACATGAACGCTCCAAACACTGAGAATGAAAGCGACGTTATGGCAGCACTGCTTCGTTGCCACTTCAGGTCTATTCTGGAAATTTTCTGCGCTTCCTTTTGCAAAATTCACAGCAACTTCTCGACTCAGGTTGCCTGGAACTTTCCCGGGAAATCATTGACATGTCAGCTCTGCTTTTCATCTTTCTTTTGTGGTTCATTTTCTCAAAGTTGAACACACAAAAAGACACTGTCTTTGTGTTCGTGTTTTTGTCAACGGTATCAATGTTCCGATCCCCTGCGATGTGTCGAGCGTTTTGTGTTTCCAGGGGTGAAGCCGCCTCCTGCGAAGGAAGAGCCGACTGTGCAGAGTCCCGAAGAGGCGAAGATCGTCGAGCTCCTCAGCAAACGCCTCGGCAACAAGGCTTCCGCTATGGAGATCACGCGCTATCTGGGCTTCAAAACCAAGAAGGAGGCGAATCGTCTGCTGTATGACATGCTGAAGAGAGACTTGCTGTACAAGATCCAGGAGAGCCCGCCTGTGTGGCAACTGGTTGCGAGGACCAAGCATCAAGGGAGACACATGCAGTGCTCTAGTTACCATGGCAGCAACCACAAACCATTGGCGCCGGCGGAGATGCTGAAGCAGGAAGGGTTTATCAATGTAGCAGCGCCATTCCTGCCCCCTAGTGGAGGATACCGCTATCCAGGGCAGCAGTGGAAGAGACCGAGGCTGGAGCCTCCTGCGCAGATTCCTTCGCTATTGGACCTCCCCGCGCATGCGCATCAGATTCCCCCGAGACCGGAAGTGAGACCCAGCCAATCACAGCCGAGGAAGCCACAGTCAGTGAACAGTATTCTGAAGGCGTTGAACGAGCAGCGGAGAGGGGGCGGTGCTGCGCCCCCGGCCCCGCAGCCCCCTCCGGCCGGGGGGTTCCGGCCGCCCCCGTCCCCGATGGAGCTGCTGCGGGAGGCGGAGGCGCCGCCGCCCCCGGGGCAGCAGGAGATGCCGCCGCGGGAACTCGCCGCCGTGCGGGCCCCGCCGCCCCTGGTCCCGATCCCTCCCGCCGGGGCGTCGTGGCTCAACATCCCGACACAGCCATCGTGGGTCAGACCACTGCCGCCCAAATCAGGTACGCGGGATTTGAAACCTCTGAAAAATACCCGAAACGTGTGTGTGTGTGTGTGTGTGTGTGTGTGTGTGTGTGTGTGTCAGTGGCTTCTGACACAAATCAAACCCAATTGATTTGCATAGAAAGCTGCGGACACACGACTTTTCTGCAACTGACTGACTCGTACATTTTCTGAAAAGTTGTCCTTTTGATTGAATATCCATTTGCCCTGCTTGGTTCATCATCAGTGTCCCGTCAATCTGTGTGTTTGTGCAGGCGAAACGCCCGGGACCCAGGTGAAGCCTGCGGAGTCTGCGCAGAAGGAGCGAGTCCAGTCCGTCAGCAGCATCCTCAAACAGCTCAACTCCAATAGGTTCGTGCCTCCATTCACCCGTTCGGCTCTCTGTGTGTCAGGAACAGATCACGGGTGGAGGTGGCGAACACAGGATGCGCCACGTGGGTCTCGCTGGTGTGCCTATTGACCCAAGTTTTCAAGGATGGACCACACAACTCTTTTCTAATCATTTGTGTGAAGCAGCGTTGCACTCTCTGCAAACCACGACGCAACACCAGGCCCTGTATCTGACGTCACGCACACCAGGGAGATGTGACCTTGGTTGTGTGGCGCTGCCCGTACTGGTCTTCGTGGTAATTGGAGCCTCTATGTGTTTCAGGAAGGGCGCCTTCGCGCAGCAGCCCGGGTCGGCGCCGCCCTCAGCGGCCGCCGCCCCCGCCGCGGGGACCGGGGAGAAGTTCGTGCCGCCGCCGCCCCCGGCCGTCCTCCTCAACAAAGTCAGCCCGGCGCTGTCCGCCGGCGCCGCGCCAGGTCAGAGCTGACGTCCCAGCCGTCATGTGTCAATCATACACACACACACACACACACACACACACACACTTACACACCTCCCAATCCAAAGGACGCGTCACTGTCTGGTGTTGTGGATGGCGAAAATGTGTTTCCTGTGCAAGAATGCATTTCAACAGACCGCGAAAAGTTGCTGCACACCAGACATGTGAGGCATCAAACTTCACTGTGAACCATTTCTGACACACTGTTTCACCGCGGACCAGTGTCCCAGATAAATGTTTGAGGGCGCACTGTTTGAGTCTTGACAGCCGATGTTGTTTGTTTCAGTGGTGGGAGCGCTGGGCGGGATGGCGGCTCCGCCCCTGGGCGAGGGTCCGGGCCCCGGGGCGGCGGGTCGCGGGCGCGCCGCGCTCCTCGCCGGACTGCAGGCGAGCGCCGGGGCCCCCGCCATCGGAGCGCCGCCCGGCGCCGCGGCCGGGATCGGACTCACGTCGGCCGGGATGAAGAGCGTGGACGGGAATCTCCCCGGACTCCCAGGTACGGCGTGTGCGCATCGAGGGAAAACACGCTCAAATCATCAGAAATTCCTTTTTGTGGTCACCGCACAAAGTGCCAGACTGGCGCATTCTTCAGTGTTTTAAAAAGTAGATGTTCGGAACACTTCATGGACTCTTTGTCAATCTTCGTCTCATTCCAAAGTGCCACCTCGTTCTTTGATCTTGTGCTGGGAAACCGCCCACACATACGGACTTCAGACAGGCACTTCATTGTTCTCATTCCTCGTCCTCCAAGCAACAGGGTGAATTTTCCCACAGGCCAGCAGAGGGAGGTACAACCGTGTTCGTTTGTCTCAGGTCAATAGGGGGCGGCATTGTGAGGTTTGGTTTGCCCGCAGGTCAGCAGGGGGCGCTGGCGATGCTCAACAGCGACACGTTCGCCGCGCTCAACAAGAACCCGGTGTCGGCGCTCATGGAGTACGCGCAGTCGCGCAAACTGACGGCGACCATTGAGGTGGTCGGGTCGCACGGCCCGCCGCACAACCCCAGGTCAGTGAGCGCGCTGTGTGTGGACGTTATGACGCAAAACAACGGACTAATGGCTGATTGAAATTCGTGCTGTACGCGTACGTAAGAAGTGAAGTGCCCTCTGTTGTTGAGACTGTTTGATGCACAAGTCACGAAAATAGCTGCTGGGGGTCCTGTCAGCAGAAAGTCAGGCAGGATGCGCGTAAAATACCAGGAGAATCACTGAATCACAGAGTGAAATACAGGTGATCTGCCGTGCAAAACTGCCCTGTGTTGCTCGTTTTATGTGAGAATCGGACTTGTTTCAGGTACAACATCGCAGCCATCGTGGGATCGCGTCAGTTTCCGCACGTCGTTGCCAAGAACAAGAAGGACGGGAAGCGGGAGGCGGCCGACCTCGCGCTGCGCACTCTGGTGGCTGAGGGCGCGTACACGCTGACGCAGGCCACGTGTCCGGTACGCATGCGCGTGTGTCTATGCGTGTTTGTGTGTGTGTGTGTGTGCGTGTGTGTGTGCGTGTGTGTGTGTGCGTGAATGTGATTTCAAGTGCACGCAAGATCGACTGAAAAGAAATTTGCGCACATCTAGATTCATTTGCTCGGTGTTTGTGAAGATCACTCAAAACTTCCAGGAAGTACGTGTTGTCCTTGTGGTGCCTGCCTTATCTGATGAGAGCAACCCAATTCACGACAGATAAAACGCAGTTCAACCACATTGATGTGTCCTCATCTCCGCAGGGCGCGAAGCTGGCTGAGCTGGGCGTGAAAGCGACGTTCTTCGACAAGATCGCGGCCATGTCGCACCAGGCGTTCAACGCGCTGGCGGCCACCATTCCCGAGAGCATGTCGGGGCGCAAGGTGCTGGCGGCGCTCATCATGAAGACGACGCCGTCCGACGAGGGCGCTGTCATCAGCCTCGGCACAGGTGCGTGTGTGCGTGCGTGTGGGTGTAGGTGTGCGTGGCCAGGGAGGAATGGTGTCCGCGTCTGTGCTTGAGTGAAGATGTTCGAAGAAACGAGCGCTCGAGTGTGTGTGTGTGTGCGTGCGTGCGTCCGTGCAAGACCGAGCTATGTGAGTGTGAATGTCGAGTTGGTGCCCAGAGCGGCAACTGCTGATGGGTTCCAACCACGAGAAATGTGACGTTGTTGATCAAACGTGCGACAGTGAAACGTGCTCGTGTCTTTTGCGCAGGAAACCGGTGCATCACGGGGGACTACCTGAGCCTCGAGGGAACCACCGTCAACGACTCGCACGCTGAGATCATCGCGCGCAGAGGCCTCATCAGGTCAGACCCACATTATCGCTCACACGCACGTTTCGCATCAGTCAGATTCTCGTGCAGCTTCCAACCATCTCGCGCTCGATCCAGTCAGGCTCAGCAGAGTTGGCAGGTTGGTTCGAGCAGATGGTCAAGGGATTTTGCCCACAACCATCGTCCTGAAAGACAATACCTTTCTGCCGACAGACTTATTTTCAGCTGGGATCCTTTTTCCCCAAGTGTAAACTCGTTCGGCAGTGTTTGGCGTGAGTGGGTTCCTCACGCTGAACTCGCTTCGCATTGCAGGTTCCTGTACAAGAACTTGTTGGCGTTCGAGCCCGGCTGCGCCGACAGCCTCTTCGTGCCGTCGCTGGGCCCCGACCGGAAGCTGACCCTCAAGGAGCACACGACGTTCCACCTCTACATCTCGACGGCGCCCTGTGGGGACGGCGCGCTCTTCAGCGTCAGGTAACACAGGCTCAAGGGCGTGATTTCTTGTTGGGTGTGTTCGATTTGCGCGTCGGATTCACCTGGAGCGTGAACAGCCCGCAGTTCGCCGGGTGCTTGAATCTAATAGATCTACTTCTCTTGCTGCGAAGGTGAGGGAACGAGAAGTTCAACCTGTGTGGAACAAGTCATCCCTCTCACCTTTGGCGACTTCACACTTTCGCGCACACCGAACCACACGCACGCACGCACGCACACACACACACACACACACACACACACACACAGAGTGTTTTCACGCGTTTCTCTCACGACAGAGACGCGAACGCGGCGCCGGTCGAGGTGGATGAGGAGGACACTGAACACAAACCCAAGTTCACCAACAACCTGCAGGGTGTGCTCAGGACCAAGATGGAAGGAGGTGAGATCGCCAACTGCCTTGAGATTTTGCAGTGTTCTCGGGAGTGGACCGGCGCTTGTGCCTCTTCACGGCGCGTCCCCACTGCCGGCGCTGTGGAACCCGCCTTGTCACAATAGAGAGGTTTCTATGCAGCATGTCCCGGGTTTTCCGCCCGGTCTAATGCTCTGTCACCCAAGCAACACAATTTGCCACAAAATTCATGTGCCATTTCATGTGGGTCATCTCTCAGTTGTGTTGTTTTTTCACCTGCTTAGGATTGATCAATTTTCCTTGTTTTTAGTGATGTTACAGAAGTGGTTTACACACCATACTGGCAAATGAAATTGATGAAATTGTAATTCTAAAAAGCATGAGAATGCCACAGAAAATGCTCCATGGCAAGTTGTGTTTGCACGTAAAAATGGCAATTTTCAGACCAGGCGGGCAGGAGCTCCGACGTGCTGCATCGAAACCTCTCTATATCGTGATAACCACCGGGTCTACTTTGTGTTCCGCAGGCGAGGGGACGATCCCGATCGAGTCGCACTTCGTGACGCAGACGTGGGACGGGATCCTGCGCGGGGAGCGACTGCGCACCATGTCGTGCAGCGACAAGATCTGCCGCTGGAACATCGTCGGGATGCAGGGGGCGCTGCTCTCGCACTTCATACAGCCCGTCTACCTCTCCTCCCTCACTCTGGGTGAGTCGTGCGCCAACAGTCCATTGACTTTGTGCAAGAGATCATGTGAGGCGTCCAGTGTGGCGCCAGGTCGCACCGTTCTGCGATTCTGTATTTCACGCGGGTAAATGGAAACAGCAAGTGAAGATGTGTTTCCTTCGCAAATACGCTGTGCGATTGTGATTGGTGGCTTCGATCTATTCGCTGAGAAATTGACCTGTTCAACATGCTTCACTACACCGTCACGTGGAAAACGAGATGTTCGACTGCGAAACGTCTCCAACTCACACGCATGTCGCACTAGTTTTCGCACGCACGCACTCATTTCCTCCCCTGCCCGCAGGTTACCTGTACGACCACGGGCACCTGGCGCGCGCGACGTGCTGCCGCCTCGTGCACCGGGAGCCCGACGTGCGCGGGGACCTCCCGCCGCCGTTCCGCGTCAACCACCCGCGCCTCGGCCGCGTCACCGCCTACGACCCCCCGCGCGAGACCGAGAAGACCAAGGCCATGAGCGTCAACTGGTGCGCGGGGGACACCGCCGCCGAGGTCATCGACGGAACCAAGGGATACCTGGTGGACAGGTGCGGAACGTCGTCGTTTCTTTGGAACCTTGTTTGGGGGCGGGCCCCTGTGCACCCCCATGTCATTGTGACCCCCAAGTTTTGCGCAGAAGACGTCAACGTGGGAGCCCCTCCCACCTTCAAGGGAGCGGGTCTTTCGTACTCCTTGAATATCCAGATGGTAAATCAAACCGAACCGGCAGCCTCTGCCGCTTTCATGAACACCTGAGCATTTACTTTTAGTTCCTGGACCAGAACCGACATTAAAAGATTTGTTCTTCTCTTGCAGATCAGTGAAGGTGTCCCGCGTGGCGAAGGTCTGCATGTTCCAGCAGTTCAAGCAGCTCTGCGAGAAGCTGGGTCGCGCGGAGCTGGTGCAGGACAAGACGTACCTGGAGAGCAAGCGCGACGCGACCGAGTTCCAGCAAACCAAGGCCATCATGGTGCACAAGTTCAAGGAGGCCAAGTACGGGCCGTGGGTGACGAAGCCTGTCGAGGAAGAGATGTTCACGTGATGGGGTCACGTGGGAGTGGTGGGGTCACGTGAGGAGTGTCACGTGACGGTGCTGTTGTGTTATTGGATGAAACAAGAAGTCACATTTTATTTGAGGATACACTTCAACGAACTGTGATAAACTGTCGCAGACGCAGCAATAACTTTGTTTGTTCAAGGATAATTGAGAGATTTTTGGTTGGTGATGTTGTCTGTGTGAGGACGGTTGCTGGACAACCCGGATTTACGTGTGGAGAGTGATCGGGTGCAACAGGTTTGAGTGGTGACAGGAGACAGAAAGTCAGCATTGATTTCATGGAGTATTTGAACGTCAGTCAAACTTGGTCACACAGTTTGGAAACATTTGGATGTTTGCTGTGATGTGGCGACGGAACACGAATGGAGATTTCAATCTCGATGGTTTTTACGCAAATAGGGTGGAGAGAAAATTTTTATTCCTGGTGCCGAGTGACACAAGAAAACCGAGTGGTTCTTGAACTCGTTTGCTCAATACTTGTGACAAATAGTGTCCTGAAGCTATTCAAGAAGAATGGAATTGGAATCATTTTCTGTGTGTAAAAGTGTGTGAACAATTGTTCCACCGCAAGGAGTTGCTAGACGAATCAAACTAGAGAACAGGATAACTCGTGGCCAGACTGGAAACGCGTGTCGGAAGAGGGGCGTGTATGGGAGTTGGTCCAGGACGGCCGAACCCCAAGGAGGTTTGACTCCAACGAATGTTGCCGTTGATGAAACAAAACAACAGACGGGAATCATTGTGCCCCCCGTCACCGGCCCCCGGATACGCCCCCCCCCCGGAGAGATCGTGTTTCACTGCAACGCACACACCGCTTGTTTGACGTGCCAATGAAGTTTCACGCACAATCGACCAAAAGACGCTCTTGGTGCGTTCCTTGCTCGCTGTACGCTACACCACATGTTTCTTCTTCGCTCCTCGTCGTGTTATCCACAGACGAGAAAACGTAGTTTTGAGATTTTTTGCATTCCAGTTTGATTCGAGTGTCTGAAAAGAGAGTTGTGACCAAATAGAGCAATTCACGGATCAAACCAATTCTTGGTGCATTCCCTTCCCGCAATTTTTCACACGATTCCTTTTGTGGCGGCGTGCTTCTTGTTCCATGCAGCGAATTCTCTTTTCCTTTTTGCGCTCGCAGGTCAACTTCTGTCAAGATCCGTTGTCAGAGGAAAGAACGGCTTGAACTGTTTTGCCGCTTCAGCTGCGGAGTAACTCTTTCGTTGCTACGATGCGTTTCTTGTCGCGAAGAACGCTCGATATCGTGCTGTCGGGAAGATTGATTCGACAATGAGATTTGTTCGTTGTTGGTTGCGTTGCGTTTTGTTGACCGATTTCAGAACATCAAATCGTTTTTGAGTGCTTGAGTGACGTCGTAACGTTCTCTGCAGAGAGCAGCGACAGAGCTGTGGTCACAGCCAGAATCTGCTTTCCCATAGTCACACACTTCAAAAAAGCAAAAACAAACCGCCAAACGTGAAAACTGCTGTGTTCCTTGTTGTTTGCGTTGCGTTCATGTCGATTCTGAAGTGCATCTTGTGTCCAAACCTTGCTCACAAGATTCAGAGATTCAAGGGGGGTTGGTCTCCAAAACAGCCCCCGCCCCGCCCCCCAACACAGATCGTCCATCCCCCAGCCCACCCCCAAAAAAGACAGTTACAGGCAAAGTTGAATTCCCCCCCCTCCCCGAAATCTTGAAGGAGACGCAACAGAAACATTCGTCAAAGGAGATTCTGAAACCCAAAACAGCTTGGTGAAACATTTGAACAGTGAAGCAAAAATCGCGCGGTGTTACGCCTCGTCAGACGTCTGTCCCAGAGAGCGTGCTCCCTGCGACAAACAGGTTGTCGAACGGGTTGTCCGTGGCAACGGGTTTGGCGGCGGCGTCCTCGACGTCGCTGCGGTGGCGTCCGACGTCGGTGTCGGCGGCGCTGAGGTAGTCGTTGGCCTCCTGCACGACCTGCGCCAACTGGTGGTCGTGTTGACGCCGCTGCCGCACCCACGGGATCCTGCCAACCAGCAACAACACGTCGTCTGGGCCTGGTGCTTGTGCTCGTGAACACCATTGCTCAGATGATGTCGACTTCTCAGCTGAATCCACGTTATTCTACCCCGCGGAAAAGTGTGGCGGCATTTCTTATCCAGATTTGGCGTCAAACTTGTTTTCCTGTTTTGGACGCACGTACGTGTATGTGTATGTACAAACCTGAGCACAACGAGAACTAACGCCACGACCACGCCGACGATGAGCACGGCGACCATGACCTCCAGGGCGACGTCCGCAGGGTGGCGCCCCGGGTCGGCGGGCGGGGAGACTGCAGAGAGCAGGGAAAAAGACTCAGGGGCACGTTTTGGGGCCGGAACCAGAGGCAAGTGGCGGGCACGGCAGAGGTCTCACTCTGACGGACGGGCGGTGGACTGAGACACTGCAGAGAGAAGGGCGCCAAATTCCACCTGTGTAAGCGTTCATGCACGAATTTTTTTGCCCCTGTTGAGCACATATTAGTGAGGTTCTTTCTTTCATTTCGTTTCGGGAACCAAGGATATCAACACTCTGAGCGCATCGTGTCGTGCCCCCTGGAGAAACCGCACGAACCTTGTCTCTCATGGCTGCCGTTATTGCGTGTTGGAGGACGGTGTGTCGACTCCGGTTTTGTCTCGTGTTCGCTCTGGGTTTCTGCAGCAGCTGGAAAGGAACCGCAATAGTGATGTTTCCTCAGAGGATAACGACTGGATGCAAGCCGTATCTGTGGAACCCACAACCTCCTGAAGACGCACGGAAAGGTTCTGGCCCATGGACAGTGAGCAGGCCGCGCTTTTCACATGTACTTCACATGTACTCATCCAAATCAGCCGTCCAGAGAGGTTGAAGGGAAGATTCATTCTTCAAATCTGTTTCCGACGGGGGCAGCGGGATACTGGGCCCCCAAGCACCTCGGTGCCTTGGGCTGAGGGAATGCGTATCAAAATATCGCAACTACACGCATTGACAGGACGCACCTGAGTGTCCGCCAGTTGTCGTTTGCTCCGTCGTGGTCGTCCCTGTGAAGTGGACTTCTGCGGACCAACAACACCAGACAAAATTACAATGCTATGAACATGTCCACTTCATGTCACGGAGAAACCGGAGCAGAACGACAAAGGTCAAGTCCCTTTTTGAGTGACTTGAAGTGTTTCGATTTGCGTGAGACGTGAGACATGGGGAACGGATTGATCTGATCACGTCCGAGAGCAAAAACAACGGCCAAATTCTCCAGCCTGTTTCACACTGGATGCGTCGTGTTCACGTATTTAGAACTTCAACTCAATTGGCGCTGTGTTGACCAATCAACACAACGCCGATCCAACATGCCAGGGACGCAACGCGCGATGTTTGTCCCACTGTGGCACAGACCCGTGACCTTTTTGCACGCACCGAGCTGGGCCCTGCAGACGATGCCTGTGATGTTGGTGCAGGGTCGCGCCCTCCACTCGCCGGTGTCCGAGTCCACCTGCACGCACTCCCTGCTGCAGTGGGGACAACAGGGACTTTCAGCAGTGCCAATTTTCACGCTCGCAACTTTTCGCGTCCGCCACCGGAATCGCACGTCGTTTTCTGTTGACCCCCTGTCTTTTCACGTGGAACCTACAAATTCATGGTTCTGCAGGACGTGAAAATTCATGTCGCGAAAGAGAACTTTCTCTCCAGGGATGGTGCGAGTTTGTTGCACAGTTGAGCATTTTGTGTGGTGCATCCATGTCCTACCTTTCCTGAGGTTTGCTGGGCGTTGTTTGCACAAGTTGTTTTTGACGCATGTAGAAATCGTAGGCGCTGTCCTCAGACGCCAGGTTGGTGTAGGTCACCGGGAGGTGGTCCGTCCAGAACCACTTGCTGGTCGTTTTCTCTCCTGGGGTATCGCCAGGAGTGGGAACTGCAAGAAGATGCGCGCGCGCGCGCGCGCGTGTGTGTGTGTGCGTGTGTGTGATGTAATATGTGTCTGTGTCTTTGCCAGTGTGCGTGCACAAAGTTTGCCCTCACAGGAACGCAAAAGCACACTTGCAATGGCAGGTTTCTTGAAATTGCAATTGTGCACTTTAACGTATTCAAGCGGACCCAGGATTGAGGCAAGTGGGGTCAAATCTTTGAGTCCCAAAACTCGCACTTTTTGCGCCTGTGTGAAAAATCAGGGAGGCGAAACAATAATCTTTCTGGGAGGGAGCAGGCCCCGACCCTTGGACCCCCAGACTCACCTCTGAAGAGTCCGATCCAATAGTCCCTGTGGAAGGGGAGCACCGTGGCGCGGCGCATGTGGTGCTGGACGAAGATCTTCTCTTCCGGGGAGTGGATGGACGCCAGGCTCGCCCTCTCCCCGCCCTGTCTGCAGAACATAGGTGGCAAACAACCAACTTGAAACAAATGTGAGATGATGACTGCGCACAAATGCAATAAAGACTTGTGGGTGCAACCAACGGGTCAAAGTTGCAAATCTCTCGCCAAGCAGTTTTTCTCACCCAAAGAAACTCCTGTGCTTTTTCCACGGGGGTTGAAAGTAAATTTTATACAAGGATGAATCTACACAGAATGTGTGCAATCTAACTCTGGGTTGATGGGGTGCAAAACGTGCAAAATCTTCACTGAAACAAGGAGTTTGCTCACAAAGGCCTCTCGATTCTGAACCAGCCCCGAGAGCCTCCTTCATGAGACCCTGGTTTGTGATGGCCCTTGTTCCACTCTTGGAGCCATTTTCTGGAAGCCCTGATCGTTGACGACCCAGGATCCGTCCCTGACCCTCCTTTACTCACTGGATGCAGTGCTTGAGTCCGCTGTACCAGCTCGAGAAGTGGTTGGGCAGGAAGAGGAAGCAGGCCGAGCCCCATGGGACCCACGCGTCGCCCGGACACGCCCCGCGCTGCGCGTACACAGGCGTCGGCGCCGCCGCTGCAACACGCATGCGCACAGAAACGTGAGACATGAGTTGTGTTGACGCGGTTGGTACGAGAATGCAGGAGAAAAGAACAGCAGTAACATTTGGATTTCTTGAGTTCTTGTTTTCCGCCAGCGCACCTTTTTCAGAAATTCACTGAACAAACCAATTTTGTTCATTGATTGCTTCGTGCTTCGTTCAAGTTTCTCACCACATCATGTGACAAGAAAGCATGACTGGTGGAGTCCATCCTGCAGAAAATTGGACTTCACAAGTGTTCAAACTGACCAGTGTTGGCCAAACAGACCAAAAATTGGACATCAGTGGTGTCCACACTGACCGATGTCGGTCCTGCAGGCGACGTGGAGGCTCTGGGAGCAGTCGACGTCCTTCCAGCGGCCCGGGAAGCTCTCGGTATCCATGGCGACGCAGTGCTGCGCGTCGTCCAGCCCGTCCGGCTCCCCGGGAGCCCAGTGCGTAAAGTTCACCTCAGCGTACTCCATGTTCAAGATGGGACGGTCTGCAATTGGACGGTTGTTGCGTGACTTGCTTCATCGCTTACTTCTGCTTCGTTGGTATTTGTTATGTTGCTCTGGTCCACTCCAAATGCATCACAGGCCTCAGGAGCGAATCCAGCGGGTCCCTGACCCCTTTTTGTACCACGTATGGACAACGAAATTCCATTTCAACTCAAAATGCCCCTCCTGGGCATCAGGCATCCTGACTGGATGTGTCCAAGATGATTTGACGCCGCGCATGCGCCGCCCGCACCTCCGGCTCTGGACCGGAAGACGCCGAGCCAGGTTCCGCCGGCGTCGTCCGCTGCGTGCACCGCGTGGACCAGGTTCAGGAGCTCCATGTTCTCAGCGATGTTCAACGTGTATGCCAGCGTGGCTGTCTCGTGCAGCTCCGCGCAGTGCGCAGCCGCGTCTGGAGGGGCGAGAACGAGGCTGAGCGGGAACCTGTGTTATTGGATAAGCGAAGGAGTGGACCCGTGGCGTGATCCCTCAACGTCCCAACTTGAGTTTCTGTGATCGGAGACACCTGAGCTCTCCGGTAACACAACCCTTTCAGTTCAAGTTCGTAAAAATTGAAACTTGCTTTCCATCTCCAGATTCCAGGGATTCCGGAGCACAGGCGCTTGTGTCCGTCTCAACTCTTGTTGTACTCGATTCACACCACCCCACCTCACCTTTCCAGCTGCGTCTTCTCTGATCACTGACGAAGAAGCAGCTGGAGCCGAAGGGACTCCAGCCCCGCGGGCATACCCCGCCCTCCACCGGCGCGGGCGTCGCGATCCGCTCCCCTACAGGTGCCAAGAAGGAAAGTTCAAACCCAAAGATTCAGACGCGTCAGAGCAAATGACCAAAGCCACCAGAATCCCCCATTATCCAGTGAGATGTTGGCTCTCAGAAACGCGTGCCAAAACGTAGCCACGTATTCCCGCTGTGACACTCACTGAAGCTGTATTCGCAGACGAAGGGTTTCTCGTCGGCGCAGTTGGACGAGTTCCAGAGCCCGCGCTCCTGGAGCGAGGCGCACCACAGGCCGTCCCCCCGGCGCGCCTGCGGGCTCAGCCGCGACGTCCACTGGCGGAACGGTGCGAACCACCCGTACGACCACACGTACCCCGTCCGGTCCTGCCCGTGGTTCAGTGACATGCATTGTGTGTTTGCTTTAGCAAATGAACATTTGAGCACACGCTGGTCCTGAGTTTTTCACTGCAGTGAACAATGGCAAAATCACACATATTTGGAGCACAGGACAATGACAAGCCTTGTGTCAAGTTGAAGGCAAAGCTCCGAGGAGACCGAGGCACAAGAATGGTGACCTGAATCCCAGATCGCCGCCTGCACATGAAGACCCAGTTGATACTTGGACTCACCATGGGTGAATAGAGACCGATGTAGACGTCCGCCCGGGCCTGCACAGCCATGAGTTGAACCTGCGCGTTGTGCAGATCGGAGTGGATGGAGACGAGGTCCCCTCCGTCCGCCCTGCAGATGTTCTGGGCGCGCTCCCAGGGGCCTTTCGTCGTCACCTGCTCACGTGACAAGACCATGAGGGTCAAGGTCGGGGTGGCGCGGGCTCAAACCGCACCCTTCCTCGTTGGGGGGCATCCTGGTGCTACCAGTGCGGTCAACACCAAAGTGAAGACGATAGGGCTCAAAGGACAAACGCGCAACATCTCACTGGAATGCCGAACATCACACGCCGATGCCCTTGGAAAATATACCACTCGGAAATCACACAGAAAAGGACCACCTGACGGAGTTGAAACTCACGAGCTTGAGGCACCTGTCCCAGAAGGGCTCGTATCCCATGGGGCACGTCAAGCCAACCTTCATCAGCTCGTCCTGGTAATCTTCCGTGACAAGGTTCTGTGGGTCTGAAATATCAAGGGAGCAGACGCAAGAGAGTGCACGCTGTCCCAAATACTGAAAACTACGCACAGATTTGCTCTCACCCAAGAAAAAACACACCCCTGTTCCCCCCCCCACACACACACACACACCAATTTGTAGTTGTGAATTTTTTGAATTGTTGCGTGTTCTCATTTTTCTCAGTTGAAGATTGGGCCCTCTGCGGACCAGGCCCCATGACCCCGACCAGCTCCGCTCCTGACCTTTGTAGGTGTGGCAGACGTAGCCCCTGCGCTCGGTGCACGGAGCGAAGTGCACGGTTCCGTGAGCGGCGCCGTTCGCCGACATGCGTGCGCACCCGAACGTGCGTAACGAGGACAGGAACATCTTTTCAAAGAAGGACAATTGATTGATCTGAACTCAGAAAAAATGAACACGGTGCTGACGAACATGCAGAGAAAGGCGACAAAAAACCAGAACAAGAACACAGAAACTGGTTTGAAGGCCTTTGCGGTCGAGGAACAAATGAAATTTTGAGGGCTCTGGGGGGTTTACCCAGGCCCTGAGTCCCCTGAATTTCCATTGGACTCACATAACGGACTTTGTCCAGCAGCCAGTGTGTCGCGCCTGAGCTGAACGGAGAGTTGTCGACCCACGTGGGGTACACGCTCGGCCTGCTTTCAGTCGGCGTGGCCCACTTGAGTCCGATCCACACTCCGGTGGTTCTCCGGTGGAGGCGAGACACAACGTGGACTGCAAAGAAACAAAGAGGAAATTCATTTGATCTCAACAACAAAAAGCAGCAACAACGAAAGGAATGGCAACAGCAGCAGCAGCAACAACAGCAACAGCAACAACAACAGGGGGCAAACAGCAATGTGACCACCAGTAACAACAGCAACACCAGCAGCAGCCCCAGCAACAGTCACAAGAAAGCAACCAGTGACGGCAACGACAGCAGAGTACAGTAGCAGCAACACCAACCGCAACAACAGCAGTAATAGCAACAACAAGAGCAGCACCACTCACGCCTCTCTTCCTGCGACGCGAAACTGGCGATGTCGGGCTCGAGGCCCGGGCCCTGGCGACACGCGACGACGGCGTCGAGGAACGTGAGGCCCGCCGCCCCCGCCGCCCCCGCGCCGCCCTCCGCGAACACGATGCGAAAACATTTGTTCCCCGCTGCGGGGAAAAGACAAACGACCCCTCAGGCCAGAGGCCGCAGCATCAAAAGGGAGGTTCCGCAAAAGGCTTCGTAGAAGTGAGCGTGGTTTCAAAATGTTGTTTCTCACTCACAGTTCTTCACAAAGTCATAAGTTTGACTCAGACGTGACAAAACACCATTTTCACGTCACAGAACAGGGTAGGCGTGGGGATTTCTACGCTTATGTCCATGTCTACGCTGTTTGATGCGGGACCTCCCTCAGAGGCCAGCTCCTTTTTTCGCGAAACTTGTGCAAAGACAAATTCAGACAAGCAGGAACAAAACTCGTTTCCCAGGACGAGAGACTGAACTTCAACACCTTGCTGCTCGTACTTATTTTCTTAATTGTTGAATCATGCCAGCTGACCACACAAGTTCATCAACAAGGCCAGATACGCCATTGTGAACGAGATGGTCTCGCCTCGTTTTGGTCAAAGGGGAACTGGCCCTTGTCGCCCAAGATCCGCCCCCTGCACGGTCCGGTGGGAGACTCACTTGAAGGGAAGTACCCCTCGGGGCAGAACCCGGCGGAGGTTGCGGAGACCGGGAACCAGTGCGGACGCGGCACCCCCCGAGGCTGCGTCCTCCCCACCGGCCTCTGGCACCAGGGCAGCGCGCTTCTCTCCCCGCAGTTACGCCGCACGATTCGCGATGTTCCCGGCAGAACCGCCACGCTTCCTGCGAACAAATATGAGGCGCAGGCAATCATCTCTGCCTCTGGTGGATTCAGGACTGGGGTTGGGCGCCGACCCATTGCTGAACGAAGGCCCCTGACTTGCTAAAAGAATGTCCCACACCCTAACTCCAAACTTGGGCCTCCGACAGTCGGACCTGGCTGATACGCCAATGCTGGACCCGCTAGAGGGTTCAGCCAGAGTTCCACACATCAGTGTGCAAGATAAAACGCTTGTGGTGATTTGCTTCTGGTGTTTGGGCTTTGCACATGTGGTTTGAAGACAGATGCTCACCTGCAACAAAACACTTCCCGTACGTGCTGATGTCCAGATTGTCCAGGTCGTACTCGTCCAGAATTCTCTCGTCTACAGCTGTGCCGTCTGTCCACCTGCAAGGAAATTGCGCTGGCGACATCGACTTCTGTTGTCTATCTGTGAGATCACAGGGGATATCCAAGATTTGTTCAATGGATGAAGCTCAACATCGAAAAATTCTTTGTGTCTGTCCAAGACAGACAGACAGACAGACAGACAGACAGACAGACAGACAGACAGACAGATTCTCACGTGGCGTTGCCGTCTCCCCCTGCGTCCATTAGCCCCACCCAGCCGGTTGCGTTTTGCTGTGTGGGACAAGAACATTCATGTTGACGTTCTGACGTTCAAGATGACGCAAGAGAGATCAAGCACGATGCCACGTGGTTTTCAGACGCAGACAAAGAGAAGATAGGCTTTGCATGCTTTCCTGTGGTCGATGGGTCAGGGACCCTGGACCCTGGACCCTCACACACACACACACACACACACACACACACACACACACTCACTCACTCACTCACTCACTCACTCACTCACTCACTCACTCACTCACTCACTTGCCTGGGTGAACCCCCTGGCGCTGAGGAACCGCTGCAACTCGTCCAGCGTCGGGAACTGGGCCACGTCCGCACCCAGCTTCGCACACGCAGTGCGACCGTCGTACCAGGTCATACTTCTCGCCCACAGGCCACGAACAGTCCGCGTCGTGCTGTGAAGGGCAAAGGCGTTTTCTTGGAAGTCTTCATCAGGCTAAAGCCAAGGGTGGAGACAAACATTGAACAGACAGAGTTCACCTGGGGCAGTTTTGGGGGGAATGGTGTTTTTTTCTCTCAGAGGTGCCTCCCTTGCTTGGAACTCAAGCTGCCACTTGAGGAAGGATGATATAAGTTGGTGGTGGCTTTCTCTATCTAATTCGTTGAAATGCGTGGAGCGTCCTGGGGATCGAAGGGGTCAACCCTCTGTATGCGACGTTCTGGTTTCAACTTGCAGTGAAGGAGTGCATCCAATATCTGCTCAGGGAGTGACCCTTTCGGAGGCTGACTTCACATGTGCAGAATTTTTCTGAAAGTGCACACGTGTGCCACGCGAAATTATTGTGGGAGGGGGGGGGCTGTGTGCTCTGTGTGTGTTTGGGAGCGGGCAAATATATTAATATGTTCATGTCGTTGGGACGTCCTGGGTCCCAAGCATCACTTTGATCCCTCATTGAATCAAAGCGAGAGAAGACAACAGATTTACGCACGGTTTTCGATACAGAAGCATGTATTCTTGGTTTCCCAGTTGAAACCAGTTGTCTTGTGAGCAATCTGCAACAGCAAACGAAAAACAACAAACTTCAATTCATCATTGTTTCTGATCCCAATGCACCTCTTCAAGTCTCGAAATCTTTCTGCACACGCGTGCAAACACACACACACACATACACACACACACCACACACACCACACACACACACATACACACACACACACCACACACACCACACACACACACACACACACACACACACACACAAAGAGGTAGATCTGAAGGAACTTACCTGTCGACTTTCCACAAATGGTCAAGAAGATCAATAAAAGAGCCTTCATCGTACCGAATTGTTCTCTGCACATTTCTATTGCACCTTCGACAGGCAAAGGTGACGTGAGCTGTTTCGTTCGGGGTAAAAAGGAATATTGGGCAGTTTATCACTCGATATCAAGTTCGGTGCATGTGGGACGCGTAGAACTTGCGCTCAGCACAAGAATATCAGGTTTCAGAAGAAACAGCAAGTCGATTGTGTTGTGCAACAAAAGACACGAAGATCTAGAATTGACATACACGAATTTCGATTTTGTGTGGTCAGGCAGAACTTCAAAAGAGTACGAGTGTATTTCTCCACCAGAGAGCGGTATTGGTTGGTTCCTTTCCACCGGGCACCGTACTTTTGGCCCATTTTCAGGGAAAACTGGAAAGGCCTCATGATTGGGGACAAGTTTTTCGAAAGTGTCCCACTTGAAGGATTTGTCCCAAAACTGTTGAGCTGTTTCCCAGCAGATCTATCTAAAATTGTTCTCGCACAAAAAAGTTTCTGAATTTTGTCCAACTGGGATCAAATTTGATCCACACCTCAACACAGGTCAGGTGCAGACGAAGACTTCACTGAAAAGATGCGACTTCTGCAAGAAAAATCAGATCAACAACCAAGTTTGTTTGAGGCGGTGTCTCAATGCTCACTTTCAGGACAAATTTTTGAGAAGCGGCCCAAAAGCGAAAGCGAGTCACGTGGTAGTTTTGCGCCTGGATTTTGGCGGGAATTCGGAGCGGCGCGAAACTTGTGGTGCCACCGGTCGACATCAAAACATGCAGCACGTGCGAAAAACCAGCAGCAGGACAGGACACGGTGAGACGACAGTTTTGTTTGTTGTTGATTGTCGCATTTTGTCGGGTACATTGGCGCTTGTGTCCTCCACATCGGAACAGGAAATGTGCTGTTGCTGATCAAGGTTTGTTCTCACAGACTGGTACACGCGTTGTTGCCTGCAGTTTGTCGTTTTCGGGTTGTCTGCAGATTGCAGCAGGCTGCAGATTCATTTCAGACTCCAACACGATTGGTCGAGACGAACCGATCCCAAAATTTGAAAGCACTTCTAACTTCGTGGAAATATGGCGAAAATATTTTGCGCCTGATTACATCACCAGGGCGAAAACTGCACAAAGTTTTGCTCATGCTCGGGGGGGGGGGGGGGACGTTGCGCTCATCCGTGTGTGTGCTCGTGCTGAACCTGCAGGACTTTTGGAAAAACTCTTAACTTTGTGCCCCAACCGTTGTTGCTTGTCAAGTTCTGTTGGGAGTTCACACACATCATTTGAAGTTTACACACGCACACACACCCAAACACAAACACACGCACATCAAATCTTGGTGTTTGAATCGATTTCATTTGACGTTTTCACCTCTGAGGTTCTGTTGTTTGTTGTTTTTTTTTAAGTGAACAGAAAGGCAAATCTTGCCGGGGCGCGCCGCCCGGCGGGGGGGGGGGGGGGGGGGGGGGGGGGGGGGGGGGGGGGGGGGGGGGGGGGGGGGGGGGGG